>OCOJ01033654.1_pt4 | contig 15461 bp, 12 predicted proteins | sample 1539251 | NCBI WGS metagenome assembly OCOJ01 (sample SAMN01911457, study PRJEB22624) | soil metagenome | biome: Soil | place: Malaysia | collected 2012-04-30 | depth RA_metagenome m | reverse complement strand
GGCGGTCAGGTTGTGAAGAGCATCGCCGATGCCGGTGGAGGGCACTGAGCGATGGCCAATCAGGGATTGCGTCCAGAACCAGATGACCAGCGCAATTCCAGTAACGGCAAACCGCAAGAGCAGGCCACGCCAATTACGCGATTCCCTGGTTGTTGCTATCATCTCGAAAACGATTCCAGTTTGTTGGTTGCGTGGCCGCAGATGTCACGCGTGCTGGGAAATCTCTAGAGCCAACTCGCGTGCTTTCCGTAGGTCGAGTTTGCCAGTGCCGAGATACGGCAATTTTTCGACCCGCAGGAACTGGTCGGGCCGCGGCCTCCAAAGCGCCGGCAGATCGCACTTTGCGAGGCGCTCGAGGCATTCCTCCAGCTTTTCTTCCGGAAGCGTATGGAGCACCATCAGCCGCTCGCCTTTTTTCTCGTCCGGAACGGAAGTCACCACAAAGGTTTGGTCCGCCGCGCTCATAAGTTCATGCAATTTGTCTTCAACTTTGATGTGCGGAACCATCTCGCCGCCGATCTTGCTGAAGCGGCTCAAACGGTCCGTTACACGGAGAAAACCGTCTTCATCGAGCATGGCAATGTCGCCGGTGTTGTACCAGCCGTCGCGCAGGACTTCGGCGGTTTTTTCCGGGCGATTCAAATAGCCGCTCATGACATTGGGACCGCGGACAAGGAGCAGCCCGGGCTGCTTGATGGGCACAGCTTCGAGCGTTTCCGGATCGACGATCTTCACCGTCATTCCCGGAAGCGGATGGCCGATGCTGCCGCGCTTTGCTCCTACTTGGCGAAAGGATGCGGCTCGAAAATCCATAGTGTTGACGGTGACTGCGGGCGAGCATTCCGTGCAGCCATAGCCCTCGAGAGGCCGGATGCCGAAACGATCTTCAAACGCCTGAGCGACGCGCTCCGGCAGTTTTTCCGCGCCCGCCATAACAAAGCGCAGGCTGCCGAATTGTTCGGGCTCGCAACGGCGCGTAAAGGCATTGAGAAAAGTCGGCGTGGCCAGGAGCATGGTGGCGGAGTATTGGTTGACGAGCGCGCCGATGACGCGGGCGTCGAGCGGATTGGGATGGAACACGACGCCGATTCCCGTGGCCACGGGCAAGCATAGCGTCGCCGTGAATCCGAAGGAATGGAAAAACGGCAGGATGCCCATGATGCGATCGTCGGAATGGAGGAGGAAAACCTGGTTAAGCTGCTCAACGTTGGAGGCCACGTTGTAGTGCGTGAGTACGACGCCCTTGGGCTCGCCCGTTGAGCCACTGGAAAAAATAATCGTGGCCATGTCGTCGAGCTTTGCGGTTCGGCTGGCGCCGGCATATTTTTCGATGCCTCGTGCGGGGAGAAGTGCGGCCAGAAAGGCGCCTAGCTGTTCACTTAAACGCGGTTTCTGCGCCAGATCCTCTAAAAAGATGGCTTCAGCGGGTGGCTGCACATGAACGCGCTCCAGAAAGGCGCGCGCGGTAATCACGGTCTTCAGGTTGCACTGCTTCGCACAAGATTCGAGTGTTTCGTTGGAAGCGGTGTAGTTCAGATTCACCGGCACTTTGCCCATGAGCATTGCGGCGAGATTTACGAGGGCCCCGGGAATCGACGGCGGAAGCAAAATGCCTACCATCTCTTGCTCAGCCCACGGTTTCCGCAGCCGCCGCGCCACAAAGATTGTCTTCGCCAACAAGGAGAAGTAATTCAGCCGGGGCGTTTGCCCGTCAGCCATGGCAAAGCGGCGCGCATGCCTCCGCGCCGTATATAGGAAGGACCGGGGAATCGTCCGCATGTGCGGCTTGCGGCGCTCGAAGGCTTCCGCGCTCAAATCTTGCACCGCTTGGCGTACCTCCTGCGAAGTCGCCGTGGGCGGCAGCGGCGCGCCGAAAGTCACGCGCACGGGATACGGAACATGACGCGGGAACTTCCACAGAAAGCGGCCGCCCGAAAAACTGAAAATTGAGCCCCACACGCCATCCAGACTCACTGGAATAATCGGAACGTTCACACCCTTCATGATGCGTTCCATGCCGCGGCGAAACGGCAGCATCTGGCCGATGCGCGTCATCTGGCCTTCGGGAAAAATGCAGACCAGTTCGCCGTTTTGCAGCGCTCGCGTAGCTTCGCGCAAAGCATGGATCATCTCCCGCGGGCCCTGGTCCGAAGAAATTGGAATGACTTTGAGGATTCTCGCGAACGGCTTGACGAGTGGATGCTCGTAAGAGCCTTTGAACATAAGGAAGCGCACGGGACGGTCGATAGAACTGAGCAGAAGAACCGCGTCCGCCATGGAAGTGTGATTGGGAGCCAACAAAGCGCCGCCGCGCGCCGGCACGCGTTCACGTCCAACGACATCGAGGCGATAAAGTGTGTGCGCCAGCATCCACAGCAGCAGCCGCAACAACGAATCGGGAAGTATGTACAGCGTGTAGGCAGTAGCCGCGAGTGACATCACCGCGGTCCAGATGAAGAAGGACGCGAGCCCCGTGTGCAGGTAGTGCGTGAATCCGGAGTAGATCGCCGACGCAGCAATCACGCCCACAAAGGATAGAAAATTGGCGAAGGCGATGACGCTCCCCTTATTTTTTTCCTCGGGTTGATGCTGGATGAGCGCGTTGATCGGTACGATAAAGAATCCGCCGGCAAAACCAAGCGCGGCCAAGAGAATCAGGACTTGAAGAAAAGTCAGTCCGTGAATGGAAATTGCAAACGCGAAGAGCGACATGCCGACCGCGCCAAGAGGGATCAGGCCATACTCGATTTTGCCGGCTGAAAGAAAGCCCGCCGCGGCGCTTCCCAAACCGATGCCGATGGCCAGAGCCGCCTGCAAATAGCCGCCATGGGTCTCATCGAGGTGCAAAACCTCGCGGCCGTAAAAGACAATCACAAATTGAAGTAGTGCCCCAAGAAACCAGAAATAAGTATTGCCCACCACTGCGAGGTGCAGGGCGCGATCTGGCCGAACAATCTCGAATTGCTTTCGCAGGTCGCCGAAGATGTTGAAGCGGAATTTCTTGTGAGCGTCGCCGGGGGGAACCCGCGAGATCGCGAAACTCGTCGTCAGACCAAGGAGAGAACAAGCCCCAAATATCAAGCCGGCGGCAGCTTCGTGCCCGTGGAGTCTCTGGGCAAGCATCGGCCCCATCACCGCTCCAAGAATGATCGCCGCAAAAGTCGTCAGTTCGAGAATCCCATTTCCCCAGGACAGCAGTTCGGCAGGAAGCAACTCCGGCAGGAGGCCGTATTTTGAGGGGCCAAAGAACGCAGCTTGCGTGCTGGCCAAAAATATCACCGCAAATGCCATGCGTGTGCTGCCCCGCGAGAAGGCGTATACGGCAAANGAGCATCGCGAGAATCTCAAAGACCTTCGTGCTGATCGCTACGGTGCGCTTGCTGAAGCGGTCAGCCAGATAGCCACCAGCCATGGAGAACAATATGAAAGGAATGGCAAACAGATTCCCGACGAAGAACACCAACCAATCCTTCTGTTCCNGGGGTGGGATTGGTCCCGAGAATCACGAAGATGACAAAGAACTTCAGACCATTGTCGTTGAATGCGCCTTGAAACTGCGTGGCAATCAGGCTCCAAAAGCCGAATTTCCACTTTCGGCCGGCCTCTTGTGTGGGAAGGTTCCCGTCAGAAGACATTCAGGCACACCCAAACGTCGAAATGGAAGCTACAAAGATAGAACGATTTTAGCAACCTATCTTGCACGCCTGCCCGGTTGACAAACTGGCTGTGCCGAAAACGAGACTTTCTGGTGCGCGAATCTATTCTCCAGCAGCCGTTGCTAACGGCGCTTTCCGTCCCGCGTTGAGATGGTCAAAGTTGAGCGCCGCATTGAGCAGCAGCATGAAACTCCCCTGTGTTTCCTGCCGCCACATCGGATTAGTGGCGAACAGCACCACGTGGCCGCGGCCGACGGGAACATCGACGACCGCCGGGGAGCCGGCAAGCTCTGAGCCCCCCGCCAACATGCCGCTGATCCACAAATCTTTTTCGTCGGAAAAGCGCAGAATCACTCGCGGGTATAGGGATTCCGGTGGAATAAACGCGCCAAAAAACTGTCTTGCTTGTGGGTCGATATAGGTTTCCTGTTCAGCACGGCTTCGATGAGGAGCCGGTTCCGGGGGCGTCCAGGGACGACCTTGCGGAATATCCGGATCGCTTGTGGAGCCTCGTCCGCTCGGCCGGGGCGCGTGCTCTGCATCCTCGGAGAAAGCGCCGGGCAGCGCAATTCGCAGCACTGGCGATTGATTGAAGTAGACGCCTAGGGAATCGTCATAGCCGTAGGCGATCGGGCTGCTTTTGTCCTCGACGTGCACTCGTAGGACAGAGCCGCGCGCTTGAAGCTGACGTGTCTCGGCGATATTCACCGTATCCGTAATGCCCAGCTCGATGGGAAGACGCACGCTGGCAGCCACGGGCACGAACAGGCCGCCCTCTTCAACAAATTTCTTGAGATTCGCTACTCCTTCGAAGCCGAGCCCTCCGCGTATGTCGGCAGCTTCATCCACGCCTCCCCAATTTGGAGTAAGGGCCGAGTTTTGCCAAGGCAACGGGCCACCGTGGTCGCTTCCATCCGGCAACAGGCGCTTCGGAAATCCATTCACCATTTGTGCCACGTCAGACGCTCCCGGCGGATAGATGATTACGTCAAATTTCTCTCGCAGGTTCGGAATCGTGCGGACCGTCGTCTCCGCCAGGTACGTGTACGGCACGCCTGATTCTTCCAAGCCAAGCCGGAACCATCCTTCGTTCTGTGTGCGTGCCCAGGTGTGGAGCAGAGCGATTCGCGGCACACTGACTTCGTGGCGCGCAACCTCTGGAACGGACTCCACGCTTGTGACGCGAACGCCCAGGTCACGCGCGGCGGCGTTCAGCCGCAGGTCAATATCGGCAGGGTTGCCTTCCACCGGAANGGTTGCCTTCCACCGGAAGCAGGAATGAGCCTGCCGCAAATTTCTGGCCTCCTACTTCAAACGCATTTCCCGTCACGAAAATACGAACATCCTTCAGCCGGAAGCGAAGTGCAGCGAGGCTCGGCTCCGCCGTGGCGTCAATCAAATAGCATTTCACTGCCGGCGATTTTCCTTTGACCGCATGAGGAGGCAAGACTCCTCCATCAGCGCGAGCGGGCCGGTCCACAAGTGTCATAGGGGCCTTCAGAATTGCGGTGTCCGTGATTCGAAGCGTTTTTACGTTGCGCAAAGGGCCGAGCGTCCAGCCGGTGTCGTCATAAGGCCGCGGATCGTTGGTCGAGTAGTACTGCGTGTCGAGGAGCATATCCACGATGCGGCTATAAGGTTGGTCCATGCGGATGATGTAACTGCCAAGGGGAATTTTTGTGGTCTTAGCCTCGCCCGCCTTCTTCGCGCCTGCTTCGCCTTTTGCTTTCTCGGGCTTCTCCTCTTTGCCCTGCTCCTCCGATTTCGCTTCGTTTTTCACTCCCGCAGATTTGGCGGCGGAAGCAGGTATTTCCTTCACCTCAAAATCTTGCTCCAGTTTCTGCACTTCTGCGCCTTGCCGCTGCAGCAAATTCGCAAGTTGCGCAGCTAAGGTCGGGCGCCGTCCATCGTTCACAATGGCCCACGCCGCAGGACCTTCCGTCGTGGCCTTGGCCACGGCGCGCTTGCTCTTCAAATAAAAATTGTTCAGGAATTCCTGCCCGTGCTGAGCCATGTAGTCCAACGCGAAGAGCAAACCGCTTTGCTGCAAATTGATGTCGTTGCGGAACGACCACTTCACTTTCGCCAACGGCGGATTCGGCCGGAACCACGTTCGCGAAGTCGCCGTGCTGGGAAGTTCTCGCTCCCTGGTCTCCGGCGTCAGGTTGCCAAACGTTTCATAAAACCGCCCAATTGAATTGTGTCCTTGGGCCACAAACATCATGTAATTGGCCGCCCAGCCATCGTAAAAACCATGCGTCCACACGCCTGGCACGCCGCGTTCGGTCAGCCGTTCGATTTCGTTGTAAGCCATCTTCTGCCATTCGCTGACGACAATGGGATCGAGCCAGGCGTTGTAAGGCCCCGTGCCCGTCGAAATGTAGAGATAAGGAACGGATTCGTGGAGGTCGTGCAGAACCTGCGGGTGCCACGTCAGAAAGTCTTGCATCATCATCTGCGAAAGTTTCAGGCCCATGGCGATCCCGTCGCGATTGTTGTCGTGCTGAACGTAATGGCCCCAGTACAGCAGTTCCGGCACCGGCTTGTTGGGATTGGCTTTCTTGTAGTTCCACAAGTCCACCATGCGGTCGTGGCCATCGACTTCTACTAAAGGCGTGATCAAGAAGACGACGTTCTTGCGAATGTTGCTAATAAGCGGCGTATCTTCGACAGCCAGCCGGTAGGCCAGCTCCATCAGCATTTCCGGTGAGCCAGTCTCCGGAGAGTGGATCGAAGCCGAGGCCCAGTAGAACGGCTTGCCCGTAGCCATCAATTGCTGGGCGTCGGCGTCACTGATCTTGCGCGGATCTGCCAACTTCGCGGTGACATCGCGCAAGCGATCGAGCTGCGCGATATTGGCTTCATCGCTTACGGCAACCAGCAGAAAGTCGCGCCCTTCTTCCGACTTTCCAACGCGAAAGACTTTCACGCGTGGTGTCGCCTTCGCCAGCTCGTCGTAGTAGCGGTAAATATCCTTCGAATACGTGAGATAGTCCGGCGCACCGACAATGTGACCGAGGATTTTGCCCGGGGACGGCACGGTGGTCGAGGCCGGAAGATGGTCTACGAGTTCCGTGAGGAAATATGGTTGCGTCGTGAACTCTCGAATCTTCTTCGTGTAGTCCTCATCGTTCGTCGAACTGCCCTGCGCCAACGCGAGCCCCGGGACGAGGCTAACGAGAAGAGCAGCCGCTGCCACCTGCAAACCGATCCTCCGCCCTAAACCGCGAGTCGCCAAAATAAACCCGCGCGAAACTTTCCATCGATTTCTCATCATTGCCTCACTTTTGTTTTTGACTGTGCCACGCGCCGCGGCAGCATGGGACGCCCGTGATGAAACGAATGTTTCAGGGATGCTGGGTCGCACCGCCCGCGCAAGAACCGGGGTAGGATAATGCTTCTCCGGTCTGGAGGAAAGAATGGCGGAAGGGGCGGGAGCACAAAAAACTGTTTTGATTACCGGAGCAACGAATGGATTGGGCCGTGCCACCGCGCTCCTGCTGGCCGAACGCGGCTACCGGATCTTCGCGTCGGGGCGCTCTGCAGAGAAGCGCGGCCAACTTGATGTTCTCGCCCGGGAGAAAAAGCTGCCGCTCGAATCCCTCGAGCTCGATGTCCGTGATGACGCTTCCGTCCAGCGCGCCGTGGCCACTGCGCTTGACAAAGCTGGCGCCATCGACGTGCTCATCAACAACGCCGGCGTCAACTACACCGGCACCGTCGAGGACCTGCGTATGGAGGATTGGCGGCGTCAGTTCGAAACGAACTTCTTTGGCGTCTTGCGCGTCACGCAAGCCGTCGTGCCGCACATGCGCGAACGCCGCCAGGGGCGCATCGTGATGATGAGCTCCGTTTCTGGATTCGTTACCGCGCCGACGCAGGGCCCCTACAGCAGCAGTAAATTCGCCCTCGAAGCCCTGAGCAACGCCCTGCGCCTCGAGCTTTATCCTTTTCGCGTTCCCGTAATTCTGATCGAGCCAGGTTACATCGTCACCGGCATCGAGCAGGCGGCTGCCGAATTGACCAAGCCTTACACCCAGAAAATGAAAGACGGTCCGTATGCGTCTCTCTACGAACGCTTTTTCAAAAGTGTTGAGGACGCCCACGCGAAGTCGAAAACAAAGCCGGAAGACTGCGCCCGCGTGATTTTACAAGCCATCGAAGCGCCCACGCCGAAGCCGCGCTATGGGGTTACACCACTGGCCACAATGGCGAAATGGCTGAAGCGGTTGCTTTCGGACAATGCTGTCGACGCGGTCTTCCGCCGCCGCTACGGAATTACCAGAGAAAACTGATCCCGCAACGCGGCCAAGCCGTGAGCCTATGGATTTGAAATTTGAAAGGAAAGGCTGTTCTCGCGCAGTTCCTGCCACTTCTTGGACCACGCTTCATGGATGGGGCTTTCGGCATAGTCGGCCGCGGCTTCCGCGCTGGTAAACTCGATCGCGTAGACACCGCTGAAGTCGCGCACCTGATTCCGCTCCGTCTTCAGCCAGATGTTCTTGATGCCCGGGATTTTTGCCGCCATGCCCTTAATCCCATCAATGGCTTGCTCCCGGTCGTAGTTGGAAACATTGTCTTTGAACTTGTAGAGGACGACATGGAGCACGGTCTTCGGCTGGCCAAACTTGTTTTGGGCTGCAACGCTGTACGGGCCCAGCGAGCCCACTACTATTCCCGCCACGAACAAACTCGCACCTAGAACACTCTGCACCGCGCATTTCCGAAATTTCATGCTGCCCCCCATGATAAGACCCAGCCAGTCTATGAAATGCAAGGTGAGCGGCGCAACTTCCCCTAAAGCCGGAAATAACGTCTCCTGCGACAATCGCCGACAACGCCGTCAATATTTGCTCCGGCAAAGTGCTCTTTAAGTGCTCTTTATCTTTCCTTCAGCAAATGAAAAGGCCCGGTGAAGTTGTTTCACCGGGCCAAATTTCTTTTGCTCTTAGAAGTTCACTGATTCGGTTTGTTTGGCTGGTCGTTGGGCTTTGGGTCTCCCTGGGTTGTCGCGGCACTTGCCGCGATGGGCTTATTTGTGTCCGTGTTATAACGCGTCAGGTAGGGCATGAACGGCGTCACTTCGAACGGCATCTTTTCCCGTTCAGCCACCGTTCCTACTGGCTTGTTTTTAATCAGCTCGAGCTTGTCGTTCCACGGATCGAGCTTTACGCGGCCTCCGATCGGTAACGCCGCGATCATTTGCGGATTCTGCTTCTGGTCTACTGGAGTCGAAGACTTCAGGTCTGCTATTTCCGGCACGCGGTTGCCCAGGTGAGCGCTGATCAAGTTTGGAATGTCCTTTTCGCGTGATTCGAGTGCCGACAGGAACAGCCCCGCGTTGCCTAGCTGATTTTTGTAAGGCGAGTTGTTCAACAATTGGATAGCTTTGGCGTTCGCTGCTTTCTCCTCATCCGGAGTGCGGGCGAAACCAAAGTGCCGGAACGTATCCTTGTCATCCACCAGCAATTGATTGAAGAACGCGTAGGTCGAATCGAGCCGGTGGCCCAGAATCACGTGGCCCAGTTCATGCGCAAGGATGGTGGCCAGGCTGGCCTCATCCGGCAAAACGTCGATCAACCCGCGGCTCAACACGATGGTGTGGCCGAGAGTGTAAGACTCCAGCGTGGTCGTCATCATCACGCGGCAGCGCACTTCCGGTTCCACGTCGACGTTGTTTGTTACCTCCAGGTTGTTGACCACTGTTTCGAGCACTTTGTCGATCTCGCCCCGCGGCGAAAGCAGGCCGATGCGCTCGAGCCGGTCTGCCAGGTTTTCTTCCGCTTGCCGGTCCCAGGAGCGCTGCGCTTGCACGGGCGACAAGTCGTTGGCCGTTTTAGTGTCGTCCTGCACTGGCGATTCCACCAGGATCTTGCTCAACTCCTGCTCTTGCGAGGCGTGGCCCAGGTTGTAGCCCCACAGCCGCGTCTGCGCCTTGAAATCCAGTTTCTTGGTCAGCGCGTAGTGCAGGTCTTTTTCTTCGCTGTACACGAACGACGGCATCCAGATCCCCGGCTGCACGTTTGTGCGCCAACTGTCGAAATTGAAGTACCAGCTCGTGTGGCCGCCGCCGTTGTATCCGCCGTTGAAGCGCACGATGTTGTAGTCCTGATCTTCGACCCAGATGCGCCCGAGGAAACGCCCCTTCCCCGACTTTTCTTGCGGTGTCACGTCGAACACAAAACAGCGCACTTCGCCGAGAAACTCGCGCCGCACATAGTCGAAGCGGTAGTGCTGCTTGTCGAAGCCGTTGGTGTCGATGAAGATCATCTGCAGAAAGCCGTCCGGCAGAAACTGCATCGCAAACGAGAAGAAGTTCCCGATCGTCCCGAAGATTTTCTTTCCCTTGCCCCCTGTATCGGTCAACGACACCAGCGCCACGCCCTTCGAAAAGTCGGCGCGCCCGAGGAAGTATTTGTCCCCCGCAGGCACGTAACCCAGGTCTTTGTCCGGTTTCAGATCTTGAATGTAGGTCTCCACCAGCGGCGAATACTGCCTGATCTGTTGATTCAAGCGGTTTTCGTTGGTGATGACCCGGTCGATGACCTGATCCATCGTGCGCGCCTGCTGCGGTTCTGCTGCGGTGATGGCCCCGGACCCTCCCAAGATGAGTCCGAGGATAGTTGTAGCGAGCTTGCGCATTTCTCTCTCCCCTTAGTAAGCCAAACGGAATTCGATCCGCACGCGCGCCGGATAATCTACCGGCTGGCCGTCGCGTTTTGCCGGTTTGAACTTGATTTGTTGCGCCGCACGGATCGCATTCTCGTCTAGGCCGTGGCCCAATCCCGAGATCACGCGGTTGATCTGAACGGTGCCGTTGGCCAGAAACACCATGTCGATCACCACGTCGCCTTCTAGCTTCAGATTACGCCCTTCGGCCGTGTATTCGGGCCGTGGTTTGTCCAGGATGTCAACAGGCGTGTCCGCCGGACCTCCCGCCGTCGCTTTTTTCTTTGGGGTTTCTGTCGCGACGGTTTGATCGGCAAAGCCTGTCGATTGCACCCTTCCGTGTTTGCCGCTGCTTGGTGGCGGGTTGGCAACGCCATTCCCAAAACCGGTACTAGCTACAGTACCGCGAATTCCCTTGTCGCCGCCCGTTCCATTTCCGTACCCCGGGCCGCCGGGAAGAAGCGGTGAACCTTGCCGCGCCACATTCGTGGCATGCTTCGGATCACCCTTACCGGGTATCCCATTCGGATCACCAAAGCCGCCCGTCTGCACTTTTTCAACGGGCGCTTTCACGGTTGCGGGCGCGGCGCTCCCCGTGCTCAGGTTATTCACCTTGACGTCTTCTCGGGGCCGCTTCGGTTGTTTCGTCGTCGTGTCAACCTTCACTTCNTTCAAACTTCGGCGACATGTCCGGCGCTTTTGCCTCAACCTTTTCCACTTTGGGCTGCAACGCTTTCGGCATGTCGAAGATATGCGGCTTCTTCGGATCGAGCTTAGGCTGCTCGACAACCTCCGGTTTCGGTGGTGGCGGCGTTTTCGCCTTAATCTTGGGAGGGGGCGGCGGTGGCGGCGCTACTGGAACCTCGGTCACGGGCTGCGCCAACACCATCGTCTGGTAATGCAGGGCTGTCTGGATCTTGTCGGGGTAGAACAGCGGGATCATGATGCAGAAAATGAGCAGTGAGAGCTGGAATCCAGCGCTGATGCCGATCCGGTCCCAGCGCCGCTTGGGTTCCGGTAACATTGCCAGCCGCGCCGGAATCGGTTTTGTCCCGATAGCGTTTTTCCAGGCGTCAGCGTTAGGCTTCCCACGCCGGTTGGCGTCGAATCCCACGCCCAGCCGGGTTGTGCCTTTTGGTGGATCCGCAATCATGGTAGTCATCCGCTTGCCGCCTCGGGAAAATTCCGTCCTGTGAGCTTGGGGAACTAAGAGGACTTAGCGTTCCCAAGTTCGCTAGGTAAATTAGGCCTTGCGCTTACCAGTACGAGGGTACCGACGGGAGTGGGGACGCCGAATAGGACTTTCGTACTAAAGTCGCGAATTCGCTAATGCTCCCGCAGCGCAAGCGGTTTACCCAATTTCCTAACCCGGCGAGGCCGTGGTAGTTGCGGGTTGGGGACGCAACCCCCATAGCATACCTCAATCCGGTGCCGGACGGCTCCTCTTTTAGGGGACGTTTTCCTCCAATGGGCTTATGCTTTAGGATGCGGGCAGGGCTCTGGCGTTGCCTCGAAGAAAATGGGCGAAAACCCTAAAAATCGCGGTAGTCATCCCCGAGTAGGAGCCCTTTTGCCGGGGATGCTGGCAGGACGCGATGCCCTGGTTACGCGCCTTTTTGAAGAATCTCAGGCTTCCAGTTGGGGTCTCACGCGAGTCCGCTTTCTAGCTGTTCTCGAGCGCAGCGCCGCGAGACGCTTTTCCTCGGCCTGTCCCGAATCAGGACAGCTCGAGGAATTTCTTTCCTCTCTCCACTTGCGGGACTTAGCCTTGGCTTGCGCTTGCGCCGAAGGATCCGTCCCGGCTTGGGAGCACTTTATGACGGGATACCGCGGCGATCTTCGCGCTGCCGCTGCGGCCATTTTGCGCCACGCAGACAGCTCCCCGGAAGCATGCGAACTCGCCGATTCCCTCTTTGCCGAACTTTACGGCCTTGCCGATGGCGCTCTCGGCGAGCGTTCTCTCTTCCGCTATTTTCACGGCCGCAGCAGCTTGAAAACCTGGTTGCGTGCCGTCCTTGCGCAACGGCACATCGATTCCATTCGCGCTGGCCGCCGATTCGAATCGCTCGGAGAAGATGGCTCTCAGCCCAAATCGGCCAGAAAAGAGCCGACTCATGCCGAACCGCTTGCTGACCCCCACCGCTCGCGCTACCTCACTCTATTCGTTCGCGCCCTGAAATCCGCGCTCGCTTCGCTCGAACCTCGCGACGCGGACCGCCTCCGTTTCTATTACGCCGAAGAGCAAACTCTCGCGGAAATCGGCCGCCGTCTCGGCGAGCATGAGTCCAGCGTCTCGCGCAATCTCGAGCGCATCCGCCGCGAACTGCGCCAAACCGTCGAAACAACTCTTCGCCAGGGCGATCCGCCTGCAAACGGCGCCTCTCCCGGCCCTGGCTTGAGCGATGCTGAAATCGCCCTGTGCTTCGAATATGCGGCCGAGGATGCTCCGATTGATCTTGAAAAGCTCCTCCAACGCAAGAGCCCCTCTGGTTCCTCAGCGGGAAAGCAGGATTTATGAGTGCGCACTGCAAGAAGACCTTCAAGCCTCGTTCTAAGAATGGAGCAAGCCATGGCGCCTGAAGACCGCGACCGGCAGTTTGAAAAAGCGCTCGCGCGCCATCTCCGCTCTGCGGCCTCTTCATCTGCCTCCGCGAACACCGCTGGCGAAGCCCGTGCCGAATCCTGCCCAGATCCCGAGATTCTCGCAGCCTATCACGACCGGTCTCTTTCTCTCTCTGAGCTGAATTCCTGGAAGCAGCACATTGCCGCTTGCGAACGCTGCCAACTCTTGCTCGCTCACGTGGAAGCGACAGAGAACATTCCTGCGGATGTCGAAGCCGACAAAAGTGTTCTTGTGATAGGTAGCCCCGTTCTTGCTTCGCGGGCGGCAGCCGCGAGCCCGCCAACAGCGGAAAAGGTTTCTTCGTTGTTGGCCACGCCTCGCAGCGTTGCACAAAAATCTGTTGCGTCCCCCGCCGCCGAAATTCCTCATCGCCGCGCGCAGTGGCGCTGGCTCGTTCCGGCTGGTGCTCTCGCCGCCGGTCTTCTCGTCTGGATTGCCTTCCACGAATCAAGGAACTCGCATTCGGTCCAGGCTCCTCCGGTTGAGGAGGCGCAGAATCGTCAGCAAGCTACTCTGCCTCCTTCTCTGCAGCCTTCTGCTCCACCGGTCGCCAAAGCGGACAAGGAGCAAGCCCCGGCGTCGCGCACACGTGCCGTGCCGGCTCAAAAGGACGCCGAAAAAGTTGTGCCGCAAAAGCAATCCCAACTCGATCAAACCGCCGCTTTGACTGCAAGGGACGAAAATGCTCCTGCGCTCAAGAAGAAAGAGCAAGAAGGGAAAGAAGAGCGTACCGTGTCCGCAGAAGTCCAAGCTCGGGATCAAGCGAAGGCCCCGGCCTCCGAAGCGAACGGGCTGCGTGAAAACAACAGAGACGTAGCCGTCACCAAGTCCGAGCCTGCGCCCGCGCCGGCTCCCCCTCAACCAGGTTTCTTGCCCAGCGGAACTTCCAACGCCGATACTTCAACTCAATCGCCCAAACCCTCCCAATCTCAGGTCACCGCTCAGTCCGAGACCGTAGGCGGCGCAGTCTCGGCTTACGACAACAAAGCCTCCCGTGCTCGCCAATCGCTGCAGCCCATGCATCTGGCTAAAGCCCAAGTTTCTGCCGTGTTTGGCTTCCCGGGTGGAAAGGTGCTCTGGCGCGTCGGTTCCGGCGGCCTCATCCAAACTTCCACCGATAACGGCGCCACCTGGAATACGCAACCTAGCGGCGTCACCTCCGACTTGCTTGGTGGCTCCGCGCCTGCCGCAAAAGTCTGCTGGATTGTCGGGAGCTCTGGCACCATCCTCCGCACCACCGACGGCGGCGCCCATTGGACCAAAATCACGTCTCCCGTTTCCAGCGATCTCCGCAGCATCGAAGCGCTCGATGCCCTTCATGCCACCTTGCGCGACCCTGCTACCAATCAATCCTTCCGAACCGTCGATGGCGGCGAAACTTGGACGCCTATTTCCAATCAGTGACACGCCCATGGCAAATTTGTTTTTCGCTCGCGCAAGAAAATCCTGCTGGCTCGTTCTATTACCGACAGAACGCAAATCCTGAATGAGGTGCACATCATGGAAAACCAAAAAACGAATTGGCAGCGCCGCTTGCCCTGGGTTCTCTCAGCTGGCGCGCTTTTCCTCGCAGGCTTCGCTTATTTCTATCCCTCTTGCCGCCGCCAAGCCGTCCTCGCCGCGCAGGAAAAAGAAGCGCCCCGCGCCACCGCCAACGATCAATCCACCAGCCTCAACGACCAAACCGATCTCAACGTCACCGTCTACAATTCCAACGTCGCTCTGATTCGCGACGTCCGCAATCTCAATCTCCCCAATGGCACTTTCCGTCTCAAATTCATGGACATCGCCGCCACCGTCAATCCCGCCACCGTCCATTTCCGCTCGCTGACCGACCCCGACAAGCTCGGCGTCATCGAACAAAATTACGAATACGACCTCCTCGAACCTGCCAAGCTCCTCCACAAGTACGTCGGCAAAGAAGTCACCCTCGTCCGCTCTTACATGGACAACGGCACCACCAAACACGAAGAAATCAAAGCCACTTTGCTTTCCGACAACAACGGCCAAGTCTGGAAAATCGGTAACGACATCGTCACTGGCACGTACGCCGACACCTACCGCTTTCCGGAAGTCCCTGCCAATCTCTACGACCGTCCCACCCTGCTCATGTCTCTCGAGAACTCTGGCCCGCGCAAGCAGCAAATTGAAGCTTCCTACCTCGCCACCAATCTTTCCTGGAACTCCGACTACGTTCTCACCGTGGCCCGCGACGATAAATCCGCCGACCTCGACGGCTGGGTTACTCTTATCAACAACAGTGGCACAGCGTTTCACAATGCGCGCCTACAGCTCGTCGCCGGTGACCTCAATCGCATCCAGAACCAAAACCTCGCTGTGACAGAAACGCTCGCAATGAAATCACGCGCCCCTGCAGCGCCCCAGTTCCAGCAGGAAGCTTTCAGCGAATATCATCTCTACACCCTTGGCCGACGCACCTCCGTCGAAAACCAGGAAACCAAGCAAATCAGCCTTCTCGAAGGCACCGGTGTTCCTGTGGAAAAACTCTTCGT
>OCOJ01038056.1_pt3 | contig 15466 bp, 11 predicted proteins | sample 1539251 | NCBI WGS metagenome assembly OCOJ01 (sample SAMN01911457, study PRJEB22624) | soil metagenome | biome: Soil | place: Malaysia | collected 2012-04-30 | depth RA_metagenome m | reverse complement strand
CAATACGACTCCCAATACGACTACTTTGGAGGCCGCGATAGGCCCTGAACCGAACTAAAACCGGCTTTCTGGTGGCCGCGGTATGCGATCAAAGCCGGAAGGCCGGGGCAACCGGTATGTAAGTGGCAGGTAAACAAGGCTAAGGGAGAGAGTGAGTTCACCTGGGCAACCTGAGCGGCCGGAAAATGCGCGAGGGCTGAGCGGGGGCATCCGCCCCGGCGGACCGTGCCCCTGCGACTGCCGCGCCTGATCCCGTGCCCGGCCGCGGCTGGGTGAGCAGCCCCCCGTTCATAACCTTCCCCTTCCACAGTCATCTGACAAGTAGCAGGTTGCTGATGGAGTTGCCATGGGTGACTGATGCGGCGGCCAGCCAGCCTCAGGCAGGCTTTATGCCGCCACGAAGCACGAAGAATGGCGGGATAAACCCGCCGCTACAGCCAGCAACCTGCTAGGGAGAAAGCCACATGCCTTTGGTGAGAATTGCCGTCCGCGAAGGAACCACGCCGGAATATCGCCGGGCGATTGCCGACGGCGTGCACCGCGCCCTGGTCGAGGCCATGCAAGTTCCCGCCGACGACCGCTTCCAGATCGTCACCGAGCATCCAGCCAGCGGGCTGATTTACTCTCCGAAGTACCTCGGAATCGAGCATTCCGACCGCGTGGTGTTCGTGCAGATCACGCTCAGCACGGGCAGAAAGCCTCCGCAGAAGCGGGCCTTTTTCCGCCGCTTGAAGGAGATTCTGGCGGAATCGCCCGGAGTCCCGCCCCAGGATCTGATTATCAATCTGGTGGAAGTAGCGTGGGAGAACTGGTCGTTCGGCAACGGCGAAGCGCAGTACATGGATCACTGAGCGGCGAGGTGCGCCCCGGCGGTTTCCGCCGCGGCTGCGTCAATCGGTTGGATTCCTTGGGAATTTGGAAAAGGGCAAGCGCACGCCGGGGCCTGCACAAGCCGCCATCGCGCCGGTCGCCGTCACGCAGAACTGATCCGCGCGGGTCACAGTGGCCGGCGGCAGATAGCAATTCGTGCCGCTGCAGGTGGGATTGGCATTGAGCCCGCCGGAAGCGCCGCCCGTGGTGACGAAGTCGTCCTGGTCCACTCCGTCGCCGCTGACGCCAAAGCCCCCCATGAGCTTTCCTGTGGAGTCGTAAACTCCCACGCTGCCGGGGAAGAAAACGATCCCGCTCTGATTCTGCTGGCCCAACGGACCCATAATGGGCGGCGGCTGCGAGCCTTGCGTACAGGGGTTCTTTACATCATGCACAAAGAGACTGGTGAAAAGGGGTCCGGCCGGCATGCCGTTAATCCCCGGAGGAAAGAGCGGCATGGAGCTGAAACTGATGGTGCGATTTGTCAGCGCGGTGCCCGGCGGGATTCCCGGCAGATCCGCCGCAGCCACCGCACTGCCGTTGAAATACGTCATGTTGCGCGCCTTCGAGGCGGCCACGTCCACGCTGAAGATGGTGGCGTCGCGCATGCGGCGAAGCCCGATCAGCGTTCCATCCAGATCCGCCACCGCAAACACCATCCGCGCGCGCGAGCCCAGCGGCAGGCGGATGACGCCGCGGGTCTGATTGGCCACGCTTTCCGCGGCATTCAGAATCTCCGTCACCTGCGCGGCCGTCAGACCGCCGACCGGGCCGGCGGCGGGAGCAATCAGGTCGCCTTCGGGCACATAATTCCCGGCGGCCTGCTGGACGAGGGGGCTTGCCAGCGGCCCCATCACAAAATTCGCGGCGTTAAAAGTGCCGGCAGAAAAACCCGCCGGGCGCGTCGTATTGTTCACGAATGGCAGTGCAATGCCGCCCACAATCACCACTCCCGGGGCCGGCAATGAAGTAACACCGAAGCCGGGGGAGAATGCGCCTGAAAAAGCCGCAAACTCCGCGGCATCCAGATTGGAGGCCACCACGCCGACCCCGCCCACGGCATTCGGCTGGCCCGCGGGATCGTTCTTGAAGATCGGCACGCCACCGGGATTCACCGCGATGGGGTTGCTGTCCATCAGGTCCGCTTTTCCGGTGGTGATCCCCAGCCCGGGCCCCCCGGCCAGCGCGGTAGAAGGCGGCAAAGCCTGGTTGGGCAGAAAATTCGCCGGAGGAACAAGCTGGCAGCCGCGGTTTGTGTTCTCAATCCCATACAGGTCTGCGTTGGGCTGATTCATCACCCCGGGCGGGAAATGAATTCCGCTGATGTACCGCACCGTGCGGGAGGAAAGGGGCGCCTGGTCGTTGCTGAAGTAACTGGCGGTGCGCGCCAGCGAAATCGCCAGATCGCTGGCGTTGACGCCGGCCTGGTTTACGTCACCGGCGAAATTCGCGCCCAGACTGGTTGTGGCCGGAGCGCCCGGGTTGCGATACAGGGCGAGCACATTCCCGGCGCGGTCCGTCACCGCAATGATCATGGTGCTGTCATTCAGCGCCTGGGCCGTTGCCGTCACGATGTTATTCACATCCGCCATGGTCAGAGTTGCGTCCGGAGGCGCTGGCGGCGCGGGAAAACCGCTGGGCCCGGAAGATGCAGGGGAACTCGGTGGAGGGCTGCTGGTACAGCCCGCAAGGCCCAGCAACAAAAGAGAAATCGCCAGCCGCCTCCGCATCTGCGCGGTGCGAGAGCCGATGCCACGGGCGCTGCGCGTTAGCGCACGCACTGCGCGGCGGAAGCTGGCGGTGCCAAAGGCCATCCCAGTCTGAGAGGTAGTATCACAGAGCGCGAGAGCACTCAACCCCTCATCGAGGGGAGTTTCCAGACTGTGGCCCCCAGCCGGTCTGGGGAGGCCTGGGAAACTCTCCTCGGGAAAACCGTTGCAAACCCGGGGAGTTCTGAGGCAATTTAAGGGCGCCTTCTGCACCTATGGAGACGGGAGTTCCGCATATCGGGCGCAAGCCCACCGGCCCAGCCCCGGTAAGGCCCCGGCTGCGCGCCGTGTCGGCCTTTTTCCTGATGCTTTGCGCTGCCGCGTTACCCAGCGCCTCCGTAGTTGCGGCGCAACAGGATGGCACAGCCACGCCGCCGGACGGTACTTCCACACCCGCCGCGGCCGCCCAGGTGCAGGAAGTGCGCCCCGGGCCGCAGCGCATCCCCCGGCAAACGCGCGGAGAAACCGGCGCCATCGAAGGCGTGGTCCGCCAGGCGACGGCCGATAACACCGTCCGGCCGCTGGCGGGTGCGCTGATCACCCTGAAAAATCTGGCCACGGGAGAAATTCGGGCGACCACGGCAAACGGTGAAGGTGTCTTCCGCGCGCTGCAGTTGCCTACCGGGGATTACGAACTGAAGGTGGAAGCGAGCGGCTTTGATTCGTTTACCCGGCCCAAGGTAAACGTGGCTGCGGCGGAGCTGGTGATAGTGGAAGTCTCGCTGGCGCCCTCCGCGCAGGTGCCGCCCCGTGCACGCGTGCCGGAGCACCCCGAACTGGGCCCCGCGCTTCCCGCTCCCTCTCCGGCCATGGCCGCCTCGTACCGAGAGTGGCGGCGGCGTCCGGACTCCAACCCCGATTACCTCTTGAACCCGCCGCCCGAGGTGCTGGCGGAGGATTCGGATGTCTATCAGGCCCTGCCGGACCGCTGGCACCCGGCGATGCCGCAGTTCCATCGCTACGCGGTGAAGGGCGAATATCCCTACGTCACCGGCCATCTCTATGATCCGTTCAACCGCAACCGGTTGAAGGGCGACTATCCGATCTGGCCGGAAGTGTTCGGCAAGCAGACCTTTTTCAACCTGACGCTCACCAGCACCACCTTCCTGGACGGGCGCAACGTGCCCTCCCCGAGCAACGTGAGCGCCGCGCAGCCGGGCAGCGCGGAATTTTTCGGGCGGGGCCAGCAATTCTTCCTGGACCAGACCTTCCGCATGAGCATGGACCTGTTCCATGGAGACACCGCGTTCCGGCCCGTGGACTGGCGCATCCGGTTTACTCCCGAGGCCAGCCTGAACTATCTGGATGTGCGCGAGTTGGGCATTGTGGGGCCCAGCCCGCAGAACGGCACCACGCGCTTCGACGCGCATGTGGGGCTGCAGGAGGGCTTCGGAGAGGTCAAACTGGCGGACCTGAGCCCGAACTTCGATTTCATCTCCATGCGCGCGGGCATTCAGCAGTTCTCCAGCGATTTCCGCGGCTTTCTATTTGTGGACTCACAGCCCGGCCTGCGCGTCTTCGGCAATTTCGCCAACAACTTGTGGGAATACAACGCCACCTACTTCTACATGCTGGAGAAGGACACCAACAGCGGCCTGAACACCTTCGCGGCCCGCGACCAGCAAGTCGTCATCGGCAACTTCTACCGCTCCGATTTTCTGAAAAAGGGCTACACGATTGAATTCGTCGGCGCCTGGAACAAGGACGACGGCTCGCTGCATTACAACGACAACGGCTTCCTGGTACGTCCCGCTCCCATCGGCAAGGTCATCAGCCAGGGCACCGGTCCCTTCGCGCTTACCCACGGCATTCGCGTGGGCTATTTCGGCTGGCTGGGCAACGGCCACTTCGGCCGGATCAATATCACCCATGCGTTCTACGAGGCCGCGGGCTCCGACAGCCTGAATCCCATTGCCGGGCGCAAGGTCACCGTCAATGGACAGATGGCGGCCCTCGAGCTTTCCATGGATCGCGACTGGGTGCGCTACCGGGTATCCGGGTTCTACTCCAGCGGCTCCAGGCTCGGCCACGACGGGCGTGCCAATGGATTCGATTCCATCATCGACGATTCGAACTTCGCGGGCGGAATCTTCAGCTTCTGGAACCGCGAAAGCATCCGTCTGCTGGGCTCCGGGGTGGGCTTGGTGGGTGAATCCAGCCTTCTGCCCAGCATGCGTTCGGACAAGTTCGAGGGGCAGGCCAATTTCGTCAACCCCGGCATTTACATCGTCAATGCGGGCGCGGATTTTGACATCTCCCCCAAAACACGCTTCTTCGTCAACCTGAACTATCTGCGGTTCGACCGTACCGAACCCTTGGAGCTCATCCTGTTTGAGCACAATATCCGGCACGACATTGGGATGGACTATGGCGTGGGGGTGCGTTATCGTCCGCCTTTGAGCGAGAACATCGTGATCACGTTTGGAGCCGCCGGGCTGGCGCCGATGGCCGCGTTCCGCGATATTTACACGGCCCGGCAGCTCTGGTCCGTATTCACCAAGGTGGATTTCGTCTTCTAACCATGCGCATCTTTCACAGAGTGCCCGGCCCGTCTGCTCGAAAGCCAGCCTTCGCGGGGACGTTGCTGCTCGCGGGCAGCGCGGTGCTTTCCTTTGTAATGGCCGCGGGAGCCGCGGGCGGCAACAAGGCCGGAAATAACACCGGCTCGCCGGCCACGGCCCAGGAACCGACCTACGGGCAGAGCCCCGCGGATGCAGAGCGCAAGAGTGCCGGTTGCATTTCCTGCCATACCTCCGAAGACGCGCCCACCATGCATGCCAATGGACGGCTGTACATCGGCTGCACGGATTGCCATGGCGGCGACGCCAGCGTCAGTGTGGCGCCGGGCACCGTGCCCTCTTCCAGCGCCTACCAGGACGCCAAGCACAAAGCGCACCCGGAGCCGCGGAATGGCGCGTGGCGAGACCGCGCGGGGGTTCCTCCCGATACCAACACGCAGTGGGTAAACGAATCTTCGGAGTACGTGAAATTCGTGAATCCGGGCGACCTGCGCGTGGCCAACCAGACCTGCGGGCAGGTGAACTGCCACGCCTACGAAGTGCGCGCCGTCTCCACAAGCATGATGACGCACATCGGCTTTCTGTGGGGCGCGGCGCTGTACAACAACGGAGCGTTCCCGATCAAGAACACGCACTTCGGCGAGAGTTATACGGTGGATGGGCAGGCGCGCGGAATAAAGACCTTTCCTGCGCCCTCCCAGCAGGAAACGCGCGATAAGGGCGTGCTTCCTGAGTTGGTTCCCCTCTCACGCTGGGAAATTTCCCAGCCGGGCAATATCCTGCGCGTCTTCGAGCGCGGCGGAGGAAAGAAGGGCGAGACCGGCAATCCCAATATTGAAGAAGACCCCGGCAAGCCCGACGTGAAGCTGAGTCTCCGGGGGTTCGGCACCCTGCTGCGCACCGATCCCGTGTTCCTCGGCCTTCAGAAGACGCGCCTCGTGGCCCCGGTGCTTTCCATGCCGGGGACAAACGACCATCCCGGGGATTTTCGAGCCAGCGGCTGCACCGCCTGCCACGTCGTCTACGCCAATGACCGCGACCCGGCGCATTCCGGACCTTATGCGCAATACGGAAATAACGGCCTGACCGCAACCAGCGATCCGACCATTCCCAAGGACGAGCGCGGGCACGGCATCAAGCACGTGTTCACCAAAGCCATCCCCTCGAGCCAATGCATGATCTGCCATGTCCACCCCGGCACCAACATGGTGACCCCGTACTTCGGCGTCACCTGGTGGGACAACGAGATTGACGGCGCGCAAATGTACCCGCCGAAGCAGCACAATCCCACGGAAGAAGAGCGCTACAAGGGCACCTTGAAAAACCCCGAACTGGCGTCGCTGCGCGGGCTATGGTCCGACGAAAAGTTTCTGGATGAAATCGGCACCGCGGAATTCAATTCCAAGCTCGAGCACACCAAGTTTGCCGACTTCCACGGCCACGGCTGGGTCTTCCGCGCGGTGTACAAGCACGACCGCAAGGGCAACTGGCTGGACGCGGACGGCAATATCATTCCCTTCGATGATCCGAAGAAGGCTGAACGCCTGGTGCAACTGGCCGATATCCACATGGAAAAGGGCATGCACTGCATCGACTGCCACTTCCGCCAGGATAATCACGGGAACACGAAAATTTACGGGGAGCCGCGGGCCGCGGTGGAAATCGACTGCATCGACTGCCACGGCTCGATCGAGCGCAAGGCTAATTTGGTCACTTCCGGCATCGCCGCCCCAGCCCCGGGGACGCCGCTGGAGGCCTACCGCACGCCCTTCGGCCAGCGCCAATTCGAGTGGCGCGAGGGACGGCTCTTCCAGCGCTCCATGCTCGAGCCGAACAAGGAATGGGAAGTGGTGCAGACCGTGGACACCATCACTCCCGGCAACCCTCATTACAGCGAGAAATCGCACTGGGCCAAGACGCTCCAGAAGGACGGCCAGACGTGGGGCAGCGTGCCGGAAGATCACTCCAAGCTGGCGCACGAGAACAGCAAGATGACCTGCTTCGCCTGCCACACCTCCTGGACCACGAGCTGCTTCGGCTGCCACCTGCAGATGACCGCCAATGCCCGCCGGCCCATGCTGCACTACGAAGGCTTGATGACGCGCAACTACACCAGCTACAACTTCCAGGTGCTGCGCGACGACATGTGGATGATGGGCATCGACGGCACGGTGACGCATCACCGCTTCGCGCCGGCGCGCTCTTCCTGCGCCATCCTGGTGAGCTCGCAAAACGCGGACCGCGACTGGCTCTATTACGTGCAGCAGACCATCTCCTCTCCGGGTTTCAGCGGGGAAGCCTTCAGCACCTACGTGCCGCACACGGTCCGCGCCAAAGAGACCAAGACGTGCAGCGACTGCCACGTCTCCAGCGCGCGCGACAACAACGCCTGGATGGCGGCCATGCTCCTGCAAGGAACGAACCTGGTGAACTTTATGGGCCGCTACGTGTTCGTGGCCACCGGCGACAAGGGCTATGAAGCGGTGGCCGTGGCCGAACACGACGAGCCGGAAGCCATCTACGGCAGCGACCTGCAACGTATGGCCTATCCGGACGATTTCAGGAAATTCGTCGAGCACAAGCGCGAGCTGGAAGATTCCGACCGGCACCACGGCCACGTTCTCGACCTCCAAGCCCGCGGCGAGTATCTCTACGCGGCCGAAGGCAAACACGGCTTCCGCATCTACGACATCGCCAATATCGACAACAAGGATTTTTCGGAGAAAATGACCACCGCGCCGGTCTCGCCCATCGGCCAGAAGTTCTACCTGAAGACCAAGGACGCGGCTTCGCTCGCTTCTCCCACCACCCTCGGCGTGGACCCCCTGCGCGTGATCCCCAAGGAAAATGAAGAGCAGCCCATCAACCTGATTTACGGCTTTCTGTTCGTGGCGGACCGCGAAGAGGGCCTGGTGGTGGTCGGCGATCCCAATCTGAAGCACAAGATGCCGGGCGTGGGCACGCTGCTCGATGGCGACCCCAACAACAACTTCCTGAAGCGCGCCTATGCCTTCAATCCCAACGGCGCGCTTACCGGAGCGCGGCGCGTGATCACCGTCGGCACCTACGCTTACGTGCTCTGCAACAAGGGCCTGGCCGTGGTGGACCTGAGCAACATGCTGGAGCCCAAGCTGGCCTCGGAACTTGGCGCGCCGGACCTGGTGGATCCCCGCGCCATCAACGTACAGTTCCGCTACGCGTTTGTGGTGGATAAGGAAGGGCTGAAGGTTCTGGACGTGACCGACCTGGCGCACCCGCACCGCGTGCCGAATGCGCTGGTGCCCTTCCCCGACGCCCGCAACGTGTACGTCGCGCGCACCTACGCCTACGTCTCCGCCGGCGCACAGGGCCTGGCCATCGTGGACGTCGAGCAGCCCGAATCTCCCAAGCTGGATCAGGTCTTTAACGCCGATGGCGCGATGAACGACGTAAACGACGTGAAGATCGGCATGGTCGCCGCCAGCGCGTTTGCGTTCGTGGCGGACGGCAAAAACGGTCTGCGCGTCCTGCAAATCATCTCGCCGGAAGATGATCCGCGCTTCAGCGGCTTCAGCCCGCAGCCCAAACCCAAGCTGATCGCCAATTACAAGACCAAGGGACCGGCGCTGGCCATCTCCAAGGGCATCGACCGCGACCGCGCCGTGGACGAAACCGGCAATCAGCTTGCCGTGTTCGGCCGCCGCGGCGCTCGTCCGCTCAACCAGGCCGAAGCCGAGAGCCTCTATATGCTGGGCGGCAAACTGTTCACTGTAAGCGACAAGCCGGGCACCGCGGTCCAAATCGCCGGCGCCCCGAGCGGCTCAGGCGCGGATCGCGGCGGAGAGCAATCGAGTTCCGCGGGGAACGGCGGCTGGCTCGAACGCATCCGCGCCGCCCTGCTGCGCTTCGCCCAAAACGTCCTATCCATCGTCGGCGCCGCCTTCGCCGGCTGATTCCACCGCAGGCCAATCGCTCGTCCCGCGGTACAGCGAGCCTCGATTCACCGGTATGCCTTTCGACCCTTAGCAGGCTGTTGGAAAACTTCGCGGCTTGTCATTCCGAGCCCGTCCCNNAAGCCTCGGGAGCGGGCTGGGAATGAAAATCAACACAACTTTTTCGGCAACCCGTTAGAAGTGACGCCCCCTGCAAAACAAAGTGGATGAACGGCGAGGCTTCTCCAATCCACATTCACCAAAACTTTGAATCGCAGCCGGGAAGCCGCTCAGCCGATGCGGAGTGCCCTCTGCACCGCGCGAGGGTCCCGATGGATTACCAGCAGATATGCGCGAGTCGGACCTTCAGGAACCCGCTTGCCCTGCTCCCAGTGACGGAGGGTGTTGACACTGAAGCCGAACTGGGCGGCAAACGACTGCTGGGTCATGCCCAGTTTCCGGCGTATGGCCTTGACATTGATCCGGCTCGGAACCGTAACACGGTACTTGCTCCGATCGGCCGTCCCATCGGCATAGGCGAGTGCCTGCTTGACGCTCTTCAGTATCCGCTCACCTGCTTTGGTCATGGTTTCCGTCCCCGATATGTTGTAACCAGCCGTTTCGTGGCGCGCCGCAATCGATTTCTATCTTCCTGTGAGAGGTCCGCGCGCTCATTTTTTGCAAATATATCCAGGGCAAACAGTGGGACACCTGGATCGTGAAAATAGTAGATCACCCTGGCCCCGCCTCGTTTGCCGCGCCCCGGAAGCCCCCAGCGGATCTTTCGCACGCCACCAGTACCGGGCACGATCGCGCCGGCTAGCGGATTCGTGGCCAGATCAAAAATCAATTTGTCCCGCTCATCGCTCCCCAACAGCCTCTCGGCGCGAGAAATAAAATCGGGAGTCTCTACAACCGTAACGAAGAGCGGGACTATCACTGCAGCCAGTGTAGTCCAATGGACTAGTCGCTGTCAACCGGGGCCGCGCCCCCCCCGGCGTGCTTCTCACGTCCGCAACTTCTCCAGCAATTGGCGAACTCCATCGGCGAACTGGCGTTCCGGGGTGAGCAAGCTGACGACCAAATAGCCGTCGGAAAATAAATCGTAGAAATGGCCGGGGTGGACATAAACGCCCCGGGTGGTGAGCAGCTCGATAGCCAGGTCCTCATCGGGGCCCGTGGCCGGGACGCGCAGCACCGCGTACCAGCCGCCTTCGCATTTCAGCCGCGAACAGGTCTGCTGCGCGGCGAGTTGGCGATCCAGTTCGGCCAGATTGTGGCGCAAGCGCTTCATCACCTGGCGCTGAAAACCGGCTCGGGTAGCGAGCAGAGCGGGCAGCGCCAGTTGCACCGGAGCGTTCATGGAGAGAAACGTGTCTGCGATCACTTCGAGCCGCGCGAGGGCCTGGACCTTCAGCTCCACCGGGCCGCTCGCCACCACCCATGCGGCCTTCATTTGCGGCAGGCCGCAGATTTTTGAAATGCCGCTCAAGGTGAACGTGAGCGCCTGCGAACTGGCGGCGAAAGTGCGGGCGGAGTCCGCTTCAAACGCGAAATCGAGAAACACCTCGTCGGCAATCAGCGCCATGCCGCGCGGGGCGCACAGCGCCGCTAACTGAGCTGCCTCTTCGCAGCTGGTGAAATGGCCGGTGGGATTATTCGGGTGCACCACGATGACCGCCCGGGTTGCGGGCGTAATCGCCTTCTCGAGCGCGTGAAAATCGATCTGCCAGCCGTGGTCGTACATCAGCGGATAATGCGCCAGGTGCACGTCGTTGATTTCAGCCAGAAACCCGAACAGCGGATAGCTGGGCGCGGGAACCAATACCGCATCGCCGGGATTGCACATTACCCGGAAGACGAAAGAGTAGGCCTCGCTCGTGCTCGTGGTGAGCACAATCTCTTCGGGCAGGGGAGTCACGCCGCGCTCCGCGTAGTAACCGGCCACCGCCTGGCGCGCGTTCAACAATCCTTTTGGGTCGGGGGCGTAGGTAAGCGCGGCTGGATTGGCCAGCGATTTGAGAATTGCCTCGCCGTGATATTCAAAGCTGCATGCGGTGGGATTAGAGGCGGTCAGATCCAGCACCGGCAGGCCCGCCGAGCGGCGCTGCGCCAGCGCTTCGCTCAGGCGGTTGGGAGCCAGGTTCCAGTTGGTGCGGTCGGCAAACATGGCGCGGCCGGTCAAGACCGGCCCAGGCATTGTAGCCCGGGCACGCAGGCGTACAATGCAGCGGGATTGACGCCCCGGTCATTCCGAGCGCAGCGAGGAACCTGCTTGTTCCGACATCCACAATCAAAAGCAGATCCCGCGTTCCGCTCGGGATGACAGAGTGGCACGGCGCTGCCAACCGAAACTGAGGAGCATGGCCCATGCGATACGACTTCTTCGTGGAAACCTACTCGACCGAGCGCATCAAGATCCTGAGCGTGTGGAGCGAATTCCGCGATGCGGACTTGCCCGCGCGCCCGCATNCCCAATGACCCGCGCGGCCGCAGCGTGCACGAGCAGATGGTCCACCAGTGCGTGAGCGAGGACCTGTGGTTCAAAAACATGCTGGGGATCGACGTGGGCGCTCCGCCGCTGCCCAAGCCGGAAACCCGCCTGGACTTCATCCGCCGCTATGCCGAGGACAGCGGAAAGCGGCTGGCAGTCCTGCGCGAAAAGAACGAGGCCTGGTGGGAGGAAATGGTTCCCTTCTTCGACGTGCGCCGCTCGCGCGCCTGGGTGATGACCCGGAGGCTGACCCACAGCTCACACCACCGCGGCCAGCAGATGGCCATCCTGCGCATGCTGGGCCGCGCCCTGCACAGCAACTACGGCCCCACGGCGGATACCGGCGGCCTGATGGCCAACCGCGCGCCCACGATTTACGCCTATCCAACTCTGGATTCCCTGCTCGCGGGCGAAGCCTCCGGCGGCGCCAAAGCCCCCCTGCCCGGCCCCGGCGATACGCCGCCCACCGAGCGGCCCGCAAGCAAGTAGCACAAGCCGGAAGCGTGTGCTGCATGAGCCCGGGCTGCGCGCGCAATCGGCCTGGACCGATTTTCGAATTTCGTTTTTCGCGTTTCGCGCCGATTACTGCCCGGCCGGCGTGGTGCCCTGTGTGGCTGCGGCCTTTAACGCGCGCGGCACAAAGGTAGGCCGGATTTCCTTGCGCTTGGACCAGTCGTGATAGGCGTGGCACTCGAAACAGCGCGACTCGACGTGCGCGGCCCCGGGTGCGTGGCAGGTCTTGCAGGTGGCTATTTGCGGGACCAGGATGTCCGCCGTGTCCTTGCTGGTGAGCCCCTTCGGGTGGCAGCTCGCGCAGGCGAACCCGCGGTGCGCGTCGTGGTCGAAGCGCGTCTTGGGCAGCCAGCGCGGAGTGTAGTTGGCCGGTTCGACCTTGGGCAGTGCGGGCGCTTCCGCCATGCTCAGCACGTGGCACTGGCGGCAGGTCTTGCCCCACAGCAGCTTTTCCGCTTGCTGCGTGCTCTCGGCCACCCACTGCGACGCGGTGACCACGCGCGCGGACGCCGGAGCAGGCTGCGTGGGAATCCTCCGCACGGCTCCGCCACCCTCCCGCAGCTCTTCCGGATGCGCGGCGATGTACGCCTCGAACTTTTTCACCACAAACGCGTGCACCACTTCCGGCTTGTCGTGCGGCACCTGGTCCGCCAGGCGCGAATCGAATTGCAGCAGGTGGCAGGCGGCGCAGGACTCCGCGAACCTGGGCATGCTCATCAGCGCATGCGCCGGATCGGGAGCATAGAGATCGCCCTTCAGCGCCGCGGGCATTGCAGCGGCAGGCGCCGCAGGCGCGGCTTCCGGAGCTGCGGCTGGCGCGCCCGCGTACTTCCAGCCGCCCCTGGCCGCGGCCACCAGTTGCTTGTGGCAATCCGCGCATTCCAGTTGCACCGCGCCGTGCGGTCCCAGCAGGTTGGCCTTCATGTGCACGTAGTGGTTCACACGGATGGTGCCGGGGTCCTTGCGTTTTTCCCGGAAGATGGCCATATCCGGATGATCGGTCTGCAGGCTGGTGATGTTGCGGACCACGGTGGCCGGTCCGGAAGTGGTCTTCAGGTCCGCGTGGCAGCGCGAACAACTGGCGTCCGGCGTGGAGGCCAGGCGCACACGCCCACGGTGTTCCAGGTGGCAGGAGCCGCACTGCGGCACTTCTGCGGCAACCTGATTGGCGCGGTGCGCGGGTCCATCGTGGCAGGCGAAGCAGGCCTTCTCGCTGGCATGCTCCCGGTAAACGCTCTTGGCGGGCTCGTGGCAGGTGGCGCAATCTTCCGTAAGCAGCGCATGGCCGGAGGAGAGCTGCCCGCTCGAATACGGCCGCCAGTCGCGCCCTACGAGCTTCCAGCCGATCCAAACGAAGCTGACCGCGGGCAGAATCGCGCACAGCCAGAAGCGCCAGCGGCGCAGCGGGATGGGCCGCTTGTAATAATTCAGGTCGATCCGCTGCGCGCGAGCTTTGGTGGTGCGGGCGCGTGGCACTGCTTCGTCCCTCCCTCGTTCCCGATCTGACCGCGGCAGCCCTGCCCTTGCTCAGTACTGCAGCGCGATTACCGCGTGGAACGCGCTCAGCAGCAACAGGGCCAGCGACAGCGGCACGTGCGCCAGCAGCCAGAGGTGCAGCAGCCGGTGCATGCGCAACTGCGTATTCAACTGCCGCTCTTCCTTGCAAACCTCTTCGAGATTGGCGATCACCGGATGTGCCGGCGCGGGCACCAGCATGCGCAGCTTGGTGAAGGCGGCCTGGGCGCGCGTCTCGTCCGCCAGGCGCGACGCGAACTTGCCCGGGTTCAGCAGGAACGGCAGCAGCTCGGTGGAGTAAAACGCGCGCACGGGCTCGACTTCTTCCTCGGTCAGCCCGTATTGCACCGCGCCTCCGCCGCGCGGCCGCATGGCGGTAAATCCTCCGGCGCGCAATTCCGCGCCACCCGCTTCGACCGCGGCCATTTCCGGAACCTCGCCGCACAGGTCGGCCACGTACTCCTCCGCTTCCGCGCGGAGCTGCTCGCGGATGCGGTCGATCTCGTCGTAAATCGTTTCCATGGGCACGCGCTCGAGCATGGCGCGCGGCATGTAGTGCTGCACGATGGCCCCAAAGATCCCGCTGAACACGGTGATGATCAGCAGCCAGAGGAGAATTCTGGTGAGCGTTCCGCCGAAATGGAATCCGCCGTGGAACAGGATCAGCGGCAGCGCCAGCGTGCCCAGCCACAGGTGCCCGCGCATCCACGTTTGCGCGCGGCCCAACCGCCAGATGGGCACCTGCTTCCGTCCGGCCAGCAGCCCGGCAAAAATCATGAAGACGAAGCCGATGACGCCGAAGGTAATTCCGATCGGCGAGCCGCCCATCGGGCCATGCGGCGCGGCCAGGGCGTATATGACATAAACGGCCGTGGAGACACCCAGGATCAGGATCGCAGCGATCAGCCAAACCCGATGTGTCTGGTCAATGCGCATGGCGCGCTAGCCCTTCGTCCCCAGAAGTTCGCCGAAGAACCGGCGCGGGTCCACGCGGTGCGCCGCGTCGTGCGGGCACGCGTAGACGCAGCTCGGCTCGGCGTGCTCGGTGCACAGATCGCAGGAGGTGGCCTTCTGCTTGACCGTGGCGATGCGCCGCCCCGGCCGGTCCGGATCCTCCTGCATCACTTCGAAAGGATGCAGGTTGATGTTGCCGTAGGGACAATTGCGCGCGCAGAGCCCGCAGCCGATGCACCAATCCTCGATGATCACTTCCAGGGAATTGCGCCGGCGGATCGAGCCCACGGGACAGCCCACCATGCACAGCGGGTCCTTGCACTGCCGGCAGGAGGTGGCCACCAGGTACTGGTCAAAGCGCAGCCCTTCGCGCACCAGGCGGGTGACCCCGTCGTGCGCATCGGCGCAGGCGCGCACGCAGGCGTCACAGCGCGTGCAGCGTTCCAGGTCCAGCAGCAGCAGGCTCTGCGCTTCCATCAGGCCCTGGGAAAGGAATGCGTCGAGCGAGACCGTGCCCAGCGCGGCCATGCGCTCTTCATTCTGCCGGGTGCGTTCGGCAGCCAGTTCTTCCAGGCCGCGCCGCACGCCGGGGAACTGGTCCACCATGGCCTTGAAGTCTTCCGCGGAGATCTTCACCAGCTCGACGTGGTCCAGCGCGGTGCACGTAGCCGTGCGCGCCCCAGCGCCCAGCAAACCGATTTCGCCAAAGGAATCGCCGCGGGAGAGATAAGCTATCACCATCTCCCCTCCGGGATATTTCTCCGTGACCTTCACGAAGCCGATGCGCACCAGGTAGAAACTGTCCGCCGGCTCGCCCTGCTTGACGATCACCTGGCCGGGCGACAGGCGCATCAGCTTGACGTTGTCCATCAGCCGCTCGATGAATTCGGGAGAAAGCTCCGCGAACATGGGCACGCCGCG
>OCOJ01046318.1_pt1 | contig 15470 bp, 14 predicted proteins | sample 1539251 | NCBI WGS metagenome assembly OCOJ01 (sample SAMN01911457, study PRJEB22624) | soil metagenome | biome: Soil | place: Malaysia | collected 2012-04-30 | depth RA_metagenome m | reverse complement strand
GAGCTCAAGAATGCCCAGCGGGTTCTGTTCGACTCGAATGTGCTGGAGTATGCCTGGGGTGGCTTTACCCAAGCCGGTTTTGCCATCGTCCTCACCCCAAAGAACCAGAACAACGGGAAGGGGCACGACAACCTTTGCCCCCTTTGCCGAGTCGTGGATATCACCATCCGCTATTGTAAAGTTGCGCATGTCGGCAGCGGTTTTCAGATTGCCAACGCTCCGGCGGGGGCGAGCGGATACATCGCCACCGCCGGCGAGCGCTATAGCATCCACGATGTTGTGATCGACGACATCGACGGCAACAAGTACGATGGTTTTAGCGCCTTCATGGTCATGATCTCGAACGCACCCGCCCTCAGAGACGTCAAGATGGACCACATAACGGCGGTCTCCTCTCGACATTTTCTTAACCTGGGGGTCAAGCGCGAGCACGTTCAGAACTTCGTCTTTACCAATAACTTGGTTGGCGCTTACCAGACCCAGATCACTTCCACCGGTGGCGGTCCGACGAATTGCGTTTTTCGTCCTGAAAGACAGGGACCCATTGGAATCTTCAAAGACTGCTTCAACTCGGTCACTTTCACCCACAATGCCATTATCAATGGATTCGGAGCGTGGCCTTCGGGCAACTTCTTCCCCAACAGTCTAGCTGCAGTTGGCTTCAAGAAGAGCAGCGATGGGGACGAATTTCATTTGTGCAAACAGAAAGACGCTTCCTGCACAGGTCCCTCAAAATATGCGGGCGCCGGCAGTGATCAAAAGGACATTGGCGCGGACATTGACGCTGTAAATCAGGCTACCCGGAGGGCTCTCTAGTCACCCAATTCCGTGCATCGTGCACTTGGATTCAGCATTAGACCTTCTATAGCTCAAAATGTTGAACTGCCTAATCCCAATTTGGCCTTAACACGCGCTGATAGGTATTCCAATGATCCGCCCAATACTGGATTAGATTTCTTGGTGTACCTGCCGCGCTCAAAAACGACAATGCTGTCGTAGAAATGCATCGCTATTGTTGACTTTGTAAATTCGGTAGGGTGCAGGGCGCCGCGACTGTGGTCTGCATTTAGCTCATCGATTAAGTTCTTGCACAGCTCAATGAATGTGGATGGCTTGCGCAGGCCGCCCTCAAACTCGTCCCAGTAGGCCGTGTGCAGATCCTCAACCATATAGATGCCGTTTTTCAGCATCCGTGGGTAAAGGAACTGGAAACTGGCGGTGATGTGACTCATGACATGACTGCCGTCATCCAGAACAATATCAGGCGTGCCGAACTCGTTTATCACATCTTGCAGGAACTGGCAGTCCTGCTGACGCCCGATGCGAACCTCGACCTGATCCTCCTCAAACTTCTTACAGTCCTGATTGACGTCGAGGCCAATAATTAGCGCATGGGGACCGAAGTAGCGCTTCCACATTTGGAGAGACCCGCCCAATCCGCATCCGATTTCAAGGAAGGTGACCGGCTTGTAAACGAAATCCTTGAAATGGCGTTCGTAGATTGGAAAGTAGTGCTTCCACTTATGGATAATTCTTTTGTCGTTATTTAGAGCCTCAGACCAAAGAGTCATGGGTCAACCTCGCTCTCGGCCACTGGCTTTTCATATTCATACCCCTTAACTCCAAGAAACATCACCCCAACCTCGCAACATCAGGAAATAACCACATCCTGGATGAGACTCTTTATCCCACGTGCGTGTCGCTGATAGTCTCCCAACAAAAAGGAACGCAGAGCCACCGGAAGCCGTGCCCAACGCGCTTTCCGCTTGAGGGATTCACGGGTTCGAGCAAACCCCAAACACGCCTCCGCTTCTTGCAGCAGCTCAGAGAGTTTCTCAGGTCTCACACCTGGCAATTTGTTGTCTTTAATTTCGTTCAAGCGTACGACCATGTCTTGCCATCCTCGCCTTCGCTCTCCATACTCCTTAGGGCCAGTGTATAACTTCTTCACTACCTGCCACTGGTGCCTCAATCCTCCATCTAACTCGGCATCTTTACCGGTGTTTGTCCCATGTCGCCGGTAGTAGAGAAGTGGACGATCAATGACTTCTGTTTCTCCCACTGCATAAGCAATAAAGCCAATCCAATGGTCATGACCCCACTGCTTTGATAGCGGCGAAATTGGGATAATGAAAGGCTTCAATCGGGCATGAAACGCAACGGTTGGACCATTAAACCCCACCGCTCGTCCGAGTTGGCGGACACCTGGCACCTTTTTGAGTTGCAAGCCCTTCCTTCGACCAAACATGGTCGCGCCCATGGGGCGTAGATCCGCATCAGTCAAGAGTGCATCCGAATAACACAGAACTACGTTTGGGCTCTGTACGAAGAGCTCGATCATGCTGGCTACCTTGTCCGGAAACCAAACGTCATCTTGGTCGCTGAGAAAGATTATGTCGCCTGTCGTTCTTGTGATGGCGGATTCAAAGTTTGAAAGATACCCCAGGTTCTTCTTGTTTTGGACGATGTTGATTTTCTGCTTACTCTCGGCGGCAATTCTCTTGACAACATCCACGGTTGCGTCGTTTGAGACGTCATCGCAGATGATGATCTCATCGGGCGGCCTCGTTTGACTCAGAATGCTTTCCAGCTGTGCACGAACGAATTTTTCCCCGTTAAACGTGCACATTGCCACTGATACCTTGAGATCGTCCTGCATTAAACCGGAATCTCCTTTCGATCCCCAAAACGGCAGGTTATTATATTCGCTTTCGGCATGGCGTGATGCGGGCGCCGGCATGGGGCTTCAGCGAGGCACCCCGGGCAGTCGCCTGCGCTTCCAGCTTGGAAGAAAATTCGCCACTCCATTGACCCAGCTCTCGAACTCCAGATCGGTGCGTCCGGTAGTGTCCACGAAGCGCGGCAGCAGGAGGGGATGATGCCGCGGAGTCGCGAGCCCGGTCTCGCAAGTGGTTGCGGAAACCACTTGTTCGGAGGACAGCCAAGGGAGAAATTCGCGCCGATAAACGCCACTCGGATAGCAAAAGTGTTTGCCCACCAGTCCCACGGCGCGCGAGATCCATGCGCGGTTCTCGCGGATCTCCTGCCGGAACAACTCCTCACTTGCAGGTGTACGGTGGCGGTGCGTGTGTAGCTGAAAATCCACCCCAGCCTTCGAGAGCTGCTTTACTTCTTGTTGGTTCATTAACTGCAGGATGCGCTTGGCCCGCAGTTCTTCGTAGTCAATGTGCAGGCGGTGAGCCAAACAGGCGGCAATCTGATCTTTCCGCTCGCTGTTCATTTCCTGGCGATCCGCCCATTGCACCACATGGTTTGCGGCGTCCTGCCGCGCCTCGGGCGAACCCAGAGCGACCGGTTCCGCTACGCCAAACTCGCTTAGGTTCACCGTCCCGCGATCTCGCGCCTTCCAGATCATGTAGGAACACATCAAATTGAAAACCGGATACGGAAACTCGCTGTAATAGGTCGTGAGATAGACTGTCGCCGGAAATCCGTGTTCCTTCAGCCGGGGATAGGCCTGCCGCAAGAAGTCGTAGGTCCCATCATCGAAGGTGATCGCTACGCTTCGCGGAGGCAGGTCTCTGCGATACAGAAGCTCAAGTGCCTCGCTGAAGTGAAGAACTGTGCAGTTCTCCCGTTGCAGAAGGTCTAATCTGTGCTCGAACTGTTTAGGGCTCATGTAAAGGGCAGGACGCCACTCGTGTTCGTCTTCGAGGGAGATTCCGTGGTAGCACAGGATGAGCAGCCGCTGTCGACGCCAACCGGTGTTCTTCACGAAACTGAAAACACCTGCATTCTTCAGCACTGTTAATGCCGTGTGCCGCAGAAACCTGTGCATCATTGCGTTCTGCCCTTCTTAGGCATGCGCCACGGTTGCGTGGCCGTGTTCGGCGACATTCTCGGGCGGCTCACCATCGACCATAACCCGACACCAAGTCTCAAGATTCAGAAGACGCCAGATGCGGTTCCCGTTGTCCCGGGATCTTGCGCGGTGCTCGGCGAACAGTCGCTTGACCACTGCAGGCTGGAACAGTCTCCGCTCGACGGTTCTGGGCTCGAGCAACATCCGCTCCAGATCCTCCAGCTGCGGCCCAGCGATCCAGTATTCCCACGGCGTCGGGAACCCCATCTTTTTTCGATAGACGATCGATCGCGGCAGCAGATCCTCCACGGCGTGCTTCAGAATAAACTTACCCGCCAGTCCCTTAATCGAGTACCTAGTCGGTACCTTCGCCGCGAATTCCACCAACACGTGATCGAGAAAAGGCACCCGGCTTTCCACCGAAGCTGCCATGCTCATTTGATCCTGTTTCATCAACAGTTCAATGAGGTAGCTGTTGATGTCGGCATACAGCAGGCGATGTAGAAGATCGCCTCGCGACCGCTCCCAAGCTTGCATTGAGCCCGCATAGGCATCGCCCGCTACCGCTGCCGCTTCCGGGGTGAGTAACTCATACTGCTCGGTCGCGGTAAATGCAGAAAAAAAGTTGTCATAGTAGAACGACGGCCAGACATTCCCATCTCGCGCCAGGAAGGTGTGTTCCAGCTTCCGGCGAACTGATGCACCCAGCGGCCCCCCCTGGATAGCCTTGCGGACCCGCTGGCGAATTCCATCCGGGGTGACGGCACGGAATACCCTGTCCATCCGCGAATTCAGCAGCGTCCACGCATACCGCGTGTAACCCGCGAGTGTCTCGTCGCTCCCCTCTCCCGTGAGCACTACGGTGACGTACTCTCGCGCCAGACGCGCCACGAAGTATAGCGATACGCTGGAAGGCCAAACGATAGGCTCATCTTCGTGCCAAATGAGCTTGGGCAGGCTCGTGAAAAATTCTTTCCGGCTCAGTCGGACCTCGTGGTGCTCGGACTGAATGTGCTCCGCCACTTCCCGCGCGAAGCCGAGTTCGCTGTATGCCTCCTCGTCGTAACCAACCGAGAAGGTCTGGATACGGTCTCCGCGAAGCTTTCTCGCCAATGCTGCCACGACGCTCGAATCCAGACCTCCGCTAAGGAATACCCCAAGCCCGACGTCGCTCATCAGATGCGAAGAGACGGCTCCTTCGAGCAACTCCCTGTACCGGTGGACGTAGTACTCGCGCGAATGCAGTTCCGCGTCCGCGTCAGTGCTCAGGTTCCAATACTGTTCAATTCGCGGCTGAGATTGGTCCTTGAGTTCCAGAGTATGGCCCGGCATCAGTTTACGAATTCCCGCAAACAGGGTCTCTGGGCCTGTCAGGTAGCCGAAAGCCAGGTATTCCGCCAAAGTCCCTCGGTTGAACTCGGCGGGTACGCCGGGAAACGCCAGGATTGACTTGATCTCCGACGCGAAGAGAAAAGTTCCTTCATCCCACCAAAAATAGAAAGGCTTGATGCCCAGTCTGTCGCGTGCAGCAAACAAAGTGCGCCTTCGCCTGTCCCAGATCACAAACGCGAACATGCCGCGCAAGTGTTTCACGCAGTCACGGCCGTATTCTTCGTAGAGGTGAACGATCGTCTCGGTATCGCTGCTCGTGTGGTAACGATGGCCTCTCGACTCCAGCGAGACTCGTAACTCGGCATGATTGTAGATTTCGCCGTTGTAGACGATCCACACGTCCTGGGTTTCGTTGCAGAGGGGCTGGTGGCCAGTCTTTAAGTCAATGATACTCAATCGCCGCATTGCCAGGCCCACATTCTCTTCGACAAAAACACCTTCGTCGTCGGGACCGCGATGCATGAGGCGCCGGTTCATGCCGGCTAGGACACCGCCATCGACGCGTTTATGTTGGTCAGAGAAATAAATTCCGCAGATTCCGCACATGCGATCTCACTTCGACCCATCTTATCGTTCATCTCATGCAGCAGTGCTGTTTTCAACCCGACATGGCAGGCTGCTCTATAGCCTCAGCATTCGATGACCTGATCCTCCTCTGGCTACCTTCGCAGACCACTTCACACCACGAAACAGTCCGCCCGCAGCGCAATTCAGGCTCTCCGTTGATTTTGGTGTAGCTGCCATTGCATTGAATCAACCTCTGATCCCCGCTTGCGCTCCGCATCCAACACACAAACGCCGCATCGCTCGATACTGGCGCCTGCGTCCACGGCTTTGCCGACTCTCCGAAGTAGAACTCATATTCTCCAGCTTCCCCGAGAAATCGGTAGGCGCTGACCGGCGCACCGGAGCCCTGGTGGTCCAATCGTGCGAAAGACCCAGGCCTGCGATGAACTTCTTCCGATGTTACTATCAAGACGGCGAACTCTGTCGGTACTTGAGTAAGGCTCCGGAATTTGAGGGTGGTCGTCGGCACTTTCTGACCGTAGACCGGCGACCATGCTTCTTTGCGGACTTCCTCCCGCCAGCCCTGCCCTTCGGCTGGAAGAAGCGCCAGCCCTTGTAACATACCCTTCACGCGAAACATATTCTTTCCCTCCAACTGCATCTCCGGCCCCAAATGCCAGGAGATTTCGCACTGGTGCTTCCCTTCTCCTGTGACGACATCGCGTATGAAATAAAGGCCGTTCTTCAGCGACAGCACCCATCGTTGGTGCATCACCGGTTCAGGAAGGTTCTGATACCCGTCATGGCTGGCAACTAGCAGATCAAACTCGTGACCCTGAATCCACTGCTCGACTTTGGTATGTGTGAGTCGTCGCCAAGAGAACGGACCCGCAATCTCGCTTTGGTTAGCTCCATCGACTTGCAGAGTGTTGTGCATTGCTGTTCCCCGGAATAAGTCCCGATCGGGGCCAGCGCCCACGTATTCATATGTTCCGGGATCGATTAGCAGGGAGCAATCGCGGTTTTGCAGGCAAACGCTTAAGGCATCAGCGTGTCCGTGCCCTCCACTCTGCGTCCCCTGAGGCCCGACGTCCACTACCAATTGCGCTGCGGGCTTCGTTGCCAGCAGGTATAAGCCCGAATCCTTCAAGGCGGTGGATTCCATATCAGCCGGACTCGATTCCAATTCGTCCCATTGCTTTACTCCCTCAGACCCTAGCAGCCAGATGGTTTCCTCGCGCAAACCGCCGGAAGCAGCGGCACCCTTATAGTCGCCGCGGTGGAACAGAACTGCTCCAGTTGCGAGCGGGTCAAGCAGATGCTCGCTGCGATTGCGCCGCGGATCAAAAAGCCGACCTCCGTCATCATCGCCGAATCGTGGCGGCGAACCGCCACGCCCCAGCAGGCACAACGCGGTCAGCATCTTCTCCAACGCCACTTCAAACGGCGCCGGAATCGACATGCCGTTCACGCTGGCCAGCACCGCGAAATGCAATAACATATCGAGCGCGTAAACGTGGTAATAGGTGGATTGTTCGAAATGAAAACCGTCGCTCTGAACTTGCCGGCTGCTCTCGCGCAGCACGATCTCCCACCCCAGTGACTTCCAACACTCCGCTGCCACAAGTTCCGGGCAAAGCATACCCAGAAAAAACAAGCCCACCCCCTCGCCGAGTAAGTGAGTGTTCGGAGAAAAGTACGTCGAAAGATAACGCTCGATGTGGCGCCCGTGTATGCTCAGACCCCGGAGCCACTCGTTGCGAAAACTGGGCAGCCGCGGTGAACCGTCCATGAGATGGTAGCTCCAGATCCACGAGAGGCTTCGGATGGCAACCTCCAGGCTGCTGGCCCAGTTAATGCCTAAGGGATAAGGATTGTCCGCCTGCCATTGGCGCCATTGCCGCAGAAGTTCGTCGGCGTAACGATCGTTTTCGGTCAACCGATATGCCTTTGCCAGCGTGACGAAATGCTGATGGCGATTCAGTTCCCAAATGATCTTGCTGTCTCCGACTTCTACGAAATCCAGGTACCGAACGGTGTAAAACAGACTCCGGGGAGCGCGCTTTCCGTGCACCGCGTCTAAATGCCAGTCGATAGGCGTGCCAAAGTCCAGATCCTCATATCCAAGAAGGTCAAAACGATGTCTGCAAATTTTTTCCGCCTGTGCTACCGTCCGCTCGGCCTGGCCCGGGCATCTCTCTCGCACCAGAGTTAGAAGGGAACCCACGGAATCTCCACGGAAGAAAAAGTTTCCGCCCTGGCCCGGGCTCGAATTGCGCAAGCCCTGCGCAAAATCAAATCCCAAGCGCCCGAGAAATCCGTCCTGCCTTTTATGAAACTCTTGCCGCACCCGATCGCGCAGTTCTTCCTTATCCATCTGCGCCAATCTTGCGGTGATCTTTCTCCAACCCTTAAGCCCCATCGATCTCAACTTTGCTCCGTCTCTAGCTCACTCACTATTCCGCACTCGTGATCCGTCGCCAATACCATACCGGAATCCGCCGCTTCCTTGCCCAAAGGGAAAACCGGCACTCGACCTTGGGGCACTGGGCTATTTCGCCGTTACTGCGTGTAACCGTGTTAGCCCAGTGCCGACCTTGGCCCGTGCATGACGAACCTGTCGCATTATGGTATACCAACGAGGTGCGCGCTCTTACCTATCGCAGCCAAGGAACTGGATCTCCGGCTACCGCTTTTTTGAGTCCATCATGCCAAGCAACGACGAACGCCTACAGCGTGCAATTGAAGTTATCCTCGATACCGGCAAGAAAACCGTGGCGATCCTTGGACTGAGTTTCAAAGCTGCGACCGATGATCTGCGGGAGCGCCCCCAGGTGTCCCAGCGAAACGTTTTCATCCCAAATTTTGATTTGGCGGGTTGCTGGTGACTGCGTGCGAATTCTCTGGGTCAAGGCGGGCAAGTTGTTGCCGGTGGACACTGGCGGAAAAATTCGCTCCTACAACATTCTTCGCCATTTGTCTCGCGCTCATCAAGTGACACTACTGTCTTACTACGGCGGACAAAAGGATTCAGTCTACGAAAAGGATATCCAGCGCGAACTGCCTGGCACGCAGACAATTCATACTGCTGCTCTAGATGGAAGCGTCTTCACCCAGTCCCTGGACTACCTTCACCGGGTCTTCCGACCCGCCCCATTTTCGGTCAGCAAGTTTACCCACCCGCAAGTACGCCGGACTGTTAGCTTTTGGCTAAGCGACCATAGATTTGATGTAGCCGTCTGCGACTTTCTTTCGGCCTCGCTCAATTTTCCCGGCGTTTTGCCTATGCCCACCGTGTTGTTCCAGCATAATGTCGAAGCGGCGCTGTGGCGCCGCATGGCTTCAACTGAATCGAATCCGGCCCGGCGTCTTGCCTATCACCTTGAGGCTAAGAAAATGGCGCGTTATGAGCGCGCGGCACTCAAGAAATTCCATCACGTCATCGCCGTCTCCGATCACGACCGCAAGCTGATGCTCGAGATGGATTCCCGTTGCCAGATCAGTGTCGTGCCAACCGGCGTCGACACGCAGGCTTACGCGGTGGCACCGCCGGCAACGGCGGACCCGGCCCGGATCGTCTTTACTGGTTCGATGGACTGGGAGCCGAACATCGACGCTGTAGCCTATTTCTGTCAGGAGATCTTCCCTCGTGTCCGCGCTGAATTCCCCTCCGCTGTTTTTCAGATCGTAGGCCGCAACCCTCACTCTCGCGTCAGCCAACTTGCTTCCGACTCCGTCCAAGTAACTGGCACGGTGCCTTCTGTCTCTGAGTATCTGCGGGAAGCCACGCTCGTCGTCGTTCCGTTGCGCATTGGAGGTGGAACGCGGCTCAAGATCTTCGAGGCTATGGCGATGGGCAAAGCCGTGATTTCGACTTCGATCGGCGCCGAGGGACTGGAGGTCCAGAGCGGCCGCGACCTCATCCTGGCCGACAATGCCGNCGGGCACTTCAGTGATGCCATCCTTCTATTGTTGCGCGACGCCATCCAACGCCAGCAATACGAAAGGGCAGCGGCGAAACTTGCCTCTCAATACGACTGGTCGAACGTCGCACGGTGTTTCGCCGACGTGCTGCAGGAAGTCAGCCAGGGCGTGAAAGGGCGGGCGCTCGAGCATAGTGTCCCCATCCAGCCATGATTGCTCTGGTCCTTGATGGAAATCAGAACCAGGCTGTGGCAAGCGTAAGGTCGCTGGTGCGTGCGGGCCACACGGTCATCGCGGGAGAATCGGCATTCTGGTCCAAGGCGGGCTGGTCGCGTGCCAGTTCTGGCAGCTTCCGCTACCCTTCCCCGCGATTGCAGAGAGACGCTTTCATTGAGGCGATCGCATCCTTCGTTCGCGGGAAACCAGGAACGCTCTTGCTGCCCATGACTGAAGCCACGACCCTGCAGTTATCCGCCGGTCGTGATTTCTTGATCTCTAGCGGAGCTCAACTCGTGTTGCCCGATCATGCGGACCTGCTTCGGGCTTTTGATAAGCAGGAAACGACGCGTCTAGCAACATCGCTGGGTGTAGCTGTGCCGGATTCAATCCTGATCACGAATTCCGAGCAAGCACGTGATGCCGTCCGATCTCTGCGATATCCTGTCGTGTTGAAACCGCGGACTACCGAGGAAGTCTCCCCAAGGGGCAAGGTTCTTGCTGCCGGTCGCCCCCGCTACGCCCGCACACCCGCTCAGTTCGATGACGCTTATCAGGACGTCAGCCAGCGTTCGTCGGCGGTGCTGGTTCAGGAGTTTGTTGAAGGTGAAGGCACAGGATATTTCGCGCTCATGCGCCACGGCGAACTGCGGGCTGAATTCGCGCATAAGCGAATTCGTGATGTTTATCCTACCGGCTCAGGAAGCGCTGTGCGGGTGAGCATAGAGCCGGACCCTGAGATTCGACGGCACTCTCTGGCCATCTTGACGGCATTGCGATGGCATGGCATCGCAATGGTGGAGTATCGAAGGAAAGTAGGCCAGCCTCCAGTGTTTATGGAAGTCAACGGACGCTTCTGGCACTCGTTGCCCCTGGCGATTTACGCCGGCGTAGACTTCCCCGCACTCCTTGCCTCCATGGCGGAGAAAGGCGACGTAGCGCCCTGCCTCCATTATCGCTACGGCGTTCGTTGTCGCTGGCTGCTCGGCGATTTTCGCCATCTCGTGAACGTTTGGAAGGGACCGCCCGCCGGATATCCGGGCAGTTATCCCGGGCGGATGCGGACACTGGTCGACGTGCTAACTCCGGTGCCTGGCACCTTCCATGACCTGTTTCAGTGGAGCGATCCACTACCGGAATTAGGGGACTGGTTCAACGCTTTCAAGCATTTTCGCAAAGGAGCGGCACCGAACTGATGACCCTGCAAAAAGGTGCGATGCACGCTCACAGCACGTACTCCGATGGCGAATTCACGCTCGAGGAACTCCGCGAGATCTTTCGTGCCCAGGGCTGTTCGTTCCTGTGTATGACCGATCACGCTGAGTACTTCGACGAACAAAGGATTCAGGAATACATCTCAAATTGCGCATCGCTCTCCGACAAGACATTCCGGTTTGTAGTTGGCTTCGAGTATCGCTGCGATCGCGACATGCATATCCTCGGCTATGGAGCCACCAAGCTTACCAAGAGTACTGATCCCCAGCAGGTGATTCGCCACATTGACGCGCAGGGCGCCATCTCAGTGATTGCCCATCCGAAAAACGACTTCTTTCCATGGATTGAGACGTTCGAGACCTTGCCCCAAGGCATCGAGACCTGGAATTCCAAGTATGACGGCCGGTATGCGCCGCGCCCGGCAACCTTCGCCCTGCTCCAACGGTTAAAGCAGCGTGCGCCAAAGATGCTTGCTTTTTACGGTCTCGATTTGCACTGGAGGCATCAGTTTCGCGAGTTCTTCGTTACCATCCCCGGCGAATCCAGCGAACCGGCTGCTATTATGGCCGCCATTGCGACGGGCGCGTATACGGCTCACAAAGACGACCTCCAGTTGCCGTCGTCTGGCGTGCTACCCGATCCTTTGCTGGCGGAGTTTGACCGCGTCCACGCACGCTCACTTGGCATGTGGCGTTTCCTCAAGAATGGAAAACAGGCTCTTGACCGGTTGGGGATCCGCATCCCCGAATCACTGAAGGCACAATTGCGCAGGATCTTCTGATGACGTCGCGCGGCATCGTGTTCCTCATGTACCACGAAATCGAGCTGCCCGGGCGGCCTGTGTGCCAATCCGAGCCCGGATACATGCGCTACGTTCTTCCGGAGGTCTCATTTCGATCACAAATGGAGTGGCTTAGAGCAAATGGCTGGAGCGGCCTTAACGTGGGCGCGGCGCTCAGCTATCCAACCGGACATTCGGTGGCGATTACCTTTGATGATGGCTGCGAAACTGACCTGCTCGCGGCCGCCCCTATTCTCAGAGAGAACCGGCTCAACGCCACTTTCTATGTGACTACGGGATTCATTGGCAGACCCGGCTACATGTCCCCCGGGCAGTTGCGCGAGCTGAGCGATCTTGGTTTTGAGATCGGCTGTCATTCCATGACTCACGCTTATTTGAACGATTTAGATGAATCAGCCCTAAGGCGCGAAATCTCGGATGCGGGAAAACAGCTGGAACAAATCACCGGCAGGAACGTTGAGCACTTTTCTTGTCCAGGCGGTTGTTACAACGCTAGAGTGCTCGATTCAGTGCGGAGAGCAGGTTATCGCTCCCTGACCACCAGTTACCCGCAGGTCAACCATCCGTCGACCCACCCGTTCCTGCTCGGACGTGTTGCTATCATGCGGAACTCTCACGTCGCCGCGTTCGCACGTCTCTGTAATGGATATGGGCTAAAGAGGATTCGCTTGAATCAATTCGTGCGTGGCACTGCAAGAGCAGTCTTGGGTAATGCTCTCTACGATCGACTGCGTAGGCGAATGTTGCAATAAGTGACTTTCCACTTGCCTTCAGGAACGCACGACCGCACCAGAACCGTTACCAGCCAGTTTTGAACTGGAGGCGGACAAGCATACCGCCTCCACATCATCGGCAAGCTTGCACGTATTGTCCTCGACAGAAACCTCGGGGATTCGTGCAACCATCGCATCCCGGCTACACACGACCTCAGCCATGAGCTTTAACAGCATTTCCCGATCCTCTGGTCCCCACAGCTCGACCCCCGGAGGGCGGGTGCCATTATCGCTGCCCAGGACCGGAACTTTCAATGCCAGCGCCTCCAGCACCGATGCGGATACCCCGTCAGTGACGGGAATTCGAATGCACGCCAGCGATCGGGTGAGCATTGTCAGGAAAGCGTCATGCGAAACTGCACCCGTGACACAGACTGCATCTTCCAGCCCCCTATTCTTGAAAAACTCACGGAGAAGCTGCCGTTCCCGTTCGCCAGTTCCCACCAGCAGAAAGCCCATCTGCGGATGCTGTGCGCGAAACAGCCGTATCACTTCAGCGACAAAATCTACCCTGTATTCCTTGCGGTAACAGATGTAGAGAAAAAACACACCCTCGCAGCGACAGAAGAATTCTGTCACATACTTCGGGGGCTCGACGGGAGTAAACTGCACGTTCCGCGCCGAAAACGCCGGAACAGGCAAAACCCTGTCCGGGTCGATCCCGGTTGTCACTAATGCTCGTTTCACCGGTTCGCTGTTGCAGTAAATGCGCGTCGGAATGCGAAAGAGAATTGAGAACGCGATATAGCGAAAGGATAGTTTGGGCGCCGGGAAGAACGTCTGCCGGTGGCCTCCACAATAGGTTAATAGCGCTGGTCGACCCCACAACCGCGCCAGAACCATAGCTAGCAGCGCCAGCAGATAACCCTTCTTCGATTCTGCATTTACCCGGGCCTGCACGGAATAGCCCCGGTGAACATGACGCCATACTTTGCGGAAAAAATCCCAGCCCGTCTGCACATCAATATATTCCGCACTGCGAACGCGCCGGTTTTCATTCAGGTTCATTACCGGACAGTCCCATCCCCGACGTTCGAGTTCGTGGCGCAGCGCGACCAGGCCCATGGACCAGCCACAAAGCGGCGGAGGCCAATTGCCAATTTGCAGAATTCTCCTCAACCTTGTGCTCCTCACTGATCCGTTCCAGCCACTTGCCGCTCGAACGTGAGCGGAGCTGTCCAACCCTTTTCCTCAAGCATGCTCGAATAGAGGTCCTGATATTGATCAAGAACCCGGGAAGTTGCATATTCCGACTTGGCCAATGCCCGCGCACAGGCCCCAAACTGTTTTCGCAGTTCCGGTCGCGTGATAAGCGCTGTCAAAGCGGCGGCAAACTGCTCTTCGTCCCAAGGGGTAAACAGAAAACCAGTCTTGCCATTCTGCACGAGCTCGGGATTTCCGCCAACCTCTGCCGCTACCACGGGAACCCCGGCGGCCATAGACTCCATAATTACATTCGAGAGACTTTCTGACGACGACGGCAACACACTGATATCAATCGCTGCCAGCACAGCGGGCACGTCCCGGCGATCACCTAAAAAGACAACCCTTTCAGATAACCCAAGCTGCCGCACCAATTCCTCTAAACCCGTTCGNCAGCGGCCCATCTCCAGCCAGCACAAATCGCAATTGCGGAAACTCCCTCGCTAATCGCGCCGCCACGCGGATTAGCATTTCGTGCCGCTTCTCCGGATGATTCATGCGTGAGATCATGCCGATCCTGAGTAGTTCTGGATCGCGCGGCAGAGCTGGCGAAACTGCAGCAAATAATTCGGGTGGCAGAGCGTTACCAATGACAGCCAACTTTTTTCGAGGTAAACCCGCCCGCTGTAATCGTTCGGCCGCAGCCTTCGAATTACAGACGACTCGGTCGCAGAGCCGGAACATTGCAGCTTGAGCTTGAAACTGCCTTGTCGTGAGCAGGTCCCCCAATTGGCGATGGCTTCCCACCACGACTGGCACGCGTGCGAAGCGTGCAGCCGGGATAAGCATGAGATTGGAATAGAAATCGAACGACTGCGCCACCGCTATGCGCTTCCGCCGCAAGAATCGTGAGAGGGCCAAGCGGGAACGCCAGGAGTGCAGACCAAATAAGTTTCCCCCTGCAGAAAACTCGTTCAACTCACTGACCTCGCTAACGAACGATCCGATCGACTCCAGACATCCCAGAGTCACCGAAAACTTCGCCCGGTCGAATGCATTCGCAATGGTCACAAACTGACGTTCACTCCCCCCCGTCTCCAGGGTATTGGTCATCAGAAAAATCGCGGGCCGGACGCCCTTGCGTTCTCGTGAAAACCCGAAATTGTCGGCTTGGAGTTCATTCATTGCTTGACCACGGTTTGCTAGATCCACGAGAGGTCCCGAGTAACCAGGCGCCGTCCCAGCCATGTTTTGGTCCTTAGATAAAACTTGGTGCGGAAGAGCGCGTAATACTGTGCGCGCATCGCAATTAAACCCGGGGTGCGTGAACGAGTGTGAGCTTCCGGAGGGTAGCCGAGCTCTTGCAGGTTATTTCCCACCAGCCCCTCAAACATCGAAATTTCCTGGGCGGTGTAGAGCTTTCGCCATCTCCCTACTGGGCTGAAGTTACTGTCCGCGGACTCTTCTCGGAAGGACGTGTTCGGTTGGCTGACTGACCCAATGCCGACTTTTCGAATCTCATCATAGTCAAGGTCCTGACCAATGAAGGCACCTATCTGGTTCAAGACTGTGTTTTATAAACTTTGACACTTTTGTTGTGCCGCTTGAGCGGCGACTTGGTCTTACCGCGTCATCTTTCTTATTGAGCTTGTCTGTCAGGTTAGCTTGTAGCCTA
>OCOJ01049581.1_pt1 | contig 15475 bp, 14 predicted proteins | sample 1539251 | NCBI WGS metagenome assembly OCOJ01 (sample SAMN01911457, study PRJEB22624) | soil metagenome | biome: Soil | place: Malaysia | collected 2012-04-30 | depth RA_metagenome m | reverse complement strand
TAAACTACTTCGCGGCGTTCGGCCGGGGCGTAGGACTCGAGACGACAAAGACGTTGCCGTAAAGATCCACAAATTGGGCTTCGGTTACGCCCCAAGGCTGGTCCACCGGCGGTTCGACGAATTTCACACCGCGGTTTGCAAGCACATTGTAGAACTTGTAGCAATCCTTCACGTCGAAGACCCATCGCGTTTCTTTGCCGATGCGCTCGCTGTAGTTGCGAAGGTTATCTTTCTGCCCGGCAAAACTTTTAGCCATTTGATCGTCGATCGGTTTCGCGATTTCCAGGATGATGCCGAAATCTTTTTGGCCGTGGGGCGCGAGGACGAGCCAGCGATAGCCCGCGCCAAAAGTCCTTTCTTCCACTTTCTCGAGGCCGAGCACCTCGGTATACCAGCGCAGCGCCGCATCGTAGTCGGGCACAACGATGGTGGCGTAGCGAAGCCTGACGATTTCCGGATTTTCGCCCTGCGATTGGGGAACCACGGGGTGCGCCAGAGCCAGTATCGTGGCGGCCAACAGCAATGCACACAGCAAGTATAGTTGACGTTTCACGGAGCGTCTCCTTATCTGCTCGAAAGCACGAACTGATTTCCATCAGGGTCTTTGAAGATTCCCATCGTTCCCCAAACTTCCGTCTTGGGCTCCTGCGCGAATTCCACGCCCTTCGCTTTCAGGATTTTGGCGGTGGCCATGACGTCGTCGCACCAGAACGTCAGGGGTTGGAATCCACCGATGCGGTTTTCGTGTCCGGGAGGAGTGAAGAGCGCCAGGGCAGTCTCCGCGCCAGGAATGAGAAGCTCGATCCAGCGCTGTTTTTCCGTATAGGGTTGGTCGGTGGCAACTTTGAAGCCGAGCTTTTCGGTATAAAACTTGAGCGAAACATCCTGGTTGCGAACCGGAATGCTAATGATTTTGACGCCGCGAATCACGGGCGACCTCCTGAAAGAAAACGCTGAGAACATATCCGGCGGTTTTGAGGAATGCAATCAGGCAGGGGATGCTATACTAACGATAGGTATAGCGATGCTTTCCCTGGACAACTACATTGTCGAGGTCCTGCTGCGGGATCTCGTGGGCCATGACCGGAGGCCGGTGTGCTTTTTTGTCTACCTTTGGCTGGCCGCCGAACAGCAGAAGAACGGGGCTCCGGTCGAAGTGAGCTATCGCGAACTGGCAGAGTGCATTGGGGTTTCGAAGAGTTCCGCGCAGTCGGCAGTGAGCTGGCTGATTCGAAGAAAGTTGCTGGCGGCTAGCAAGCGCAATAGTACGGCGATTCCTTGCTACACGGTGTTGAGTCCCTGGAGGGATGGAGCGAAGCGTCACTCCAGCCGTGGGCAGTGAGAATCGTAGGCCAATTCGTTGGCAGTGGGAAAACAGTGGGGCAATCCAAAAGCGTCTATCCTGACCATCGTCATCTATCCCAACTCCGTTCTAAACAGTCGGGTTTTGGAATCGGCGACTTTATCCCACCCGCCAAGCCTGAGCGCCATGGCCATGCATGCATCGCGCAGTTCATCTGCAGGAGTGCGGTCGACCATGGACCGAGCGACAACCATCCCGCCCACACATAAAGCGGCGATGGCCTGAGCTCTGGTGTGACTGGACCGATTCTTATCCAAGAGACTGCGCTGCAAGACACTGACCATCGCTTTGAAGACGACCTGGAAAGCGCGCTTCACGTTTTTCCCGCTACGCGCCACGTAGCTCGGCAGTGCAACCATCGGGCAGGAGTTCTCGACGTTCTCGAAATGCTGGCGAGATAGATAAGCTTTCACAACCTGGCGACCCACATCGGTGGATGACAGATCCACTTGCACGCCCTCCCAGCAACTCTTCCAGTTGGGGTCGGTGAAGAAGCATGCCAAGACCTCGGCATAGAGAGCGCTCTTGCTTTTGAAATAGCTATAGAACCCGCCGTGCGTGAGGCCGGCACCTTCCATGATCTGGCTAATAGAGACATTGTCGAAGCCATAGCGGTTGAATAGTTTGCGCGCGCTCGCAACGATGTTTCTTTTTACTTCCTTGCGGTGACCGGCGGGATAAGGCATGAGGCCTCCTCGATGAGACAGCCGGGCAGTATCTCTCGAACGATGGCTGCCTGCCAGCAAAACATTATGTTGAACATATTTTCGTTTCGGGCTTTCATGGTGGCGCTGCGTGCAACCTGCAATAGGAGTTGAAAGTTAATTCGCGGAGGAAAGAATGAACGACACAAGTGATTCAGCAAAGCTAGTCCAAGCGCGTACTCGGCGGCAATTGCTTGCCGGCGCCACTGTTGCATTCGGCGGTCTCGTTGTTGGTTCCCCTCGTGCATTGGCGCGCGCCGAAGAGGAAGTTTCTTGTACGGCGGAATGCATACACCAAGAACGCGTTTTCAAAGCGAACCCGAAGCGTGTGTACGAAGCACTCACCGACGCCAAACAGTTCGACAAGGTCACGCAGCTAAGTGCGGCCATGCAGTCTGGCATGGCCTTAGGAAACAAACCCACCCAGATCAGCCGGGAAGCGGGCGGCCCCTTCACGCTTTTCGGCGGCCATATTTTGGGACGACACATCGAGCTTGCGGCCAACGAGCGAATTGTCCAAGCTTGGCGCGTGCTCGTCTGGAATCCGGGGGTCTATTCGATTGTGAGGTTCGAGCTCGTGGAGCAGGGCTCCGGCACCAAGCTCGTTTTTGACCACACCGGCTTTCCTGAAGGCCAGAGGCAACACCTCGCTGATGGGTGGAAAGCAAACTACTGGGAGCCGCTGGAGAAATACCTGATTTAGCCTGCGATAGGATTATCTGATAGCGACTGGGACAGGCTCGCGGAAATCTGCGACAGATTCAAAGAGCGCTGTCCTGTACGGTGTATACATGACTCGCCTGAGTGCGGTGTGAGGTGTGTTAAGGTAGCGGGCCGCAACGCTGCCACCCGTTTCGGAGGTTTGCATGGACATCCTGGACGCGCAACGCGAATCGCGGTCTGTTTACGTTGGCGGCTTTTGGGGACAGCTTGTGTCGTCGGTGATTTGGCTGGTGTCCGCGGCGCTAGGCACGTGGATCACTCCAAAAGCGTCTATCGTGACCGTCGTCATCGGGGGATTCTTCATCTTTCCGCTCACGCAGATGATGCTGCGTTTGTCGGGTCGGCGCGCGTCCTTGAGCAAAGACAATCCGTTGAATAACCTGGCGATCCAAGTCGCATTTGCGATGTGCTTTTCGATGCTGCTTCTGGTGCCTGTAGGTCAATATCAGTTGAACCTGTTTTACCCCGCTCTGATGGTCCTTGTGGGCGCGCACTATTTGCCGTTCGCTACTCTCTACGGGATGCGCATGTTTCTGTTCCTTGCGGGAATTCTGATCGCTGCGGGCTTCGTGGTCGCGCGTTATTTTTCGGGATCGTTCAGTCTGGGCGCATGGATCGGCGGACTGGCCCTATTTGTTTTCGCCTGGATTGGGCGCTCCATCGCGACTGCCGAAGCTTCCGCGCCTTCCACTCACTAATTCGCCTGATGGCTCGATGGAGACGGAGATTCCCAATGACTGTCTCAGTCGGCACCGATTCCTCACAGCTCCTGAAAAACGGGATTACCGGCAAAGTGGGTCCCAGTACTAAGTTACCGGTAACCCGGTAATACCGCGCGGGGCATGAGAAAGTTCGCGAGCAGGAGAGGTGTCGCGGCGTCTTCTTCCTGTTNTTCAAGGAACGACTCGAACATCCGCGTCAAGGGGGTCGTCCAATGGGCCAACTTCTTGCGCCTCGCGGCGAGAGCGGCGAAGCGGAAGGGCGAGTGAGATTCCAGGTACGCGAGATAGTCACGGGTAAAGTGCCTGGCGGAATCACCCGCGGACCAGACCGGCAGCAGCGAACAACTCATGCGAATCATCTCTTTCAAAGGTCGGTGATTGAGAGCTGTGCCGCGGAGAGACGGACGATTCGTGGGTATGCGCTCAATCTGCCGCATGACCCGGCTGCCAAAATGCAGCATGCGCGTCGTGAGTTCGTCAAGTGAAGCGCCGCTCCCCGCACAGGAACGCGCGTTGACAACGGCCTGCGTGAAAATCGTGCGGTTGCCTTCGCGTAGATCCTGCTGTAGATCCTGCAGGTCGTCCTCCAACTGCAACAGCACTCCCCAACCAAAAGCGACCCGAGCCTCCTCGGGCGACAGCGAGCCTGCAACCAAGCAGGCATCTGCCGCCACGGAAGTACCGCCCTTCTCAAAACTCAGTCTGAGGACGTCGACATTCTCCGGCGAGGAGCCGAAACGCAGCATGCGAACGCTGTTTTCCTGCGCCTCATGAATCGCCAGCAGCCTGGCATAGACTTCCGGCCAGGCATTGCGGGGATACTCCTCCTCAATCATCTGGACAAGGCGCCAAATGGTGGTTTCCTGCTCATTGAGCGCGGCGATCACGTGTCCTTCGAGGCGCAGGCGAAAGCGGCCACTGAATGCGAGCTTGGCCGCCAGAGAGATCAACGGGGCGTCGAGATAATTGTCGGTGTACGGGTAAAGCATGCTGTAAGCGAAAATCGACGGCGTGAGGCGCATCGGTTGTCCCATGAGAGCTTGCAGAGCACACGCGGTGCAGGCGTTTCGGCAGGCCTGAAAAATGTCCGCGGCGCTTATGGCGCGATCCAGATGGCGCGCTTCCCGGGCAAGTTGTGTGGCGACACCGGAGAATCCGTGGTCCAGCAGGAGTTCGAGATGGGAATCACCAAGGTCCAGACAAGTTTTCGCAAAACAGGTGAAGGCAGAGGTGATGCGGTGTTGCGCGGCGCGGCATTCTGATCTGGTGCTGGGCCTATCACGCAATTCCTTTTCGACCGACTGCAGAAAGCGGCCGAGGTGAGCTTCGCGGGTGGCTTGTTCGTCGGGAGTGAAGGTGCTGTCGAGAGCCGGAAGCGGTTGCGAGTCCTGTTTCCAGACAGAGATCCAATCTTGAAGGAGTTCTTGCACGAGAATTCCCATCCTTATGTTTAAATACGCGGCCGGCGGCAGGATTGTTCCGTTGGCTTGCTGATCGGGAAAATAGGTTGTAGTAGGAACTTCACCGGTAAGGCGACTGACCACGAGTCAAGACAGTTCCGCGAGGGATTATTTTGAGTAGTCCGTCATTCAAACGCGATCGCCGGGCTTGGTGCCGGTGATACACCACAAGTCCCGATGTACATTCCTCGCCTTAACTGCCTGGAAACCGCAGGAACGCGCCGCGGCCACCATGTCGGACCGCGTAGCCAGCCCGAAAGACGAACTGACAAAATGGGCGACGAGTCGATCCAACGGCTTGGTGCCGTCGTCGGAGAGATAGCGGTCTACCGCGACGACAAGCCCGCCTGGGGGCAAGCTCCTGTAGGCGTTTCTCAAAAGTCGCTTTGCTAGCGCGCCGATATCGCAGAACATAATCACGTCATAACCGGCGGGAAATCTGTGTCGGATGTCGCCTGGCATCGTTTGGATGCACCTAGACAGCCCGGCACGCCTGATATTTCCCGCGGCGATATTACAGACCGTAGCAAGGTCGAGCACGCAAGCACGCAAGCGAGGGTTCCTTCGGGCGAGCGCGATGGACATCACGCCAGATCCACCCCCAACGTCCAACACTGCCCGATACTTCGAGAGATCCAGGCACTTTGCCAATGCCTCCGCATCATCCCGATGATAGTGGAACAGCATTTGGGTGAAGTCTTCGGCCTGGCGCCGGTCCCTCTTCATTGCCTCGACATAGCTGGGTTCCTTCAGCCCCTTGAGTGACCTATATCTACGCCCTGATGCAAGCGCCTTCTCCAGCACCGTCAGCGCTTCGTAAGCCCGCGCGCATTCCTTTGAATACTGCCGCGTCCAGTAGATCGACCGCTCATCAATGAAATACTTTTCTGCAAAGCGCGTGTTCCAGAAAGTATCGCCTGCCTTGCGCAGCAGCCCCAGGGAAACAAGCGAGTTCAGGAACGCGTCGCGGTAGAACTTGTGGATTTTGAGCGCACGTCCGATGGTGACAGCCTTCATGGGCTTGGCGTGCAACGTGCGGAAAACTTGCAACCTCTCAGCCGCGACGATCAGACGAGAAACGATGAAAGCGGTTTGTATGTCAATATCGGCCAGCACTTCCCTCGGGAACTTGTCAAGCGTCGGCTTCTCCATTTAGCGAATTTCCCTCCGCGCCAACGCAGCATAGGAAGATGTCGAGAATATGGCTGTGAGCAAGATCACCGTCTGCCCTGGAGTTTGGAGGATTGGTCGGCTACTCGGAACTAAGAGCCAAAGCACCCGATAAACGGGGTTACCTGACACTTAGATACCGACGCCCACTTATTATCCCGCGACCCTCGGGGCACAAAAGCGACGGCAGGCAGCTAACCGCTTTTGGTTCTCAGCCTACGCAGCGAGACTCCAACAATGGATAGCGTGGCAGCGACGCCACCTCCCATGTAGACGAGGACCGAGGTGAGGTATGGTGTATCGTGCAGAGTCGAACCCACTGCAAAAATCACGGCCGCCCATACGATGGCAACAGCAAGGATAGCAATGGCAGGAGATTTCACAGCATGTCTCCTCTCTTTCAATTTAATTATATACACTGAATCGGGGGCTTCTTTCAGGGAAGGATGCCCCGAACTGGTCTCGAACAAAACATTCATTGGGAGCGTGATTTTAGGCGGCACCACCCGTGGCCATGAGTCCCATGAACAGTCTGCCAGTCTTAGCGGACAAGTCCCAAGGTCCCCGCAGGAGGACTAGCCGGGCATTAACACGATTGGCAAGCATAGTCCCGCAAAGAATCATTGCAATTTCGTGTATTCGGATTTGGCCTGCTTGAGGATGGGGATGTCGGGGTCGGCGTCTTTCCAGAGGGCGAGGAAATCCTGATAGGCGGCGCGGGCTTTGGCGGTCTCGCCTTGCATGGCGTAGGCGCGGGCGAGGCCGAGGCGAGCCAACGCAGCGAGGGGCGAATTAGCGACGATGGTGCGGTGATCGATGAATTTCTGAAATTCCGCGGCGGCTTCCTTGCCTTGATGGAGAGCGAGGTAGGCCTGCCCACGGGCGTAGGGAGGATACAGCAGCCCCCCTTCGCTGAATTGAGGTTGGGGAAAAGCAAAATCGTAGGGCGCAGCGTCTTCCAACAGTTTGACGGCCTGCGCCGCATGGCCACCGCGAATCTCGGTGTAGGCACGCACGACCGGCAGCCAATAATGGCTCAGCATCGTATTTTGGGGATGGTGTTTCTGCAAGTCATCGGCGATGGACTTGGCGCGAGCCAAGTCACCTGCGGAAGCCAAGGTAAGCGCAGCAAGGATTTGCAGGTCGCGGTTGGAGGAAACGGCGAGGGCGGCTTGGGTTTCCCTGCGCGCCCGATCACTATTTCCAAATTCCGCTTCATAGAGAGCGGAGGATAACTGATCCAGGGCGGCGACTTCCTTTTCGTCCGCGTGCAAAGCGGACTGTTGCGCTCGGAAGGAGAGAGAGCGAGCGCTTGTAAGCCGGCCGTGGTAGACTTCCGTGTCCGATTCCGCACTCAGCAGGACATCCTCGACTCCTGCTTTTCCATTTACGGCGTCCACTTGACGCTTCATTTCTTCCTGATCATCTTCGAGAAACGCAACCGTATATCGATCGTAGTGCGTGTACTGACCCTCGAGCTTGCGATCGAGAGACTGGAGGTAAACCCGTTTGGCCTCGTCCAGCCGGTTGAGAGGGATGTAGCCTTCCATGAGGTTGGTATAAGCAGTGGCGCTATCCGGGGACAAACGGATCGCTTCTAGCTCTTCTTTGACTTCGTCATCATACTTTCCCTGACTGCCGGTCGCGTAACCAAGAATGACATGCGGCTGCGGATTTCTGGGATAGGCCTGGGCCCAGGATCTGAGCGTTTGCTCACTCTTCTCAATCTCGCCTGTTACGATGCCGTAGTATCCGGCGGAAATGCTGAATCTCTCCGATTCGCTGACACGGTCGCGCAATTCGTAGGCTTTTTTGATGTTTTCTGCGCCCAGGCCCGGTTCAACGAGGAGATCCGTGTACAAACCTCCCAGCGCGGAATAGGCGAGAGCAAAATTGGGGTCCAATTGAAGGGCGCGCCGATAAAACGGTATGGCCGCGCTTGGTTCGCGTTCATTAAATGCCTTTTGACCCAAGCTGTAAGCCTTCAGGGCCTCGAGAGAAGATGTAGTGGCCTCGGGGAGGGGCACGTCGAATTTTTGGACGGTGCTGAGAGATTCGCCGAGCCTCTGGCGCAGCCTGGAGCTGGCGCTGCCCAGAGCATTGAGCACATCTTCCTTGCGCACGGCCTGGACCTGCTCCTGAGCCAAGGCATCGCCTGTACGGCAGTTGACGGTATTGAGGCCGATGACGTAGGCGCTGCCGAGGCTGGAGATGGAACCTTCGAGCACGGCGGAACTGGCCGTGCGCTGGCAAATCTCGCGCGCAATTTGCGAAGTCAATCGCTCCCCAGGCGGGCGGCCCATGAGGGCGAGCGTGTCTTTGATTTTCTGATCGGAGAGAAGACTCAAAAAGGGGGATTGCTGAAGGCTGATAGAGAGCGCCTGCTTGAGGGTGTCGTCAAAAACAGGATCGCCGGTGGTGTTGGTGAAGTCGGCGAGGACGATAGTGTCTTTGTCGGTGAGTTTGGCGGGGCGGTGAAAGTAAAAGTAAGCGCCCGATGCGAGCACGGCGAGGAGCAGAAGAGCAAGGGCGCCGAGAATAGTGAAACGGAGTGCACGCTTTGAAGCGGCAGGAGCGGGCAAGGATTGCGCTGAACTACCCGAAGCAGCACGGATTTGGACGGCGGAGCGGCCGGATTCGGTGTCGCGCTTGAGGCGCTGAAGGTCAGCGCGCATTTCCGAGGCACTCTGGTAGCGGAGGTTGCGATCCTTTTCGAGGGCCTTATAGAGGATGTCTTCGAGTTTGGCGGGAAGATCAGGATTCAAGCGCGCAGGAGGGACAGGGTCGCGATCGAGAATGGCCTGAAAAATCAAAGCGGAAGTGTCGCCGCGGAAGGGCAAGGTTCCGGTGGCCATTTCGTAGAGCACGGTGCCGAAGGAGAAGAGATCGGTGCGGGCGTCGAGGTCTTTGCCGCTGGCCTGCTCCGGGGACATGTAGGCTACGGTGCCGAGAGCGGAGCCGGGGCTAGTCAAGTGCTCGGCGTCGATAGTTTCCGCAAGAGAAGGGGAGCTCTTGGCCGAAGAGCCGCCGGCCGGGGTGATTTTGGCGAGGCCGAAATCGAGAATTTTGGCGTGGCCACGGCCCGTAACAAAGATATTGGCGGGCTTGATGTCGCGATGAATGATGCCGGCGGAGTGCGCGGCGTCAAGCGCGTCGGCGATTTCGATGGCCAAGCCGAGAAAGGCATCGGTTTCAAGCGGGCGGCCGTTGATGCGGTGCTTGAGCGTGACGCCGTCGAGATACTCCATGGCGAGAAAGGATTGGCCGTCCTGCTTGCCGATTTCGTAGATGGTGCAGATGTTGGGATGGTTGAGAGCAGAGGCGGCGCGAGCCTCGCGGCGGAAACGTTCGAGCGCCTGAGGATCTTGGGCAAGCTCTTGGGGCAGAAACTTCAGGGCCACAAAGCGGCCAAGTTCGGTGTCTTCGGCCTTATAGACGACGCCCATCCCACCGCCGCCGAGTTTTTCGAGAATGCGGTAGTGAGAGATGACCTGGCCAACCAATGGAGAGCCATTGGACATTGCGGGAAATGTTAGGTCGAAGCCCAACGGAAGGTCAATCGCAATGCAAGCTTAGGCGGAAAGGGAGCTACTGGTCAGTTGCGTCGGCTAAGGTGAAGAGCGCAGTCAAGCCCTCATTTTTGCGAATCGAACGAGTTCAGACGCCGAGGATTTCGCCGGAAGCGTCGACGTCGATGGAAGCGGCGCGAGGAACCTTGGGCAGACCGGGCATGAGCATCATGCTGCCGGAAACGGCACCGACAAAACCGGCGCCCGAAGAGAGAAAAGCATCGCCGACTTGCAGTGACCAGCCGGAAGGCGCACCCATGATCTTGGGATTGTCAGTGAGAGAATACTGGGTCTTTGCGATGCACACGGGAAGGTTGGCGAAGCCCCAATCGGTGAATTGCTGAAGCTTGGTTTTGGCCTGGTCGCTGAGAACAGCGCCGCTGGCGCCGTAGACGTCGCGAGCGACTTTCTGAATTTTTTCTTCCAAAGTATTTTCCGGGGAATAGAGAGAGTGCGGCGACGCGTCCGGGTTGTGCGCGATAGTGTCGACGACCGTTTGGGCGAGCTCGCGCGCACCTTCGCCGCCACGGGCGAAAGCTTCGCTGAGCGCGCTGACGACGCCGTTTTCCTTGCAGAAAGAAGCAAGGCGGGCTAGGTCCGCAGGGGTATCCGTGGGGAAGCGGTTGATAGCGACGACGATGGGGACGCCAAAGCCGCGAAGAATGTGGATGTGCTGGCGGAAATTGGCAAGCCCAGCCTCGAAATCGCCTTGACCTTGATTGCGCACGCTCTGCGCGGTGCTGACGAGGACAGCTACGGAAGGGCGAATTCCAGAAGAGGGCATAACAATATCGAAATACTTTTCCGCGCCGAGATCGGAACCGAAACCAGCTTCGTTGACCACGTAATCGGCAAGGCGCAGGCCCATTTCTTGGGCAATGACGCTGCAAGTTCCATGAGCGATATTTCCGAAGGGGCCCGTATGGACCATCGCGGGAGTGCCTTCGGTGGTTTGGACGAGATTGGGAAGAAGGGCCTCGGTGAGGAGAGCCATCATCGCGCCGGTGGCATGGAGCTGCTTTGCATAGACGGGCTGACCGGAGCGCGAGGTGCCGATAAAAATAGAATCAAGGCGTTGGCGGAGATCTTCGCGGCTGCGGACCAGAGCCAAGATGGCCATGATTTCGGAGGCGGCGGTGATGACGAAACCGGTTTGGCGGCGTGCGCCGTCTTTCTTGCCGTCGAGCTCGACGGCAATGTGGCGCAAGGCGCGATCGTTCATGTCCATGGCGCGGGGCCAAGTGATGTGCGCGGGGTCGAGATTCAGTTCGTTGCCATGAAACAGATGAGCGTCAATGAGCGCCGCGAGCAAATTGTGGGCGGAGGTGATAGCGTGAAAATCGCCGTGGAAATGGAGATTGATCTTGGCGGCGGGTTCGATTTGCGACATGCCGCCGCCGGCGGCGCCGCCTTTCATGCCGAAAACTGGACCGAGGGAAGGCTCGCGAGAAGTGATGACGGAATTCTTGCCGATCTTGTAGAGGCCTTGGGTGAGGCCGATGGCGGTGACGGTCTTGCCTTCGCCGGAAGCGGTGGGAGTGGTGGCGGTTACAAGAATGTGCTTGCCGCGCCGCGGATAGGCAGGGTCGGTGAGCAGCTCAAGCTTGATTTTGGCGCCGTAGGGGCCCAGAGGCTCAAGGTATTTTTCAGGGAGCTGGAGTTTGCGAGCGACTTCCTGAATCGGCAGAAGTGGTTTAGTCATGGAGTCTCGAATCAGAGGGCAAATCGAACTTGCCCGAATTGAATTTAGACTTGAAGGGGCTACAGGTCAGACTCTGCAGCCAGAAGAAGATACCACCAAGCCCGGCATTCTGGAAATGCGCGCGGTATTGCCAGGCGGTCAGTTTCCGTCTACGGGCAAATCTGGGGACCGGAAGCCGGTTAATCAGGAGTTCGGGTTACGGTCGGCGGTTCAGTTTCCCAAGAAGAGACAGAAACGGTAAATCAGAAACCTTGTGATACAGCGGAGTTTCTTCATCGAAGAAGTCTTCGTCCGGTTTCTTTGGACTCTCAGTTTTCAGATCAAGGAATTTCTCCTTGGATTCGATTAAATGTCCATTGCAATCAAATTTCCAGTCCCGCCGGACGAGCATCATCCCGTAAAACGTCCTCAATTCCGATCTTATTTCGGCGATTGTTCCATTCTTACGGAAACAATAATCCGGATACAGAGCCCAATCGCCTGATTCAGATTGAAGAGTAAAATTGGCAGCGATTACCTTGTCCCTTTCCGTCCAGACATACACTTGTTGGTCTAAGTTTGCCTCGCCCTCCGCAGCCTTTTTCAACTCGGCAGTCGATGCAAATTTTTGCCACTGTGCTTCGTGCGTGTCAGTGGAACTTGGGAGGCCGAACACGAAATCGGGCTCCCGTTTGCTGGTCCGACCTTGTACGTCCGTGCAGTATTTCTCGATCTCAGCAACCTCTGTGGCATTCGCGTTCGTGGTCGATTTGTGGATTGCTGATTGTTTGGCGGTGTTCCCTGAGATTGGGCACGAGCGGAATACCAAGAAAAAGGCCGAAAAGAACATTATTGTGAGGACTTTGAGCTCCAGCTTGGCGTGGAACATCCATCTTATCCGGCTCGGCATAAAGAGAAAATAGCACCGCTTGCTTGGGTGTTGTAAATGCTGTTTCTAAGGGTTACGGCACTCGCTAACTGCGGGATGCTGCAGTAAGTCCCGGGAAGTCGGGAAACCGGAAATGTTCGTTCCAGTACGAACTTGGGAGGTAAGCCGGTTTACCAGGAGTTGACAGTCGGAGCGTTATTTGGACCTGGGGAGCAATGCGGCTCGCATAATTAGATTGTACGTTTTGAACAATGGCGACCACGAATCCTGTTCCGCGTGCTGACGTAGCCGCACCATGGCTCCACGCCCTTTTTCTTGGGGCGATTATCTGCGGCTTGATAGGGCCCGGCTTGCCTCTTATCGTCTTTATCCCGTTTACCGCTATTCGGCAGGCGTCTGCGCGGGACGCCCTAACCATGCTAGCAGCACTTCCGATTGCGTGGATTTTTGCAATCATCCCCATGGGACCTGCTGGCTGTGTATTTGGTGCGTTGGGCGCATCCTGGATTCGATTTCGGTCGAGTTCCTTGCACGCGTCAAAACGACTCCTGCTCGAATCCGCATTACTTGGCGCGGTGCTTGGTGGGGTCGTCCCAATATCTGCGCTAGTTTGGGGGTGGGGCCCGCGTGAAAATGTCTTGTCGGTGGTTCCTGCAGGGGCGGCATCAGGTTTAGTCTGTGCTTTCCTCGTCGTGCTCGCGCTTAGAAAACGAGGTTTGCTTTTTGAAGTGAGTCCGCCGTCATCTATTCAGAATCCATAGCATGATTTCGGAACTGGCGATGGCGGCCTATCTATTGATCCCCAGTGCCCGGTAAATCGCATTACCGGAAAGTTGGGCACGAGTCGCGGTTGGCGCGTTAATGGGGACTTGACACTACAGAAGTTCCAAAAGACAGCTTCTTAGCGGAGTGTTATTGTGCGGAGGATCTTCTACTGTTCTTGGGCAGGGCAGGCCGGTTGTTTTATGGCGGGCAACAGCCGATCTAGCAATTCCTGCGTCGGAGCTGGGTCCTTGAGAATTTCCCAGCCGGTGAAAACAGCGATGAGGTCTTGCTGCGGAAAAACCATCAGCCTTTGACCGCCGAATCCTCTCCCCATCCAGACATAGTTCCCGTTCAGCGGATATAGCCACCATTTGAATCCGTATTTGAATTTACTTCCAGGGCCTTCGCGTTCGGCATCAATGTAAGGAGTGAGAGATTGTTCTACCCATTCCTTGGACACGATCTGCTTGCCGTTCCAATTGCCACCGTGCAGATAGAGGTAGCCGATTTTTGCCAAATCGTCACCGTTGAGGTAAAGGCCGCCCTCCGTGTCCACCACGCCGAGGTAGGTGCGTTTCCAGTGATGCTTGATACCTAGCGGCGCAAAAAGGTACTTCTCGCCATAGGCGTCGATATCCTGCCCCGTTTCTTTCTGGAAGATGTAGGCAAGCAGTTCGGTGGCTCCGCTGCTGTAATTGAAAACTTTGCCCGGCTCTTCCGCCATAGGCTTGTCGATGACGTACTGCACCCAATCATCGGTGGCCTCCATCAAGCTGGAATCGCTGCGCGGGTCGTCGTAGGGAACCTCCTCATTCCAATTCAGGCCGGTGGTCATGGTCAGGACATGCTTGAGCGTCATGCGCCGCTTGCGGTCGTCGACGTTTTTTACTTTCGAGACGTCGAAAAATTTCAGCACCGGAGTGTTTAAGTCGACCTTGAAATCGCCACGGTTCATGGCCACGCCGAAAATAACGGATGTGACGGTCTTGCTGACGGACTGCATGGTGTGCAGGTCCGTGCCGTGATAGTAGGGGTGCCAGTCGGGATCGAAATAGTTGTACGGACCGGTGAGGCGCGCATTCAGCGGTCCCTTTGTTTTGGCCTCTTTGCCGTAAATTTGGGCGTAGTCATGCGAATATTTCCGCTGGAAGACTTCCCTTCCGCAGCGGAAAACCTGAAAGCTGTCCACCAGCATGTATTTGCCCCGAGCGAGGTCGGCGTCAAAGCTTGCCAGAGCGGATTCGTCGAGCCCGACACTTGCGGGGGTTCCCGTTAGCCAGCCATTCGTAGGCCAGAGCACGGTAGAGCCGGTTGTGGCCGTTTGCGTGTCTAGGGCCAAAAACACGAGGGGCAATAGAGCCACACAGACAATCGCAAAGGCACGGGGTGCGATGTTTCTGATCACTTTCTACTCCTCAGCAGTCTCCTCCAGCCGGCTTGCGCTCAGAGCCGAGCTAAAGTGTAAAGTGCCAAGAGATGGTTTACAGCGGTTGCCAAGACATCCTTTACACTTTCAGTTTTTGCCTTTCATTCGGTTTTGGGTCCGTTGAGCCTGCGTAGGGAGCCCGTAGGGCGACCGGAGCAGGCTCAACGTTGGCGGTGTCGCGTGCCACCACCAAAGCCTGTGTGGTTCCGCGCTGCACATCAATTTCGCGAATATACATATGCCGAAAGCTTACCAGCAGTTTTTCGTCGAAACGTTCCACGCGAACCCACTGTCCGGCCAGCGCCTCGCAAACAAACCATTTCCGTCCTGCTTCCGCGATGGCTCCATTGACATTCACGCGCCGCACCTCGCTGCCTGGGGGATATTCCCAAGGGCGCACGCGTTCCTGATAGCTGCGCGCGCTCAGCCGGTAGCGCTCTACGGGGCGTTGCATTCCCAGAGCTTCGTGTGGCCGCCGATGGTTATAGTTGAACTCGACATCGGCCAGCGCCGCTGGCCATTGGGCGAACTGCTGCGGCACCCCACGATGCCGCAACTCCGCTCCCAGCGTGCGGTGAAAGCGTTCCACTTTGCCTTGCGTTTGCGGATGTGCCACACGCCCGTAAATGAGCCGAATCCCTTGCTCGATCAAACGCACCGACAACCAGGTCAGTCCCCAGCCATTGGCGGTCGCCCACCACAACGAACCGCGATCCATCAGCATAGCCTCGGGCACGCCGTAGCAGCGAAACGTGTTTAGCAAACCAGCGCAGGCCAGCTCCGCCGTTAACGACCGCAAAGCATACAGCCCCACCACGAAGCGGCTGGGATCGTCAAGAATCGTTAGCGGATGGCACTCCCCGTCGGCCAGCGGATATTTCCCCTTGCTGTCCATCTGCCAGAGTTCGTTGGGCGCACTGCGCTCGAAACGCTCCAGCGCCGGACCGTGCTGTTCTTCGCCAATCATCCCGCAGCGCTCCAAAATGCGGTGAATGGTGCGTAC
>OCOJ01038140.1_pt2 | contig 15477 bp, 18 predicted proteins | sample 1539251 | NCBI WGS metagenome assembly OCOJ01 (sample SAMN01911457, study PRJEB22624) | soil metagenome | biome: Soil | place: Malaysia | collected 2012-04-30 | depth RA_metagenome m | reverse complement strand
TCCCCGCCTCCGTCTGACTCATCACCTCAAGGACATCTCTAGCCGCTCTCCTTTACCTTCTCTCCTCACCTGCCACTCGCCATTCCCTCACTCGCCACTCTTTTATACTTTTTGTCTTGACAACTAAATAATCCCCTCTTATACTTGCGCTCGTTGAAAAGTATGCCCAGCGGTCTTTCCTCCGCTGGGCTTTTCCTTTGCCACTTCAGATCACTTCACAAAACCGCCTTGTGGGTCGCGGCTTCAGCCGCGACATAGAAACGGGCAAGCCTGGGCTTTAGCCCCTGAGGGCCCACTGTGCCAGTTTTGTGAGTTTCTTCTGAAGACATAATTCTTAGTCCGGAGAATTCCTATGTCTTCCAACCACTCCAAAGACCGCGCGTCTTCGTGTGCTTTCACTTATTCCGATGGCCGCCAATGCCGCATGCCTCGCAAGTCCAAGAAATCTCGTTACTGCTTCGACCACGAACGTAAACTCCGCCATCTTCGCGAAGCCGATGAAACCGCCTCCGATATCTGCGAACCCATCGCCGGCGACTTCGTCCCCGCCACGGCTCTCACCCATTCCCTCACCCGCGTCTTCCGCGCCGTTGCTGAAGGCCGCCTTGATCCCAAAAGCGCCACAGCCCTGGCCCGCATCGCCTCCGCCCTCCTCAAATCCATCAATGCCTCTTCCGCCGAATTCCAGGCCTGCTACCTTGACGATTACTGGCGCCAACTCGTTTACGATCACTACACCGATCTCCCCGAGTACATCCCCGACGACGACTCCGACACTAACGACTCCAATTCCGCTGACTCCGATTCCTAGTGGCGCAGCCACTCCTGACTGCGCTTTTCGATTAATCGTTACGCAACACCCCGCATGAACTTGAGGCTGCCCTTGACTCGGAAGACTTTGCAGTGTTTCTTGCCCACTTTTTCCCACAGCGGTGGTAGATTTTCCGTGAATGAACGGGATCCGCCGCCCATCTGCAAGAATCACCTGGACTTGAAAGGAGAAGAGTATGAGCCTACAACTTCGCGCGTTTCTGGCCTTGTTGTTGCTTGCTTTAGCCGTTCCGACCGCGCTGTTTTTCCCGTTGCGCACCAGCCTTCGCGATTTGTTGCGGCGCACCATCAAACTTGATGCAGGAGTTACGTTCTATCTCCGTTCCTTCCTCCTCGTTCTCTTTTTGTCTGCTCTCTCAGCAGCTATCGGAACATCTTTTGACTTGAAGCCAGACTCTCGCTTCATGGAATACGCATGGAAGACGGCGGAAGGGCTGGCGGCCGCGCTAGAGAAGTCGCTTTGGTTCGTCGCCATCTATCTGGTTCTTGTCACCATTATCGTCGCCACGCTGAAGATCAAAGATGACAAATGACCGTTATCTCGTCTTTTCCTATTTCGTCTGTGCTGCCCTGTCCTGTGTGCTGGGAACCCTCGTGTATCTCTTTCTTCGGCGTCCCTTCGCTTCCCTTGCAGACACTGCGTCCGGAAGGCGACTCTCTTCTATATTAAGAAGGCTCTTTCCCCTGGGACTATTGTTCCCGGCTCTGCTAGGATTCGCTACAGTTTCCTATCAGAGCTGCTACCGGACCACCTACGAAACAATCGTTCGAGACCGGAGCTATCTGGTCGAGAAGAATCAGCAACAGATTTCCTCGACTTTGCTCGCGATCCTCGTCGCGGTCCTTTTCTGGAATGTCGTCGTGTTTCTCATTACTGCGTATGCGCGACCTGGCAAAAAGGAATCCCCGACCACGAACTTGCCCGCCTCCTGACAAAAGCACCCAGCGACGCGAAGCAGGAGAATGGAAACAAACTCTATCCGCAACTGCTTCAGAATCTGCACATACAGAATTTCGCTCGGCAACCCCTTTAGCATCCGCACATCTACATCTCTATCAAAACAAACCACCTGTACACCCTGCATAATCCGCACATACAAGTCTCAAATTCGCTAACCCCTTTCTTCTCCTCACATCCGCAATTTCGCATTTTCGGCGAAGGGAAAATCTCTTCCACTCACCACTCGCTTGCCCCGAGCGATAGCGAAGGGCCACTCTTTCACTCTTTCACTCTTTCACTCTTTCACTCTTTCACTCTCTCACTCTTTCACTNGGCCACTCTTTCACTCTTTCACTCTTTCACTCTTTCACTCTTTCACTCTTTCACTCTCTCACTCTTTCACTCGCCACTTTGCACTCTCCTGTCGGGCCGCTCACAGTCAACTGAGCTTGCTCACTGCACTACTACTTTGCCCGTCATCTTCGGATGCACAGAGCAAAAGTAGCTGTACGTTCCCGGCTTGCTGAACGTGTACGAGAAGGTGTCATCGGTATCGAGCGCCTTCGATTTGAACGTGGTTTTGTCCTCGCTCACCACCGTGTGCGGAATGTCGTCGCGGTTCATCCAATTCACTGTAGTCCCCGAGGTGATCGTAATCTCCGCAGGCGCGAATGCGAAATTATCGATCCTGATTTCCACGCTTGCCGGAGCTGCGGCTTCTTTCCGCATGACCGTCCGGGCTAACACACCGGTAAGAAGCAAGCAAACTCCGAGCGCCCACAAAACAGAATAGTATTTCTTCCGTCGATTCATATTCTCCCTCCTTGATCGCGCGAGCAATTGGTGAAGCATGAGCAGCCAGGCCCTCAGCCTAGCTTGGTGTCCACAATCGCCAGTGCATGCGCGCCCCGCACAAACTTCACGTCGGTGATTCCCAGCAATTCCCTCAACTGATCGGCGGGTACTTTCATTGGCCCCGGACCTTCCGCCTGCCCTGGCTGCGGCTGCGGAAAGGCGGTCGACGCCGCAGTATGAAACGTCACATTTCCTTCCACCTTCTGCATCGTCTGGTGGATGTGCCCGTTCAACACGGTGACCGACCCGAATCGTTTCAGGTAGCTCAATGCCTGCGCGCTGTCTTCCGTGCCCCACCCCCACTGCGGATAGACACTCCAGAGCGGAATATGGGCAAACACCACAATCGGCGTGCTTGCCGTGAGTCCCTTCAAGTCCGCTTCCAGCCACTCGAGTTGTTCGCGCCCCAGCGAGCCGAGTCCTCCCGCCTTCAGGTTCATCACATTGATCAGCCCGACAAAATGCACTCCTTTCTTGTCAAAGCTCCGCCAGCCCTGCCCAGTTGCGCCCTTCCCGAAACGCTCAAGGAACTGCTTGCCGTCATCGCCAATGACGTCGTGCTCTCCCGGAACGAAGAAAATATCTTTGGCCACGCATGATTTCAGGATCTGTTCCACCGCATCGAACTCCTCGGGCTTGGAAAGGTGGCTGATGTCACCGGTATGCAACAGAAACTCCGGCGGCGNAGGGCAGCGCATTGATCTTCTCGACCGCCGCCCTGAGTGTCGCCGCAACATCCGGATTGGCGGGCTTGTTGAATCCCATGTGACTGTCGCTGATCTGAGCGAAGCTCAATTGGCCGACCGCTCGTGGCAGCTTCCGCGCGGAAGGATCGCTCAGGCTCGCTGACTGCAGTACGCCGCTGTTCATCAGGCAAAGGGCGCCCGTGCCTGCCCATGCCATGCATTTCAAAAACCCTCGCCGGTCAATCCCGTCGTGGTTGTGGTCATACAAAAGTTCATCTTTTGCCTGTTGCTCCATTGCTTCTCCTCTCCCGTCTAATGGGGGTAGTCCTCGCGCTCCTCGGCAGGCGGCGCGGCTTAGTGCCGCCATCACTATCGTGCAGGTCAGAACGACAAAACGACCTTTGAAGAGAGAAACAATTCCACGCCGCCTCAGGACGTGCTCTATTGGGGAGACCTCCCGGGCCGCCGTTTTATTCCCGGAGGCGAGTCGCTTTTTTTCGCAACTGGCAGGCCAAAAGCCGGAATAAAATCGGGCATTCTGGAGTTATCTATTACAGGACAGGCGAAAGGCTGGGACGTGCTAGAGGGAGAAGAAAGACTTCGCTTCGAAGCCACGGTATTGCCGCATCTGGACGCGGCCTTCAACCTGGCCCGCTGGCTGTTGCGCAGCAAGGAGGATGCGCAAGACGTCACGCAAGACGCGGTTCTGCGTGCGTATCGTTTCTTCCCGAATTTTCGGGCCGGCAACGCGCGAGCCTGGCTTCTCCAGATCGTCCGGAATTGCTGCTATAGCTGGTTGCAGAAAAAGGAGCCCTTCGAAGATTTGAGCGAGTTGGAGGAAACCTCGTTGCCCACGGAGAACAACACACCCGAAAGTCTGGCCCTCGCCAGCCACGATCGCCGGCGCCTGGCTGCGGCACTCGAGCGATTGCCTGCTCCTTTCCGCGAAATCCTGGTGCTGCGTGAACTGGAAGGCTGCTCTTACAAGGAAATCGTCGCCATCACCGGGCGGCCCATGGGCACGGTCATGTCTGCGCTGGCCCGGGCGCGGCAGCAATTGCGCAATTCGTTGGTTCCGCCGTCGGAAGTGGAGGCCCGCCGTGAGTTGTGAGTATTCCCGAGTTCAGTTGCATGCTTATTTCGATGGCGAACTGGACGCGTCGAGCGCTGCGGCGTTCGAAAGTCATCTGAAAAACTGTCTCGAATGCCAGTCTGCCCTCGCCGCGGAAGAAACCCTCAGGCATTCCATCGCGCAGACAAATCTCTACGAACCCGCGCCCACAAATCTGCGGCAATCTCTTGCCGCGTGCCTGCCGTCTGGCCCATTGGCTCCCGCTCGTCCCCCCGCCATGCTTACCTTCGGGCGCTGGCTGGTCTTTGCAGCATCGATGCTCCTCGTCGCAGTGCTCGGGTGGCAACTCCTCGGCCATTTCAATTCACGGGAGCCGCAAGACGCGCTCGTCTCCGCTGCCGTCGATGCCCACTTGCGCTCTCTTCAGCCAGGTCATCTGGCGGATGTGGAATCGACCGATCAGCACACCGTCAAACCTTGGTTTGACGGCAAACTCGACTTCGCACCACCTGTTCGTGACCTCGCCGCCGATGGCTTTCCTCTTCTCGGTGGACGCCTGGACATTCTCGAAGGCAAAACCGTCGCCGCACTCGTCTACGGCCGCCGCAAGCACATCGTCAACCTCTTCGTCTGGAAAGCAGTCTCGTCGGGCACCTCAACAAATTCCGGAGCGCGCCAAGGCTACAACTGGCTGGAATGGCAAAACGGCGGGTTCCATTTCTGCACCGTTTCGGATGTAAGCCCTGCTGATCTCCAGCAACTCAGACAACTCTTCCTGCACCAGTGATTCCCTTTTTCAGCCCCCACGATGGCACAATGTTCTGGAATGACTCAGAGGAGAATCGCATGAACTTCGATTCCTTGCGCGGCCGTGCCATCTGGTGTGCTCTCGCCTTCGTCCTGCTGGCCTGCGCCGCTTCCGCCGAGGATTCCGCCTATCGCCAATCCGTCGAGAAGTGGCGCGCTGCCTATCAGGCGGATCTCACTTCCGACACGGGCTGGCTCACTGTTTCCGGGCTCTTCTGGCTGCACGAAGGCCAGAATCGTTTCGGTTCCGACTCTTCCAACGACATTGTTCTTCCACCAACCGCTCCCGCGCACGTCGGGACCTTCGACTTTCACGCCGGCAAGACGACAGCCCACATCGAGCCCGGCGTTACCGTCCTGCTAAACGGCAAACCGGTGCGGACCGCTGAGCTCCGTCCAGACGCGCGCGAGGATCGCCTCGTCCTCGGTGACCTCACTCTGTATGTCCACGCCAGCGGTGACCGCCTGGCCATTCGCCTGAAGGACAAAAACAGCAAGTTGCGCAAGAATTTCACCGGCCTGAACTGGTTTCCCATCGACGAGTCCTACCATGTGACGGCTCACTTCACGCCGTACAACCCGCCCAAACAACTGGACTCACAAAACGTCCTGGGCGACCCCATCAAGATGGACGTCGTCGGCTACCTCACATTTTCGCTTCAGGGCCAGAATCTTAGCCTTGACGTGGAGGCCAACAGTGATGGTAGCTTCTTCATCGTCTTTCGCGATCTTACCAGCAGCAAGCTGACGTACCCCGCTTCCCGTTTCATTGATACGGACCTGCCCAAAGACGGGCCCGGCGGCAAAGTCGTCGATCTGGACTTCAACAAGGCTTACAATCCGCCCTGCGCCTATAACCCGTACACCACTTGCCCTCTCCCGCTACCCGGTAATCGTCTGCAGATCGCTATTCCCGCCGGCGAAAAGCTTTATAAGCACAATCACGGCATTTAATGCTGTGACCTAGCCGACGACCATTTCAAAGGTCCGCAAAATTCAAAAACGTGTCATCCTGAGGCCCGGTTTTTGGCCGAAGGACCTCAACTGCTCGCATTCCCACACTGCTCCATGTGGCCACACAGCAAGAAGCCTTGAAAATCTCTACTGCAAAAAAGTAAGGTCTGGGCATACAATATCGCCCCGGGGAAAATTTCCCTTACAATTCTTCTCTCATCGGAGTCATGATTCATGGCCATTGCAACCATCAACCCCGCCACTGGCGAAGTCGTAAAAAGCTTCCACGCTCTCACTGATGCCCAGGTCGACGAAAAAATAGCCAAGGCCGCCAAAGCATTCCAGTGCTATCGCAAAACCTCTTTTGCTGACCGCTCCCGCTGGATGAACCGCGCCGCCGAAATCCTCGACTCCGACAAAGAAGCTCTCGGCCGCCTCATGACCCTCGAGATGGGCAAGACCCTAAGTTCCGCCGTCGCCGAAGCGGAAAAGTGTGCCTGGGCCTGCCGTTACTACGCCGAGCACGCCGCGCAGTTCATGGCCGACGAAATCATCGAAACTACCGCGTCCAAAAGCTACATCCACTACCAGCCTCTCGGCATCGTCCTCGCGGTCATGCCCTGGAATTATCCGCTCTGGCAGGTTTTCCGTTTTGTGGCTCCCGGACTGATGGCAGGCAATGTCGGTTTATTGAAGCACGCTTCCAACGTTCCGCAGTCGGCCCTCAAGATCGAGGAAATTCTCACCCGCGCCGGTTTTCCCGACGGCGTTTTTCAGACGCTCCTGGTCAGCGCCTCCCAGGTCGACCGTATCCTGAACGATCCCCGCGTCGCCGCCGCCACGCTCACGGGCAGCGAACAGGCGGGCATCCAGGTTGGCATCTCCGCCGCCAAGCGCATCAAGAAAGTGGTCCTCGAACTGGGCGGTAGCGATCCCTTCATCGTTATGCCCAGCGCCAATTTTGAGGAAGCCGCCGCTACCGCCGTGAAAGCGCGCGTGCTCAATAACGGCCAGTCCTGTATCGCCGCCAAGCGCTTCATCGTCCATGAACAGATTGCCCCACAGTTTGAAAAGGAATTTGTTCGCCGCATGCAAGCTCTTAAACTCGGCGATCCCTTCGACGCGAAAACCGACGTCGGCCCCCTGGCCAATGCCGATGCTGTAAAGGATCTCCATGCCGATGTACAAAAGACCGTTAAGGCCGGCGCAAAGGTCCTGACGGGTGGCAAACCCCTTCCAGGTCCAGGCTATTTCTACGAACCCACCGTCCTGACCGAGGTTCCCAAGGACTCTCCGGCTTATCGCGAGGAGTTCTTTGGTCCCGTCGCCAGCATTTTTCGCGTAAAGAATATCGACGAAGCGCTCGCCGTCGCCAACGACAGCCGCTTCGGTCTCGGCGCCAGCGCCTGGACCAATGACCCCGCTGAGCGCGAGCGGTTCATCAACGATCTCGAAGCCGGCATGGTTTTCATCAATCAGATGGTCGCTTCCGACCCACGCGTGCCCTTCGGGGGCGTGAAGGCTTCCGGTCACGGCCGTGAACTCGGCCCCTACGGCATCCGCGAGTTCACCAACGCCAAGACTGTCTGGATTCGCGACCTGGCCAAATAACCATCCTCGCCGTCCCGCCTGACGGCCCGACGATCCCCCTTCCCGCCCGTACCTTCCGATTGACGAGCGAACTCGGGAAGGAGCATGATTTGGGCTCTAGGCCTAGACGGGATGCCGGTCCCCAGGCGCCTCTGCTTCAGGGGAGCATGAGCCGCTCCGCGCGTTGAGTCTTAGCCTCTACCGGGTTCTCAATTTTCGATGGAGTGACCGCCGTGCACAAAACACTCGAGAAAAAACAACTCGTCCGCAAACCTCGCGCTAAGAAAGAAGGCCTGACCGAAGCACAGATCGCTGTTCACTGGAAGGAAGAAGAATATATCCGCCCCCCGGCTCGCTTCATTGCCCAGGCCAATCTCAACGACCCGCACATCGTCGAGCGTTTCAGCGAGAAAAACTTTCCGGAGTGTTACCGCGAGTACGCCGAGCTCCTCCATTGGGATCAGTATTGGCACACTACTCTGGACACCAACCATCCGCCCTTTTGGAAATGGTTTGTCGGCGGCCGCCTGAACGCCAGCTACAACTGCGTGGACCGTCACCTCGCCAAATGGAAGAACAAGGCCGCTCTTATCTTCGTCCCAGAACCCGAAGACGAACACCACGTCGTCATTACCTATCAGGAGCTCTATCGCCGCGTCAACGAAGTCGCCGCCCTGCTCCGCGATTTTGCCGGCTTGCAGAAGGGCGACCGCGTCACCATCCACATGCCGATGATCCCCGAGCTGCCCATCACCATGCTCGCCTGTGCGCGCATCGGCGTCATTCACTCCGTCGTCTTTGGCGGATTCTCCGGCGAAGCCTGCGGCTTGCGCGCTGCCGATTCGGGCAGCCGCGTGCTCATCTACGCTGACGGTTATCATCGCAACGGGCGCTGGGTCGACCACAAAGCAAGCGCCGACCTCGCCGTCGAAACCGCCAAGAAAGAAGGCCAGTCGATCGACAAGGTTCTCGTCTGGAAGCGTTACCCGCACAAGTACACTTCCGACTCCCCCATGATTCTCGAACGCGACTACTTCGTCGATGAAGTTCTTAAGGACTTCAGGAACAAGACCGTCGAGCCTGTTTCCATGGAGTCCGAAGATCCGCTCTTCCTTATGTACACCAGCGGCACTACCGGCAAGCCCAAAGGCTGCCAGCATCGCACCGGCGGTTACATGGCTTATGTCACCGGCACTGCCAAGTACTATCAGGACCTTCATCCCGAGGATGTTTACTGGTGCATGGCCGACATTGGCTGGATCACGGGCCACTCTTATATCGTTTACGGCCCTCTTGCTCTTGCTGCTACCAGCGTTCTCTATGAAGGTGTGCCGCAATTTCCTGACGCCGGACGTCCCTGGCGCATCGCCGAACGGCTCGACGTCAACATCTTCCACACTTCGCCCACCGCCATTCGTATGCTGCGCAAGGCCGGAGCCGACGAGCCGAGAAAGCACAACTATCGCTTCAAGCACATGACCACTGTCGGCGAACCCATTGAGCCGGAGGTCTGGCGCTGGTATCACGAAGTTGTTGGCAAAGGCGAAGCCGTCATCGTCGACACCTGGTGGCAAACGGAAACGGGCGGCTTCCTTTGTACCACCAAGCCCGCGCTCGATCCCATGAAGCCGGGCAGCGCCGGTCCTGCTTGTCTCGGCATTTATCCCATCATTTGGGACGAGGAAGGCAAGGAAGTCTCCTCAGAAAAGCACGCCGCGGGCAACATTTGTATCCGCAATCCCTGGCCTGGCATTATGCAGACCATCTGGGGCGACCCGCAGCGCTTCGTCACTCAATACTACAAAAAATACAACACCAATCCACACAGCAAGGATTGGCGCGACTGGCCCTACTATGCCGCCGACGGCGCCGTGATTCCTCCGGATGGTTACTACCGCATCCTCGGCCGAGTCGACGACGTCATCAACGTTGCTGGCCACCGTCTCGGCACCAAGGAACTGGAATCCGCCTGCCTCACGGTCCACGAGGTCGCCGAAGCCGCAGTCGTTCCCATTGTCGACGAGGTCAAGGGCCGCGTCCCGGAGATTTACATCTCCCTCAAGCCCGGGGTGCTCCCCAAGAAGACCATCCTCGAGAAGGTCACTGCCACGATCGAAACCATGATCGGAAAGATCGCGCGCCCCAAGCGCATCCACATTGTTCCCGACATGCCCAAGACGCGCTCCGGCAAAATTATGCGCCGCGTGCTCGCCGCCATTTCCAATCGCATGGACACGGGCGACATCACTACGCTCGCCAATCCGGATATCGTCGAGCAGATTCGCCAGCTCGTCCAAGGCCGCGAGATCATGCCGCTCGAGGAAGGCCCGGAAGACATCAAGATGTTCGGCGACGAACGCTGACACTTCAATTCGGCGCTTGAGGACGACGTTGCCGAGCACAATTGTCGGTTGAATTGTCCCACGTAGGCCCGCCTAAACATCTTCGCTTTGCGGGTCGCGGCTTTATCCGCGACATCACTCCGCGCCCTCCAAACATGTCATCTCAAGCGAGGCAGGCCGATTTTCTCTTGCGCGCCGTCGCTTGGTTTACCCTAAGAGAAGGCCGAGGGCGCGTCGGCCTACGCAGTCGAGGGATCTCTTTTCAACTCTCGAATTCGGCCTCAAATCTGCTGGCAGTGTTGAACGTCTCTCTTGAAGGGTCAGTGTGACCTCGTGAGGAGCGTGCTGGGTGAATCTCCCTGTCTGCGGATCGTAGTATCTGGCGCGATATACGATCCTTGAATCGCGCCCATGAGGAATCGTCCTCGCCTGGATTAGATGAACAGCTCCGCACTGACATGGAAAAACGCTGCCAGCTTTTTCGCTTGTACCTTGCTGATCGAGCGCTTGCCGTGAAACACCTCAGAAGTGATTCCTTTGGATCGAAAAATCTTCCAGAGATCCTTTTGCGTCAGATTTCGAGCCTCCATCAAATGCCGCAGCGTTTGCTGAGCACTGGCCTTGCGAATGGGAAACCGGTGCTCTTCATATTCGTCAATGAGTACGGTCAACAGTTCGGCGAGCTCTCGTTCTTCCGGCGTTAGGTCTTCACTTTCATCAAGACGCATTAGTTCATTTGCCAGACGCTCGTGTTCCTCGTCGGTGCGGATGACATGGGGAAGGGTCCGACGCAGAAGTTGACCATAAACTTTCTCGTCCAGCTCGATCGTCGTGCTCATTGTTTCCAATCTCCCCTATCGTAGTCCGCGTGAGTCAGAATATACAAAACAAAGACTCTCTGCGTCTGGTAGTTGATCCTAGCGATCAGACGGTACTTATTGCCAGCAATGTTGAAAACCGTTCTTCGCCCGACCAAGTCAGCACTGGGGTATATCGCTTTCATTTCTGCCGGAGTTTTCCAGGTCGCTTTGCCCACCACAGCGTACCAAGATTCGAGGTTCGCTTTCGCGTCCGGGTGCTGTTCCCAGAATTGTACGAGCGCGCCCCGTTTTATGATGCGCATCGGGTGATAGGTTCTCACAATGAGAACTAGGAGTCAAGGTCGCGCAGGATGCCTAGCATGCCCTTGCATTAGGCACTGGAACCCTATCCCCCACCCTGTGCCGCAGGCACCGCTCTTCCCGCGCTCCCCGGCGCTGCACGGTAACCGCTCCCTCTGAAGCGGCGTTCGGATTATAGAGATCGATATGGGTCTTCCAGCGATGCTGTAAGTGCCGCCGCTGACGGACCAGCTCCCGAGATTTTCCAAATGCACCGCAGGTCCCCCGCCAAATCGTGCTGGCGGGGGCCATCCCTTGGCGGCAGTCTGATAGGCTGAATAGAACTGGTTTGCTGCACAATAGGAGGGAAACTGCAGCTGAACTGGGAAGTTCCAGTGCCCACCGACTTCTTTCGTCGCAGCTCCTACCGATGCAGCAACTCCGGGGAACATAGAGTCCAAACCGTTCGCAATGCAGTCAGCCGTCCCCGATTTCATGGCACGGAAGACGAGCGAGCCAATCAGATCCATAGGATCGTGGTGGACATAGTAATAGAAGTTCGCGGTCCCGCTCAACCACCGTATCGGGTCTTCGGAAACGAACCTTCCTGTGCTCGCGTCGTAGTATCTGGCGCGATAGTAATAGAGGCTGGTTTCGGAGTCGAACTCACAGGCTTTGGCTGTAGCGAGCGAATCTTTGAATCCACGAACGCCTTACCGCTCATGCAATTCATCTCTGGACTTCGGCTTTTGCCAGCCCATAGCCCAACCTTTCTCCATCAAGGCAAACGCGCGCTTCATGGCTTGCTGATAGGCATCTTCTTCAACTGCCTCTCCGAGCTTTTGGGCGATGAGCGCACTGACAGACGTGCCCTTTTGAGCGGCAAGCACTTTCGTCTTTCTTACAAGCTCGGCATCCAGCTTCAGGGTGATATTGGTCGTTTTTGACACTCTTTGGCACGAATCCACGTGCAGCACGATTTTACGTGCTCAATCCCAAGAACACCACGGCCAGGCTCCCCCGAGAGGCTTCCGCCCCTATCCCCGGGCCAACCCGGCCGCCTTTACTCGCTCGTTATTCTTCCAGCGTGGAAATATCGCCGACGTCGCGGCCCAATTCCTGGGCCTTCAGCAAACGCCGCATGATCTTCCCGCTGCGTGTCTTGGGTAATTTATCCGGAAACGCAATCTCCGCCGGCACTGCGATTCCGCCCAGCACGTGTCGTACGTGGTCCTTCAGCATCACTTCCAGTTCCGGCGTTATCTTGTGTCCGACGCGCAGAATCACAAAAGCCTTGATATTCTCGCCCTTGATTTCATCCGGCCGGCCGATCACCGCGGCTTCCGCGACCGCCGGATGGCTTACCAGCGCGCCTTCCACGTCGGCGGTGCCAATGCGGTGTCCAGCCACGTTCAAAACGTCGTCGGCACGTCCGACCACGGTAAAGTAGCCGTCTTCGTCGCGCAGGGCCACGTCCCCCGTCGTGTACACGTTTGGCACCTTGTTCCAATCGTGTGCGTACCGCGCGGCATCTCCAAAGCAGGTGCGGAACATGTGGGGGAATGGTTTCTTGATCACCAGCAGCCCGCCCTTATTCGGTGGCATCTTGTTCCCGTGCGAATCCACCACTTCCGCTTCTACCCCCGGCAATTGTTTTCCCGCCTTTGCGGGCCGCGCTGGAAAATGCGGCAGCGTACCCAGGCATGGTCCGCCGGTCTCCGTCTGCCACCAGTTGTCCGCCGTGAACGCCCACTCCCCATTACCGCAGATCACGCGGTAGGCCCATTCCAGTGCCTCTGGGTTCAATGGTTCTCCCGCCACCGTGAACAGCCGCAGGCTCTTCAAATCAAAGCCCTGTGGTATTTCGTCTCCATGTCTCATGAACATGCGCACGGCCGTCGGCGCCGTGAACATCACCGAGGCGCGGTACTTCTCCACGAGTTCCCACACGATCCCCGGATGCGGATAATCGATCGCGCCTTCGCGGAACATCGTCGTGGCCCCCGCCACCAGCGGCGCATACACGATGTAGGAATGCCCCACGATCCAGCCGATATCCGACGTGCAGAAAAACACGTCGTCATCCCGGATGTCCCAGAAGCGCGTCATATGGTAATACGTCCCCACCATGTACCCGCCGTGGACATGCACCACGCCCTTCGGCTTTCCCGTGGTTCCGCTGGTATAAAGCACGAATAGCGGGTCCTCCGCGTCCATCACTTCCACCGGGCAGTTCGGCGATTGCTTGGCAATCAACTCGTAGAAATCCACCGCGTGCGCCGCGCCCAGTTCAATGACTGGCTGGATGCGCCGGTACACAACCACCTTCTGCACGACCTCCAATCCCGAGATCGCCTCTTCCACAATCATCCGCAGGCTCACGCGTTTGCCCCGGCGAAAGCCAATGTCTGCCGTGATCACCACCTTTGCCTGCGCATCTTCGATGCGCCCGCGCAGCGCCTGCACGCTGAACCCCGCGTACACCACGGAATGCACTGCTCCGATCCGCGCGCACGCCAGCATCGAGGCCACGCCTTCGATGCACAGCGGCATGTAAATCACCACGCGGTCGCCCTTCTTCACTCCCAGCGATTTCAGCCCGTTCCCGATCTTCCCCACCAGGTCCAGCAACTGCCCGTAAGTAATCTGCTGCTCACTGCCGTCTTCGTTTGTGAAAATGTACGCAACTTTGTTTTTTCGCCCCGACTTCACGTTCCGATCCAGGCAGTTATACGTAATATTGCACCGTCCACCGAGGAACCACCCGAACGTCGGATAGTTCCAGTCGAACGTTTTGTTCCACGGTTCGTGCCAGTGCAATTCGTTGGCGATCTCAGACCAGAATCCTTCTGGATCCTCGATTGAGCGCCGGTACTCGCTCTCGTAGTCCTTCAGCCGCGCTTCCCGCTTCAGATGATCCGGCGCGTGAAGCTCACGCTTGCTCTGGAGTAAGTGCTGGATATGGTCTTCGGTGGCCCTGGCTTGGGATGACATGCCTCCTCCTGAAGATGCGAAGTTTCGTATATGAAGAGGCTCGAAAGGATTGCGCCATCATCACCCCCAAAATGGTTATTTGTCAATGACCTGTGTGACAGCAGATACAGCACCTTGGCCCGGCAAATCGGCGCGGAGCCTATCCCCTCCCTGAGGCACCCCGGCAGCTCTCAAAGGGGATGTCATCGTTTACTCATGCTTAGGGACAGACATTTGAAAGGTGTTACGAGATTTCAAAAGGGCGCGACGGCTCCATTGTCCTTCCGGCGCTTTAGGTTATTCGATGTGTCCGCAAGAAGCGTCGCCATACATGAAGTTCCGGAATCCANCATGAAGTTCCGGAATCCAAGTGACCTCGTAAACAAACTCGTGCATCTCGTTGGTGTGCTTCTCGTCGTTCCAGAGGATCCGATTCTCGGTTTCGTAGCGCGGGTCGGTCCCCAACGGAGCCGTAGGAACGGGTATAGCCGTGGCGTGTGGGTCTACGGGGCGCATCAATAGAGCTGCTGAGCATTCCAACTTCCAGACGTTCTAGCCGGGCTATCCCATTCGCCGATGAGCCAGGAACTCCCTTTGGCGACAGGCACTTACGGGTTCGCGATCGGTTCAATGGAGCCTGTATTCACAGGGGGGCTGAGTGCGTAGGTGTTTACCTATAATGTGCACTGAATAGGTGGGAGTTTCTCAGCCTGTCTAGGGTTGCGCGCTCGTCGCAGCACTGCCACAGCNNNNTCTTCTCTTGCAACTCCACCCATTCCTGAGACAGGTTCTAGGGTTGCGTGCTCGTGGCAGCACTGCCACAGCTTTGTTCCACGGCGGCCTTCACATCGGCATCTAGTTGTGCCCCCCGCCAGCCTTGCGTCGCGCACACCTGCCAAGCTTCCAATCCCAGCGCGCCTCGAAAGTCGGCGCCCAGCACATTGGCGCCGTCCAGCTTCACCTGCCGCAGCACCGCTCCGGCAAAGGTCGCGCCGCGCAGGTCCGCCTTCGAAAGGTCCGCTTCCAGGAAGATTGTGCCTTTAGCCTGCGCCCCCGTCAGGTTCGCGCCCATCATCTTCGCCGCCGAAAAGTCCGTCTGCTCGAGCGTGGTCAGGGAGAGAGCTGCCTGTTCGAGCTTCGTGTCCCGCAAATCCGCGTGCGACAGATCGGCCCGCAGCAGGTTTGCGAAGCGCAAGTTCACCGAGTAAAGCGTGGCGTGCTGCAGGTTCGCCGTCGTCAGTGTGGCTCCTTGCAGGTTCGCAAACGACAAGTCCGAATTCTGGAAATTGCCTCCGGAGAACACCGCGTCCTCTGCGTCGGTGCTCAC
>OCOJ01039830.1_pt4 | contig 15497 bp, 17 predicted proteins | sample 1539251 | NCBI WGS metagenome assembly OCOJ01 (sample SAMN01911457, study PRJEB22624) | soil metagenome | biome: Soil | place: Malaysia | collected 2012-04-30 | depth RA_metagenome m | reverse complement strand
ATTGCACTCTGGCTATGACGGAATCTTTGATTCCGTGCCAGCCGACGATCGACGGCTTAAGCTCTGCGAGAGCTGCGGGGTTAATGTAGAGGAATGCGGTGCCATGTGGCCCCATTAGCCATTTGTATGTTCCACAGAGTAACGCGTCCACTTCCAACCTGTCCACATCGATCGGTAGAACTCCGGCCGCGTGGAACACGTCGACGAGCATGAACGCCTCGTGGGTGTGGGCAAGCTTTGTTATTTCGGCGATTCGCTCGCGGCAGCCATTGATCCAAGAGACGTAGTCGATTGAGACGGCGGCGGTTTTGCCGTCGATCGCCTTCTCGTAGGCCGTCAATGGTATTTGTCCATCTTGGGCTTTGAGGACCCGGACCTCATCCACAAATCCTCTTGCCTTCAGCGTGTGCCACAGGTAAATGTTGGTGGGAAAGTTCAGCTCGCTAACGACGACATTACTTCTCTTTCCAAACTGCAGGGAGCTCGCTATGCCGCCTAGGCCAGAGGAGACGTTCGGTATGCAGGCAACTTCGTCCCTCTGCGCATGGATTAGCTTAGCGAAGAGGTTACGGGCCTCGACTACGTCTTGGAGCCATGCTTCCCATCTCTCACCGTGGTCTCGCCAGTCATCAAGGAACTCGCGCATGGCTGCGTGCACGCTGATGGGTGGTGGGCCGGCGCCTGCGTTGTCTAGGTAGAGTGTTTGGGAGAGTAGAGGTATCTGTTCTCGGACTTCGTTCAGATTCAAGAGTGGCCACCAGTACGCCCGCGCAGCCTCTTATGAGGAGCGCTACAAGAAAAAGAAAAAGGAAGGAAAGGGATTGATGTCGGACTTATTCGGTTGTACCGGATTCGCTCGGTTGTTCCGTTTCTTCGGTGGTGCTTGTCTTTCTTCGGTGGCTCTCGGTTTTGTGTGTGGTGTTTGTTTGGTTAGCCTGTGCCGGTGGCGGCGTTGACACTGCGGGTTGGGTGATTTGCGGGGGCTGGCTCTGTGTGTTGCCTCGCCCTCTAGCAACGAACGCGACCACGCCCACGACAATCAAAACTGCGGCGATTATGACCGCGGCGATTGTCAGGTATAGTACTGTGGAGTCGGTTCGCCAGTTTGCGACGACATTCGTCGGGCCATTCATGACTGCGGTAGATGATTGGCTGCTGGATTGCACGTCGCCCGTCCAGCCATTGAATACGATGCTCACTCCGTATTGGGTGCTGATCGGTGTCGAGACCGAGAATTGAGCTGTGCTACCTGCATCATACCAACCCGAACCGGATGTGACGCCTTGGTCCGACTGAACGTTCAGATAGTATTGTTGTCCATAGACCGCCGTCGCCGTGTGGGGTGCATTCATCACCAGACTGAGGGTTGAGCCGGATTGTGGTGCAGCGCCGTCAACTGACCAGCCCTGGAAGTTTAGTCTACTTGCTGAATCTCCCACAGTTTGGCCGCTGTTCTGGACGGTTGCCGTGTCGCCCGAATTGAACCAGCCTCCACCCTGTGGGGCAGGAGCGTTCGAGGGTTGGGCGTTTACGGTCAGGTAGTATTGAAGGTCGTACACGGCTGTGACGGTCATGGCGTTGTTCACTGTCACTGATGCGCTGGTTCCGGTGCCGGTATAGTCTCCGGACCAGTGGTCAAAGACGTAACGGGTATTCGACGAAACCTGAACAGTGTTCTGCGTCACTGAGAATGAAGCGGAACTTCCTGACGTGTAGCTGCCGCCACCTGTTGTAGTGCCGAGGTTGCTAGGGTCTGTGGCCACGGTTAGTGTGTAACTACTTGGGGTGCAGTACGTACTGTAGCCTGAATAGTAATAGCTTGAGTACCCGTAGTAATACGGGTAGCCGTAAGAATACGAGTTGTTGCTTGGGCAGTAGCTTGAGGAATAGTAGTTGTACGGATAGTAGTATGAATAGTAGTATGGGTAATAGTAGTAATAAGACCAGTACCAAGAGCCCCCATACCAATGGTGGTGGTAATCCAGTGTGTACGAGTTCTGCACGGTCGGTAATGCGGCGACGTGGGCGGGCTGAGAGGACAGAATAACCAGCGCGACGCTAACGGTGAGAATTGCTATAGCTAGTTTAGGTAGATACTCCCTTGCCATTATCATCACTTAACCTTCTTCACGCAACACCTATTTCTTCTTTATGAAAGAAAACTCTCCTATGACAGCCTGTAGTTGCCTTTCGCGGCGAATTTCAGTGTCTTTTAAGTACGGCCTGTTCTCTACGCAGAGTGATTCATATGGTGGTCAAGGCGTTCGTGCTGGTCCAAGCTCAGCTTGGCCGTTCCCGGGCGGTTGCAAGAACCATTGAAAAGGTAAAGGGCGTGAAGATGGTCTTCGCCGTGACGGGCGTGTATGATGTAATTGCGTACCTAGAAATGCGTGACATGACAACCCTTTCGGAGTTGGTGATCAAGAAGATTCAATCAGTCAAGGGTGTTGAGCGGACGCACACGGCGATTGTTGTGTGAGCCTGACTACCGGTCGCTATNGTGAAGATGGTCTTCGCTGTGACGGGCGTGTATGATGTGATTGCGTACTTAGAAATGCGTGATATGACGACTCTATCGGAGATGGTGATCAAGAAGATTCAATCGGTCAAGGGCGTTGAGCGAACGCATACGGCAATCGTTGTGTAAATCTATCGCCCGTTCAGCGGGCCAACGGTTCCCGTTTATGTTCCATTCGCTCGACGTGTACTTGCTGGAATAGAGGGCATCGGAGAGCGTCTCTTCTTCTGGCGACAATCGGCCTCTCTCTAATCGAATCTTCCAACGAGCTTCAACCGTTTTTTCTATGGCGTTCTCGATCTCGTTCGTACCGAACGGTTTGGACAGCGCCTGAGTCAACGTCGTCACCTCCTGCCATCTACTGTGAACGAACCGAGATTGAACCTTCAATCTGCTAGGCCTAAGGACCATCTTGAGTAGTTCCGTATTGGAACCTACGAGAATCGAACAATGCCACAGGACGTAGTGGAGGCCCACAGCAGCGGCGGATCCGCACACTTTCCTCCCGCCGATCAGGATTGAGTTGCCGGATATTGAACTGCGAGAACCGAGGCCATGCAAGGCTTCCTCAACCAATTGGAGGTTACGCTCCTGAAAAGACAGGTCTGTGGAACCTTCACTCCGGCAGGTGACGATTGTAAGGTTGAGCGTTGCCTCATCATGAAAGACCGTTCCGCCTCCGGTAAACCTTCGGACGATCTGAACCTTATGCGATTCACACTGCTCAATGTCCACTTCATCGGCCAGGTTCTGGAATCGTCCCACCACTACAGATCTGGGGTTCGTCCACATTCTAAGAGTCGGCTCTCGTCTCACGCTGTTGGAGAATGCCTTAGCCATCGCTTCCTCGACTGCTAAGTTCCTAAAAGCGGAGGGATGGCTGAGCTTGAGTCCTCTCCACGTCGACGGAGTCACCAAGGCCTACAGCGACTTTTGATCTTCTTGGGCTGAAAGGGTTTCAGCGGCTGATTCCGCAATATTCGGCCGAGTTTCGGAATCAATCCCACCGCGTCAGTCCCCAGTTTGCAAACGATGGATTGTACGGTCAAACCCAACGAATCTACGGCTATGACGTCTCGGGTCAGATGCGCTTTCAAGACGGATGACTCAGCCTCCTTCCTAAAGCATTCAAACGCTAGAATTCTATCCAGCCCTATCTTATTCCAATCATCCAGTCTATCCATGAATCTGTCCGCTAACCAGCCCTCAATCTCACGATCTGTCTTCCTCGCAATTCTCACGGCGATCTTCATGCCGGGGTAGAGGCAGTAGCACTCTACAACGTGCCTTAGAGGTAGGTTCTTGCCGTCAGCCAGCTGCGCGTTGAGGTTACTGGTCGGAACTACGCATTCAAGGTGTCCCCGCCCGATACCCACGTCAAAGTTCAGTCCCCTATCGCTGGTGCCCATAATCTCGGCTTGGTAATTTCCTTGAGGTCCGATGTCATTCGGGTATGTGTGTGCTAAGGCGAATTNGGTGCCCATAATCTCGGCTTGGTAATTTCCTTGAGGTTCGATGTCATTCGGGTATGTGTGTGCTAAGGCGAATTTGTCTGCGATGAGTTCGCTCACGATTTCATTGTCTTCGCCTGTGATTTCCACCTGCGCCCAGCCGCTGCCTGACGGCGTATAGAGCGAAAAGGTGGCGTCGAGTTCACCTTTCAGTCTGTCGAGTTCTTCCTCTAATCTGGCTTGGAAATTTTTCGAGGTTGATGCAGTAGGGTGTTCCAGAAGAGTCAGTTTCATTCTTCTCAGCCCGTTTAGCGGCTGAGTTCGGCCTCCAGTTTCTGGATCCTTGCCTCCACGCCGGTAATGAGTTCAGCATTATCGGTGCTGTCAAGTTGGTTTCCACACTTCCCGCATTTGAATGATGTCTCCATGGCCTCTTCGAAAGTTACTCGGACATCTGGGTCCGTCTTACAAACGAAGAAGCTGTGGTTCCTTTCGAAGTCAAGTCGCTGTTTGAGTTTATCCAATGCTCTCTTCTTGCGGCTTCGAATGAATGCGTCGAGTTGGTCGGGCTGCAACCGCCAGTAGAAGATGAACCAGCCTGTCTTCTCGTCCCTGACTCTGGTGCAGGAAACTAAACCGTGGTCGTAGAGTTTGTAGAGCACCTTGCGGACGGTGTTTAGTCTAATTCCGCAGTCGTTGGCTATGATCTCGTCCGTAGCCTCTCCGATTTTCTTGAGGCTCTTTACGACTGTTACTGCCTCTTCGCCTCCGAAGAGGTTTGCGATCTTAATTAGCTCCTCGTCGAGTACCGACAAATCTCTGGCTCGCCTTTGAAATTGTTCAATTGGATACTATCTTCACTTCACATTAACCCTTTGTTGACCGCGTTGCGCATGCCGATTCAGTGGACAACTTTTTTATACAAATCAGTTCGGTTACGGTTCCGGACTGTCGAAAATGAAGGAAACCCTCGCCACGCTTGGCTTTCTAGTCTTATTCTTCGGTTCGATGATAGACATTGCAGGCTCGACATTCGTAACTGAAGGCGGAACGCCAGCTCCGATCTATTTCCAAGTGGGCGTGATCGAACTGCTGGGTACGGCCCTGTTCGCTGTTGGATTATATCTTATCATTAAGACCCGTTGACTTAGGCGCGGGGAATTATCCCCGGGGGTTCCCGTGTCATGAAGATAGTCGTGCTGAGAATCGGCCATAGGATCCCGAGAGACTCTAGGATCACCACACATGTATGCTTGACCGCACGCGCGTTGGGAGCAGACGGCGTATTCGTATCTGATGTACACGATCGAGAGTTAACAGAAACGATTCGCAACGTCTGCAAAAGGTTCGGCGGAGATTTTCAAATCGAAGCCGGACGGTCATGGCGGTCAACAGTAGCTGATTGGAAACGGGACGGAGGGAGGGTTGTTCATTTGACCGCGTACGGGTTGCCGTTACCGAAGGTCATCCGCGCAATTCGAGGCTCAAGCGGAGATAAGTTGGTGGTCGTTGGAGCGGAGAAGGTTCCGGGCGAAATTTACGGTTTGGCCGATTGGAACGTCGCAGTAACCAACCAGCCCATAAGCGAAGTGAGTGCTCTAGGGATATTCCTTGACTGGTTCTTTGAACACTCACGCCTCGAAGCGTCATTTCCGAACTCAGAGATCAAGATCGTTCCTACCGAACATGGGAAGACGGTTATAACGACCTAGTCGGGGATCGCCCCGTCGGGTTTACCTCTGATCTTTACGATGTCTCCTAAGGTCACTTCCTCCGGCGCAGAGATCTTCGGGGCCGGGGCTTCCTTTCTGGGAACTAACAATTTGATCTTCAACTCATGCTGAAGTCGTCTGCATAGCTGAGTGTCCGGCGTAATCTTACCCGTCTCAATCTTCTGGATCACCGAGAGCTTAACCTTCACCTTATCAGCGAGCTCTTCTTGCGACCATCCTAACTTCATTCGGCGTTTCCGGACTAGATCGCTAGAGTTTTCGGCAACATCGAGCTCCTCAATCTCTTTCGGCAATTCAACGGGCCGTCGCTGAGGAATTCGCCCTAATCGAACAAAATTTGCGGGGGCGGATCTCGGTCGTTGTGGGACCGGGTCCTCCTGATAGGGCTTCCCCAAACCTTGGCAGTTGCGGCATACAACCATCTTGGCGCCCTCCACCTTGATCTTGAAGGCTTGACCTACAATTTCTCTGCCGCAAATGTCACAGTTCAAACCGAGAACTTCTCCCCTCCAGATGCCGGGCTGGAAACTTAAATTAGTTTCCTGAGAGAGCTGATGCGCAGCCCATGGAACATCCATCAAGACCACAACTACGCAAGCTCATCGCCGTTGGAAACTACCAATTCGGTAGAGGTTTAGGTTCAAAGCTCTTCGACGGAAGCGTGAAGATTGAATGTTCTCGAAAGACCGGCCGAATCCGTCACGTCTACATTCGCGGGAAATTAGCCGCGACCCTCAGGCCCAAGGATGGTTTCTTGGCACTCACCCCACACGGAGCGAGTATAGTCCTCTCTAAGGTCAAGGATGCACCAAACCTCGTCCTCGTGGATCCTAGCGTCGCGGAAGCGATTATGGAAGGAGGCGATGTTTTCGCTAAGCATGTAGTTCGCGCAGATCCCGACCTGAGGCCGGGGGAGGAGGTAATCGTCACCGATTCCGCAGGCCACTTGCTCGGAGTAGGCTCTGCGGTCCTGGCAGGCAGCGAGATGGCGTCGTTCAAGAGGGGTGTTGCCGTGAATCTTCGGAAGGGTTCCGACGAGGTGTTCCACGCGGCGAGCGACGACGAATGAACGCGACAGCGGCTGAGATGGCGGTGAGCGCCAAAAGCACCATAATCACTGCTACGGCGCGTGAATTCTCAACCTGATTCACCGTCGGAATACCGGGGCTCCATGTAGCCGTCAGTTCCTTGCTTGAGTCCATCGTGACATTCACAGTTGGTGAATTCGAGGATAGAGCGCCAATCCAGCCTTGGAAATCGTGTCCGTCCACAGTTGTGGGGCTGATGCTCGCAGTGGCTGTATCGTTTACATTGTACCACCCCGATCCGGTAGCATCGCCGTATGGAGAATTAACCTGCAAGTAATTTTCAAGCTGGTAGTTGAAGCTCCTTGCTCCGCCGGCCGAGAAAACCCATGGTGACCCCGTAACCACGTACCTCGAACCGGGACCAACGTTTATGACTGGTGTGAGTTCGATCGTGTGCGTTCCGTTCCTGCTGAAACTGAGGATTATGGTTTTCGTTGCGTTGAGAGGTGTGGTTTCTACTACAGCGCCATCCAGTATCAAGTCGGTGTAAATAGGCTGCCCAACGGGGCTCACTTGAATTCGGACCGAATACAGACTAGGTGCATCAAGAACCGACCTCAGTGCATTGACCTTACCCCACCCCCAGATCGGCGACCCCACTTCCTTATCGATAACGCCCGTGAAGTTATCCTGTCGTGCGTCGGACTCGAGGATGCTTGTAATCTCAGCCGGGCTCAGATACGGGTTCATTTGAAGCATTAAGGCGATGACGCCGCCCACGTGAGGGGCGGCAAAGCTAGTTCCCTGCCAAACTTGGTGGTAGTTGTCCGGATCCGAGTGCATCTGAGGTGCGTTCGCCGCTCGAGCGGTAGCGATGTTCGCGCCAGGAGCATCGATCTCAGGCTTCATTCTGCCGTCGCGCGTAGGCCCATCGCTGCTAAAAGAAAGAATCTGCCCCACTCCAGGTCCACCTCTTACAAATGTTTCAACCATTCCTCTACTGGTGTTGAAGTAAAGTAGCCGTCCCTCGCCCGGCGCGAAGCTCGGTGTCCACCAGTATCCCATGTACCCGTTCGCTTCGGCCCATTCAACGCAACTAGTGCAGCGAGCCCACCAGCTGTACTTGGTCATGTAAGCACCGACCGTTATCACTCCGCGAGCGGTGCCAGGTGCATCTATGGTATCAGAGTGGTCGATCATGTACTCCCCGGCCATGGTCTCATTGCTTCCGACAAACTGTCCGGGTTCGATCCACGCATCCCACCTTCCCACTGATCCAGATACCGAGGTAAGAACGAACACCCATCGACTGTTCGGTTCTGATGCCTGGCTGGTTGCCGAGATGTCGACCCACCATTCTCTGCCGCTTGAACGCATATCAGAAGATATGATCACTTTACCGTCAATCGTTTGCACGCCGGCGTCTGGCGTTGGGCCGGTTACTTCAACGCCGGAAGGTGTGACTACAGACATGGACAAGATGTCTTCTACTGGATACCAAAGATCAATGTCGGTCTTGTTTCCCGATATTGACCAAGGTACGTGAACTGCTTCACCCGGAGTCAGTTCGCCGCTTACATGTATGTTCGAGCCGCCGTCATTGCCTGCTGCGACGACTATGGGAACCCCTTCGTTCACGAAATCCGTGAATGCTAATTCCAAAGGTTCAGTTCCGTCGTGCGAACCGAGCGAATCACCGAGGCTGTGCACGATCACGATTGGGCGGCCAAGCTGACGAGCTTTGGTTATCATGTAGTTGATCGCGTCTATTGTGGAGTTGTCCCCGGTGTCTTTCAGTTTAACCGCAATTATCGAGCTCCCGGGTGCGACGCCAACATAATTGTTGGAGGCCCGGCCTGTACTCGCCGCCACCGCCGCCACCGCCGTCCCGTGCCCAGTCGTGCCGGCTGGATTTTGAGTATAATCGAATTCGGAGCAGGTTTGGGATTGGATTTCTGATGGATTACATTCATTCCCGTACGTGTAGCCGTCAGGAGGAGTTCCTTGCAAGGTTTGGTCCCAAATGTAGAGGACCTTGTCTGTGCCATTTGGGAACGTGAAATCCTTGTGCTGGTAATCGATGCCTGTAACGTCGTCGAAACCGATGATTACTCCTGTGCCATTAACTATCCTTCCTGTGGCATCGCGGATCCCTGGATACTTTGCGGTGTTCCAGACTTGGTCGGCCAGGATCTCCGGGACGCTGACATCAAGCTCGGGCCTGGACTTTTTCGGCATGGCGATCTCCGAGATGAATGGCAGTCCTGCGAGCTTGGGGAGCATGCTGACGGGAGCGGTAACGGTCGCAACATGTCCCGTGAAAGTGTTCACTTGGCATAAGCTGGATAAAACGGAGATTTCGTACGGGGATGGGATAGTCGAGAACACGAGCAACACGCCAACCTGATGGGCGTCTGTCGTTCGCTCATGTAGGAATGCGCGGAGCGGGGGATCTGACTTCCACTCCAGCCGCACTTCATTGTCAAAGAAGGCGGGTGCCTCAACCGATTGAGCGAAAGCTGAGAATAGAATTACACCGAGGGCTAGGATGAGCAAAATTTCGCGTGAGTTTCGCCTTGATCTCAACGAGGAATGAGGCCTTCCTAACTCTTCACAAAACCTATGTCATAGTCGAGATTTTGACGGTTTCGACGCACCGCGTATATAAATTTCGCCAAAACTCGTTCCGAGACAGGCGAAGCGCGTGAAGCATCTTGAACGGTCCGAGTTCGCATGCTCCAATTACTGAGGCCCGCACCACAGTTTTATTCGCGCAAAGAAATCAGATGCGCGTGAACTCTCTTGGCTTACAAGGCCATGAAGGCTGCACGCGGGAAGCCGGGCGGCCGCGATGCTATGCGCATGATGCAGAAGATGGGCATGAAAGTAGATGAAATCGCCAACGTTTCTCAAGTTATCATAAAGACCGATTCGAAGGACATCATAATTACCGAACCAGCCGTCACGTTAGTCACGGTTCAAGGTCAAGCCATGTACCAGATTGCCGGAGGGCAAGTGTCAGAAACAGCCCCCCAAGCGGCTGCAACGACGCCGGTCGTACAATCCGTTCAAGAGGAAGATGTGCAGCTAGTTGCTCAACAAACGGGGAAACCGGTGGAAGAGGCGAGGAAAGCCCTCCTTGACGCGGGTGGAGACTTAGCTAAGGCGATTATCATATTGAAAGGTCAAACGGGCTCTTAACGGCCGGTTGATCTATTCAGCTTCAGCGAGTAGGTCTAACTCAACCGATTGGTCCTTCGCCATTTTACCCTTAATTCGTTTCAGACGGAAGAAGTCTTCTCGTTCCGCTTCCTCCAGATGCATTTCTATGTAGCGTATCGTGGCCAACATTCGAGGGATAATCACGTACTCCAAGGAGTTTACGCGCCGCTTGGTTGAAGCAATGGCTTCAGCGAGCTTTTTCACAGCGGCTTCGGCACTCGACAGTTCCGCGATGGCCTTTATGGCTTCAGCCATTTTCAGTGTCGCTTCGTCGAGTTTGATGGATGTGTCGTACGGGTTGTATGGGAAAGCTGAGAGCGGCCTCAAGGTCACCTGAATGTATGGGATTGTGACGCCGATCACGTTTCTTGTCTTCGTCTCGATCGTGAATCTATCCTCAACCCCTACGGAAGCCTGCGCTAACCTCATCGACCCGATGGCCATTTGNGCTTCAACGAAATCGTCGTATGCTTCTGCTAATAGTTTCTGGGCTTTGCCGCGTAGGGCTGTGATTTCACGAACGAACTGGAAGAATTCAATCATTAGAGCGTCGAGCTTCTCTCTAAGCAGGTCACGCCCTCTTTCAGCAATCTTTCGTCTCTTCCTCAGAGTCAATAGTTCCATTCGGGTTGGGTGAATGCCAGATAGGAGTTCAGGCATTTAATTCGCCGATTCGGTTCTGTGCTTTGGATGGAACTGTTTGATCGTCGCCGGGTCGATACGCTTCAGTTCGCTCTCGGGGAGTGCAGATAGCAGTTCCCAACCTAGGTCAAGCGTTTTCTCGATATCTCTGTTCTCATATTCGCCTTGGCCGATGAAGCGCCGTTCGAAGTCGTCGGCGAATTGAAGGTAGATCTTATCCCGTGCTGATAGCGCTTCCTCTCCGACTACCGCGACCAGGTCTCGGAACGCGCGGCCTTCCGCGTAGGCGTAGTAGAGTTGGTCTGACACCTCACGATGATCCTGTCGTGTTCTTTCCTTTCCTATCCCTTCGCGCATTAGTCTGGAGAGGGAGGGTGAGACGTCTATGGGCGGGTAGATGCCTTTCCGGTGCAGGCCTCGGTCCACGATCAGTTGGCCTTCGGTAATGTATCCCGTCAGATTAGGAATGGGGTGGGTTATGTCGTCGTGGGGCATGGTTAGGATTGGCATTTGTGTAATCGATCCCTTCGCGTTGCGAACTCGGCCGGCACGCTCGTAGATCGTGGAGAGGTCGGTGTATAGGTAGCCTGGGTAGCCTCTTCTGCCCGGGACTTCTTCTCGGGCGGCGGAGATTTCCCGTAGCGCCTCGGCGTAATTCGTCATGTCGGTTAGAATGACCAGTACGTGCATGTCTAGTTTGAATGCGAAGTACTCAGCCGCGGTCAACGCCATTCGTGGTGTGAGGATTCGCTCTATGGCCGGGTCATCGGCTAGGTTGATGAACATCGTCACATGCTCGAGCGCCCCCTGTCTCTCAAAGTCCTCTCTGAAGAAGCGTGCTTCGTCCGCTGTGATGCCGATGGCGGCGAATACCGTTGAGAACGGTTCTTCTGTGCCTCGCACTCTCGCCTGCCTAGCTACTTGGGCCGCGACGCGGTTATGGGGCAGGCCTGCGCCAGAGAATAGGGGAAGCTTCTGTCCTCGGACTAGTGTGTTCATTCCGTCGATGGCGGAAATTCCTGTTTGTATGAACTCTCTCGGATACGTTCGCGCATACGGGTTTATGGGCGCTCCGTGCACGTCCCAATAGTCTTCAGGAAGGATGCGTGGACCGCCGTCAATTGGGTTGCCGCTACCATCAAGAATTCGTCCCAGTAAATCGCTTGACACGGCAAGCTTGACCGTTTCTCCCGTGAATCGTACATTCGTTGATGCAATGTCGAGGCCGGACGTTCCTTCGAAGACTTGGATAACCGCCAAGTCGCTCCGCACCTCAAGCACTTGGCCACGTCTTTCTTCTCCGGCGGGTGTACGAATGCGGACTAGTTCTCCGTAACCGACTCCCTTGACGTTCTGTACGAACAGTAAGGGGCCGGAGATCTGATTGACGGTGGAGTATTCTCTAATTATGATTGACATGCCTAGCTCACTTCGCGGGTTCGGCGATTTCTTCGCTTATCTTCTGGAATTGCTCGTCGATTCTCGCGGACAGGCCGCTGGCAAATTCCTTGAATGTCTCGGAGGGTTGAATCTTCGCTCTCGCAATCTCGTCTTTCGCCGGTATTTCCAGTGCCCTTTGGAGAGGTATACCTTTCTCGGTTGATTGTTTCATGCACTCGTAAAATTTCATGATTAACGACATTAGCAGGTCTGTCTTTTCGGGTGAACAGTAGCTGTCTATGGGGTGCAGTGCACTTTGTATGAGGAAGTCTTCTTTGATCATCCTGGCCGCTTCGAGAACGACTCGTTGTGATTCGGAAAGCGCGTCAGGTCCGACGAGCATTACGATCTCCCGTAGTTCTTCGTCCCTTTGAAGCAACGCCATTCCTTCCTTCCGCAGGCTCGACCATTCGGGGCCGATCTTGGTTTGGTACCAATTCTCTAGTGAGTCGAGGTAGAGGGAGTAGCTGGTTAACCAATCGATAGCTGGGAAGTGCCTGCGTTCGGCGAGTGCTTTGCTTAGCGCCCAGAATACTTTCACAATCCTCAATGTATTTTGAGTGACGGGTTCGGAAAAGTCTCCGCCTGACGGAGAAACGGCTCCGACGACCGAGACCGATCCGAGTTTGTTCTCTTCGCGTCCGATTACTTCGACTCGCCCTGCTCGCTCATAGATTTGGGCTAATCGTGAAGCGAGGTAGGCCGGGTAGCCTTCCTCACCAGGCATCTCTTCTAGGCGGCCGGATACCTCACGTAGGGCTTCAGCCCATCTGGACGTCGAGTCAGCCATCAGCGCAACATCGTAGCCCATGTCCCGGAAGTATTCTGCAAGCGTTACGCCAGTGTACATGCTCGCCTCTCGAGCGGCGATAGGCATATTCGAGGTGTTAGCTACGAGCAGAGTTCGTTCCATCAATGGATGGCCTGATCTAGGGTCCTTCAGTTCCGGGAATGTTTCGAGAACTTCCGTCATCTCGTTTCCGCGCTCACCACATCCGACGTATACGATGACGTCCGCGTCGGCCCATTTCGCCAATTGGTGTTGTGTGATCGTCTTGCCCGTGCCGAAGTCGCCTGGTATGGCGGCTGTACCGCCTTTCGCTATGGGGAAGAAGAAGTCGATAATGCGTTGTCCCGTGATAAGCGGGGTGTCTGAGGGAACCTTCTCCCGGATTGGGCGAGGGATTCGGACCGGCCAGGTCTGCATCAAGAATAGTTTCTTAGTGCCCTCCTTGGTTTCAACCTCCGCGATGGCTTCTTCAAGCGTGTAGCTGCCCTTGGCGACAATTGATTTGAGTAATCCTGAGACGTCCGGCGGANACGAGAATTCTATGTTTGACGAGAACGGTTTCGGGGACCTCTCCGAGCACGTCACCGCCGCGAACGTTATCCCCCTTCTTCAGTGAAGGTGTGAACTCCCATTTCTTCTTCCTGTCAAGCGCGGGTGCGCTTACGCCTCGGCTGATGAACGCCCCTGCCTCCTTGAGGAGGACTGGGAGCGGCCTTTGAGTTCCGTCGAAGAACTGGTTGACCAAACCTGGGCCAAGTTCGACGGAAAGCGGATGCCCTGTTCGCAGGACCGTTTCGCCCGGTCTGATGCCTGTCGTCTCTTCATAGACTTGAATGGTGGCTCTGTCCGATTCTACTCGGATTATCTCCCCTATCAGGCCCGCGTTGCCCACCTTAACGAGTTCATACATTCGTGCTCCTAACATCCCCGAAGCGACGACGACTGGACCCGCGACGCGGTCAATCTTCCCGGGCTTGTACTCCGCCAAGGCGTTTCACTTAAATCGTTGCGGCGGATACCCGCGGGCTTACTTATTACTTTGGTTGCCTTTCGACAACCCAGTCCGCTCAACGAATCACATGTCCCCTTCGTCCGGCTACTCGCCATCAATCTAAACACTAATCCTGTTTTCTGAGACCGCAGCTCCTTGAACTCTGAGAAGTATTTGATTATGCAGAATGCTTAATCCACCTCAGGAGCTGAATGTCTTCGGTTGTGTTAGTTGCCCGATAAGTCAAGGGATTTTATCTCAGGTCTAGACNCCCGCTAAGTCAAGGGACTTTATCTCAGGTTTAGACATATTGAAGATGATTCCGAGGAGCGGTTGGATCAGCCACGGCATTCAACTGAACGACGTGGAATCGGTGGCCGATCACACCTTCTCAACATCCGCGATGGCGATGCTGTTGGCCGACATGGAGGCGAGCAAAGGTCGGCATGTCGATGTTGAAAGAGTACTTCGTATGGCCTTGCTTCACGATCTTGCTGAAGGCTTAACATTTGACATCAGCAAGTCTTACTTGGACTATCTCGGGAACCGGGGTGACGTGATTAAGCGAGAGGTCGAGCAATCGGCTTGGAACCACATCATCGACGGCATTCGAAGCAAGTCAATTAAGACGAAGTACAATCAGCTGCAATCGGAATTCAATGCCGGAAGGACACTTGAGTCGCAGATTGTTCACGCCGCCGATAAGTTGGATATCCTGTTTCAGATCAACGCATACCTTCGTAAGGGATATGCTAGACGAATGTTCTCCGACCTCTGGACGAGCACGAACCGTAGCTTGGCGCGCTTTCGCATACGGTCTGTTAACGAGGCGCACAGAATTGCTCTGCGGCTCTATAGGGCTGAGTTGTAGGGGTTCTAGATGATATGGATTAAGCTGGATGGTAACTGTACGACTCCGGACCCGTTCTCGTAGATCCATATCCCGAACTCTTCGGCTTTCGGTTCTGCGACTAAGGACACTGCGTAAGGTGAGAATTGGCAGAATTGCATGTGCGTGTGCACGTCAGTCTGTGAAAGGAACAGGCCTAGGCCAGGGTGGGAGTGGTACCATCCAACGATTCTACCCTCGATCCTTCCCTCAACAATGTCCGTTGCCACTCGAGCCAGCAGGTCCGGGGGAAAGGCGCATGATACCTCACTAACTTCGGTGCCTCCGGGAATGATGTCGTTGATCCAAAGCGAGGAGTCTTGCAGCGTTCCCATCAATAGGCCGATGCGTTCGAACGGCCTGTTCACATCCCGCGAGATGCGGTCGATCACACGATTTGTGATGAAGACCTTGAACACGGCAATCACATGCGCCTAAGCGCCACTGTATTTTGTCGAGATAAGATTTCAACATTGAACTCGAATGAATACCCCATTTCGCCCGTCGGATTTCGCCATGTATCTGTCCATCTAGCACCCATTCGTATGTTCTAATCTGTGAACGGGCCGTTCAAAACCATGGGGTTATTGCCACCCATGTAAGCCTAATGACCAAAAGGAGGTTGAAAGATTTGAGTGAGATATCAAGCCGAAGAGTCTACTACCTAATCGCCCTGGCCATTATCGCAATAGCTGTGGTCAGCTCAGTAGCGCTCACGCGTCCACTACCCGCAAGTTCATCCAGCTCATCATCCAAGACAATACAGGTTACTGGAAGCGGGACACTGTCCGCC
>OCOJ01033383.1_pt2 | contig 15515 bp, 25 predicted proteins | sample 1539251 | NCBI WGS metagenome assembly OCOJ01 (sample SAMN01911457, study PRJEB22624) | soil metagenome | biome: Soil | place: Malaysia | collected 2012-04-30 | depth RA_metagenome m | reverse complement strand
GTTCGCCAGGTACGACCACAAGGGCAACAAGATCGTGCTGGTCCTCGACGGGAACTCGGGCGGCGTCATCAACAGCATCGGGCTGTAGCGACAGCGCTCAAGCCAGAAATAGGCGGGGCGAGCCCTCTCGGCCATGGCGACGAGCAAGCAGGGAGTGCCGCTGAGCATCCCTCCCGACGTCTGGCAGCCACTGATGGAAGTGAGGGCCCAACTCGATTCTCTCTGCCCAGGGCCTCCGACGCCTGTGGAGGAGGCACTCAGAGAGGTCATCAACCACTACAAGCACTGCGGCAAGGCCCTGGACGAGGCCGACGACTTCTGCAAGAGGGCCCAGGCTTGGAAGCGGCAGAGACAGGCAAAGTAAAGTAGCGGGGACGCTGAAATCCGTACGATGCCAGCCGTCACGGTCGGAGAGGCAGGGCTCTACCACGAAGAGAAGGGCTCGGGGGACCTGCTGCTGGTTCACGGCATTCCGAAGATGAGGATCGCTACAATCTCCGGCACGGGCCACTTCCCCCATCTGGGGAACCCGCGCGAGCTCAACCTCGTCGTGGAAGACTTCCTCGCGGAGGGCGGTGCCCAGAAGTGAGATTCGGGACCATCAGGCAGAAGGTCGTCCTGGACGCGCCCCCGGAGGATGTCTATGACGCCTACGTGGACCCCAAGAAGCACTCGGAGTTCACAGGCTCGCCCGCCAGAGGGACCCCAAAGGTGGGAGGAGGTTTCACGGCGTGGGACGGCTACATATCCGGCAGCTACCTGGAGATGGACAGAGGGAAGAGGCTCGTGCACGAGTGGTGGACTACGGAGTGGCCGACCGGGTATCCTCACTCAATCGTCGAGCTGACGTTCACCCGGAAGGGGAGAGGGACGGAGCTGAGCATGGTGCAATCGAAGGTCCCCTACGAGCAAGCCGACGAATACGAGTCCGGTTGGACAGACTACTACTGGGAACCTCTGAAGAAGCACTTCGGGGGGCGCAGGTGAAGCTGGCCAAAGTGGCACCAACTTGCTCCCGCTGGCTCCACGCGGGCTGCGCGGGCTAGCCGATGGGTCGGAGGCGCGGGGAAGAAGCGCCCGATGGAGGTGCGCCGATGCGTCTGCGCTTCCTGCAGCACCAGCAATGTGGCGTGGCCCGAACAGAAGAGCGGGAAGATCAGGGTAATGGCGCTGAAGCAGACATCGAAGACGCGGCCCTAAACTCGAACCCGCACTTCACGCAGCGCCTCATCCCCGGGGCGTCGGTCAGGACCTGCTTGGTCGCGCATCTCGGGCACTCCACGGTGGAGTGGCCCGGGGCGATCTTGTCCTGGTGCTGCGCCCGGACCCTCTCGATGGCGTCATTGTACTTGCTGCGGCCGTATCCAGGACTCATGGCGAGGCGTGCTTCACGGCTCACTACTAAGGGTTTGCTTACTGGACTTCATCGAGCGTGAATGTGAACCTGGCGCCCGGGAACTCCCCAGTGCCCACCCTCTCCCAGTTCACCTTGTACCTCTTTGTGACGTTCGCTCCGATGATGCTGATTTCAAGCGGCACCTCAGAGAACAGCTTCTCGACCTTCGCGGGGTCCTTCGTGAGGATCAGGCTCCGCCTTCGCTTCATGAGATACTTCACGGCGACGTTCTGGTGCGCGTGCCCCTCGACCTCGATCTTCTCCTTTCCTGTGTCTATGGTGAATCCCCGCTTGGCCATGAAAGCCTGATGTTCTGTCTGCCCTAATTAAGGACTAACGTCCCCGACGGGTCCTCCCCGGTGCGGCTCGCGTCACTTTCTCTTGATGTTGGTCACGAGCAGCTTGAACTGGAGCGTCTTGCCCGCCATCGGGTGCCGCCCGGTCCGCCCGTAGGCCTTCTCGGGAGGCAACGTGACCTCCTTGGTCTCGTTCACCTTCATCCCCGCGAGGGCCTCTTCGAAACCCGAGATGACCTGGTGCGCCCCCAGGGTCACCTGGAGGGGCTTGTAGTCGCGCGCCGGGTTGAACAGCCCAGCCTTCTCCGCCTCCGACTTCATGCTGGTGTCGAAGACCTTCCCGCCTGGGAACTTCCCGACGTAATGGACGGATATGACGTCGCCGTTCTGGGCCGAGATCTCGCTCAACGGAACGGCCGCGGCGCGCCGCCGTCTTAACGCTTACTCTGGCTTGGTTTCGCTCGACCCGGGGCGAGGCCTTCTGAAGAAGGCGAGCGCGGCGCCCGAGAAACCGACGAACACCGCCGAGACCGCGGAGCCCAAGCTCTCCGCTGCTATCGAGCCGATGGTCGACAGGACGCCGGCCCCTGAGGGGGAGGCGATGTAGATCACCGTGCGACCCGCGAAGCCTCCGATGAGCGCGCCGAGGAAGAGAGAGGCGACGACGGCCGGGTAATCTTTCTTCATGTCGACCGCAGCCCCGAAGACGTACATGAGGACGAAGAGCAGCACCGGGTTCATCAGAATCCCCACGAGGCTGACTTCGGCAAGGAATGAGGAGAAGGCCAGCGGACTGAACTCCCTTGCTATGAGTCCCAGCGCGGAGTACTCGGCGTAACCCTGGAGCAGGCTCTGTGGAAGGACAGCGAGCAAAGAGATGGACAGCACGAGGGGCCAGCCGCGCAACGTGGCTGCCGCTCCCGGTCTGAGTCTAATAAGCAGCAAGAGCCGCCCCTCGCTGTCTTCGTCAGTCCGGTCGAGCTTCGCGTGTTCCCTCTTCCTTTTCTCACTCCAGTCTCGAGCCCTTCATCCGACGAAGCGGGCTTCGGGCCCTTCGGCGGTCGGGCTCGGCGCTAAGCAAAGCGCTCCGCGCTTCCTCCTTCCGGCGAAGGACGTTCGGCTCGGTTCGTTTGAGGAAGGGTTCTCCTCCTTCCTGAGAGATGGTCTTCGGACCACGCTCGGCCCTCGGGGACTCAAGGCATGGCTTCCGGCTGGGTGGCTGCCCGGAATATTCCCGGTCTCGCGCGTGACCCGGTGGCGTCGCGGGCTGCCTCCCCTGTCTTCGGCCTTGCCAACAGCGAGAGAGCTGGAATCAGCTTGTCTCCGCCTGTTGTTATCCTAGCTGGGCTCCCCTTGCTGACAAGTTGGGAATTTTCTGTTGACCTTCATATCAAGCGAAGGGACGGACGGAGGTTCTCTCGGGCGATGAAGTGCCGGGAGGACCGAATCGCCGATTGTTCACACCTGCTCTAATCCGGTGGAGCCAACGCCAGAAATCCCCTGCCGCGGAATAGCGTGCCGTGGCCGAGTCGGACCTCCACAGGAGGATGAAGGCGATCGTAAGGCGCGAGCTCGAGCTGGAGGACTACAGCATCAGGGAGGAGCCCCTCTTCCCGCCGACGAGGAGGATGTCGTGGACCGCATACCGGCCCGACCTCCTGGGCCGCCGCACCGACATGGACAGCGAGGAGTTCGTCGTTGCCGAGTGCGAGACTCACCCCAACATGAGGAGGTTCCGGTCGAAGAACTTCTCCAGCATGCGGTTCCAGCCTTCCCTCTTCCAGGCCGGGTCCATCAGGAGGGTGCTGGCCATCCCGGCCGGCACACTGCAGGCTGTTGACCTGAGGCTCAGGAGCCAGTGGGAGGTGTGGGTGCTGGGAACCCGGGCGCCCGTCCTCAAGGCGGGGCTGCTCGAGGGCTCGCCATTGGCGGTGGGGCAGGCTGATGCGCCACGAGTCACGGACCGGGCGGCCCTCGCCCTGACCACCCCGCACGCCGACCCAAGGATGAAGGCCCGCGGAGAGGCAAACAAACAATAGCTCCGCCTTGGACACCAGAAGGAGGGGGCTTGAACCGGGTTCTTTTCCGGGACAGGGTCGAGGCAGGGAAGAAGCTGGGGGCGACCCTGAAGGCAGAGGTGGGCAAGGAGGCGGTGGTCCTCGCCATCCCGAGGGGAGGGGTCGTGGTTGCCGAGGAGGTCGCCGACGCCCTGGGCGCCCCGCTGGACGTTGTGGTCACAAGGAAGATCTCGCCGCCCGGGGAGCCCGAGTACGCCTTGGGAGCCGTGACCCAGGATGGCGAAGTGATCATGGACAGGCAGGCTGCCGAGTCCCTGGGCGCCGGCAGAGAGTACCTCGACCGGGAGATCGCCAAGAAGAGAGAGGAGGTCAGGGAGAGGACGAGGAAGTTCAGGGGGGACAGGCCATTCCCCACGATCGAGGGCAAGACCGTGATTGTCGTTGATGACGGAATAGCGACTGGAAGCTCGGTGGGAGCAGCCGTGATGTCCCTGAAGAAGATGAGACCGAAGGAGATCGTCGTCGCAGTCCCGGTGGCCCCCTCCGACGCTGTGGAGACCCTCTCCGACGACGGGTACAGGGTCGTCTGCCTGGAGACGCCCGGGCCGTTCTTCTCCATCGGCGAGTTCTACGGGGACTTCGAACAGGTCGACGACGAGGAAGTCCACAAGATCCTGGAGAGGCACCGGGCAAAGAGCCGCTGACGCGGGCTCCGGGCCCAACCGTGCCGCCAAGCCTTATATGCGAACTGCCGTCCTCTCGGCTGGTTCGAGTGCGGAGCGAGGCCTCTCATGTCTGAGACTCAGGATGGAAAGGCGGCGCTCGCGGACGCTCTTTTTGGCATAGGTGCCCTCCGGTTCGGCAGGTTCACCCTCGCGAGCGGCCGGACGAGCTCGTACTATCTCGACCTGAGGATCGTTCCCAGCTACCCTGAGGTGTACTCCCTGGTGGTCGACGCCTACAGGAGGGGAGCGGCCGAGGTGGGGGATGCTGGGTTCGAGGCTATCGCGGGCGTGGCCACGGCAGGGATCGCCTTTTCGTCCCCGCTGGCCTACCTCCTGAAGAAGCCGATGCTCTATGTCAGGAGCGCAGCGAAGGGCCACGGACTGGACAAGCTTGTGGAGGGCGCGGTGCGCCCGGGCCTGAAGGCCCTGGTCGTGGACGACCTGGTCACGACCGGAGGCAGCGTGCTCGGCGCCGTCGGGGCTCTGAGGGCGGCGGGGTGCAGGGTCGGGGATGCCCTGGCGCTGGTCGACAGGCTGGAGGGCGGGAAGGCCAACCTGAGGAGGGAGGGCGTGAGGCTGCACTGCTGCGCGGATGTGATGGGACTGGTCGAGGCGATATACAGGGCCAGGAAGGTGACCAAGAAGGAGTACGAGGCGGTCCAGCGCCAGATTGCGGAGAGAACCTGATGGACGCCGAGGCGATCCGCGTTGACACCGGGAGGCTGCACCTCTCCAACCCCACTGTCCTGGCGTCGGGAGTGCAGGGCGCCTCGCTCTCAAAGGTCCTGGAGGCGCTGAGGTTCGGAGCCGGGGCCGCCGTCACGAAGTCCATCGGGCCCGGGCCAAGGGAGGGGTATCCTGAGCCCACCCTCGTCGAAACCGACTCAGGGATGGTGAACGCGGTCGGGCTGCCGAACCCCGGGGGAGCCGGTTTCTCGAAGGAACTGGCCTCCATCANAGGGGCGGTCCCTTCCGGTCGTGGTATCCATCTTCGGCGGGAGCGAGGCCGAGTTCAAGGCCGTGGCAGAGGCGCTCGATGCGAACGACTTCATGGCCTACGAGCTGAACCTGAGCTGCCCCCACGTGGCGGGAGTGGGGACCGAGGTGGGCCACCACCCCGAGGTGGTCCAGAGGGTGGTCAGGGCGGTGAAGTCAGCGACGAAGAAGCCCGTGTTCGCCAAGCTGTCGCCGAACACGGAGAGGCTGCTGGAGGTGGCGCGTGCGGCCGTGGACGCGGGGGCCGACGGGCTGACGGCGACCAACACGGTCAGGGCGATGTGGATCGACATCAGGACGGGCAGGCCAGCCCTCTCGAACGTGTTTGGCGGACTCTCTGGGGGGGCGATGAGGCCCATCGCGCTGAGGTGCGTCTACGAGCTGAGGGAGGAGCTCGACGTGCCGATCATGGGGTGCGGGGGCGTGTCGAAGTGGGAGGACGCCGTGCAGTTCATCCTCGCCGGCGCCAACGCGGTCCAGGTGGGCACCGCGACGCTGCAGAGGCCGGACAGGTTCAACGACATCTGCGTGGGAATCCTGGAGTACATGGAGAGGAAGGGGGTGCGGTCTGTCGGCGACCTCGTAGGTGCGGCCCACAGGACGGGCGGGGGCGGGGCCTGGTGAAGGGGTTCAACGAAAGGATGCTGGCTTCCGCGAAGGAGAGGCGGAGCAGGCTGGTCCTGGCGCTGGACATCGCCGGGCCGTTCTCCGATCGCATCCGGAGGGCGGAGAAGGTGCTGGACGCGACCAAGGATGCCGTCGCCGCGGTCAAGCTGAACCAGCACCTGCTACTCCCCTTCGGCCTTGAGGGGGTGAAGGGGATAATCTCGCAGTGCAGGGCGGCGGGGCTGCCGACCATAGCGGACCTGAAGTTGAACGACATCGAGGCCACGAACCTCAACGCCCTGGACTCCCTCCTCTCCTACGGGATCGACGCGGTCATCGCGAACCCTTTCGTGGGGAAGGAGGAGGGCCTCGGAGCCGTCATCAAGGCCTCGCACCTCGGGGGAGGCGGAGTCATCCTGCTGGTCTACATGAGCCACGCCGGTGCCAAGGAGGGGTTCGCTGTGAGGACCGAGGAAGGCGAGCCGCTCTACAGGGTGTTCGCCGAGCGCGCCAGGGACTGGGGCGCGGACGGCGTCGTCGTGTCCGCCATGTCGCCGGCCATCATCGAAGAGACCCGCAGGGTGGTGGGGAGGAGCTGCCTGATCTTCTGCCCCGGGGTAGGAGCCCAGGGTGGGAGGCTGGAGGCTGCCAAGGGCGCCGACTTCTACATAGTGGGAAGGTCCATCACGGAGTCGCCTGACCCGAGGGAGGCGCTCCGGAGAGTCGCGTCTACCTGAATTCGTCGCGCTTATCTGTCGGGGAGCATCCCGGCGCGGCCGATAGGCGACATGGAACACTGGATCGAAGTCAATCTCCACGCCAGGGTCAAGGACCAGAACGCCATCCTTCTGGACTTCCTGGTGCCGCATCTGGAGGGTCTGAAGAGGAAGGGGGCGCTCGTGACCTTCCACTACTTCCGGGAGCCTGAGATACGCTTCAGGGTGAGGCTCAACAGCGCCGGGGCGAGGGCGAAGGAGAAGAAGGCGGTTGCAGCCATGGCGGACTCCCTGATGAAGAAGGGCCTCGTCTCGAAGTGGAACTTCGGGAATCACGGGGAGGCGGGGAAGATGTACTCTGGGGAGGAGGACAGATACGGGAAGAACGGCTGGCAGATAGCCCAGGAATACTTCCGCTCCGGGTCGGAGACCGCGCTCAGGCTGCTAGCGCTGAAGCGTGAGGGCCGCCTCGAGAACCCGCTTTGGGCCAAGGGACTGGGGAACCCGTGGGAGGGAGGGGAGAAGAACCCCTGGAAGGAGAGGGAGGACGACCCACTGGTCTACAACTGGAGCAGGTACGTGCACCTCTTCACGAACCAGCTGGGCTTCGACATAGACGACGAGGCGAGGCTCTGCGCCAAGCAGTCGGAGCGCTACGCCAAGATCTCCGAGCTCGGGATCAAGTGGTAGGAGACTTCCGGCCGTAGTATCGCCATATCAGCCGCCTCTGGGCGTTGATGTGCTCCATCTCCTCGGCCGACAGGGCCGGGTCGGTGCACCTGCTCCGCGGCCTCCTCAGCGGCGGCGGGAGCTCGTCGTCGCAGAAGTAGCCTCCCCCGGGATAACCGGTGTCCTTGCGGACGACTATGGCTGCGAACCCCGGCGCGCCCTTGAGGTGCTCGGCCATGTCCACGTCCCCGAGCGCTGACGAGAACCTGCGCCCCCTCGAAAGACCGAACTGCTTCATCAGACTCCCGTAGGTCACGGAGCGGCCCTCGGAGGCCGCGCTCAGCAGCTCCCTCCGAAGCCCCCTCGGGGCCGAGGACGGCCGCGGTCGGCGCCGGGCCAGGGCCTTCACCCTCCTCTCAATCTCTTCGCGGATCCTCCTGACCTCGTCGAGGGACTTTCCCCTGGGGTCGTCGAGGTCCCAGTCGATCAGCTTCTTCTGCATGCTGGCGAGCATAGGCCGGGGGCATGCCGCAGCGACGGAGCACCCCATTGTGACCACAAGCCCGGCCTCGTTGATCATGTCGGCGGTGAGGGCCCTGGGCTTTCGCTCCGGCAGGTCGATTCCCTTCTCCCGCATGACCTTGACCACCGAGGGGTGGACCCTTGAGGCGGGAACGGTCCCGGCGCTCATGGCGGCGAGGCCGTACCTTCTTGCAAGGGCTTCCGCCATCTGGCTTCTCCCCGCGTTTTCGACGCAGACGAAGAGAACCGGCTTCAAGAGAAGAGACCAGGACTTCAGGATTCCAGGTTCTTGGCGACCCGGAACTGGTCGCCTACGATCGACCTCATGTTCAGCAGACCGAACGGCTTCCCCTTGTCGGTCACGAAGAGGGTCCGGATCCTGTGCTTGGCCATCAGCTTCACGGCGTCGGGAAGCGGGGTGTCGGCAGTGATGCTGACCATCGGGGACGACATGATCTTCCTTACGGGGATGCTGGAAGGGAGCAGGTTGTCGGCGGCGATGCGGTTGAGCACGTCCCTCTCGGTGAGGATGCCCACCGGCTCCCCCTTCACGAAGACGAGGATGTTCCCGGCCTTCTTCTCCCTCATCTTCTGGGCCGCTGTCAGGACGGACTCGTCCGCGTCTATGGTCAGCGGGTCCGTCTTGACGAAGTTGCGGACCGTGTTGGCCTGCGGCTCCGTGTGCTCAAGCCAGAACGTCAGCGAGTAGTGGCAGTTCGGGCACTCGTCGGGGGTGATCTCGCCCTCGAAGATGTGGCCGCAGCGATAGCACTCCCACTTCGTCATGGAGGTCGAGGCGGCCCCGAGGTATATTAATCAAGTGTGCCCGGACCGTCGGCCTAGGCTCTGGGAACCTGGGCGATCAGGAGTCGGGCCTTCTGCTGGCAGAAGGCGGCCTTGTCGGCGTAGTACTTCCAGGCGGTGTAGTTCTGCTCGGCCTTCGCCAGAAGGAGGAGGAGGTCCGCGGCTTGCAGGTAGCGGGACACGGCAGTCTCCTTCTCGCCCTTCTGCTCGGACGAGGCGGCGTCCGAGACCAGCTGGTCCGCATACCACCTGAGCTTCTGGGTACGGCTCATCGGGGAACGGGGGGCCGCCTGCATGGGTTCCGCCTCCCTGCCGCTGAAGAAAGACGGGTGGGTCGCATTTCCTAGACGAATGCGACAACCTGCAGGAAGCTCACCCGAACTCGATGTCGGCGCCGACTCGCACCCCGTTGGATTCGCAGAATCCGCCCTTCGCCTCCAGCACCCAGTTGGCGGGGACGGGAGGCTGATAGACCGGGCAGAGGATCGAGGAGTCGCATCCAGGCGCGCCTGCGAGTATGTAGACGACCCGCCCGGCCCGGCCGGTCACGTTGAGCCAGACGATGTCCAGCGAGGAATTCACGTGGCTCATCCAGAAGGAGTACCTGCCGGGCGACGGGAACAGGAACAGCATTGTGGTAGAGTTCGTTACCCTCTTGTCCATCAGCCCGCTCTCCCTGGAACTCTGGTTGGAGGCGACGTAGGTGATGCCGAAGGTGCGCCCGTCGACAGTGAAGCTCGAGGGGGGGTTCGGGAGGCTGACCGGGCCAGGGGTAGTCGCGAACGAGTAGGCGACGTAGGATAGCAGGGCAAGCACCACTGCGATGGGGACCGCCGCCCGGAGGCTGGGGTATCCGAACCTGAAGGGGGATCACCGGCGGAGACGCATTGTCGACGGACCTGTCAGGCCCTGAAGTCCTCTACCGCTTGCAGGACCTCGTCGGCCGAATACCTGTGGGGGTTGATCTCGAGGCAGACGAGGGCGTCCGTCTCCCGGAGCCGGTCCAGGAGCGGCTTGAGATTCGCCGTCCCTTGCCCAGGGACGAGATGCTCGTCGTTCTTCCCGCTGTTGTCGCTGAGGTGCACCTCGGTCACGTTTTCTCTCAGCCTCTCGTAGAGCCTGAGCGGCTCGTCCCCGTTGGCGTAGGCGTGGCCCGTGTCGAGCGTGTAGCTCGTCCCCTCCGCGTTCGAAAGCAGCGTGATGATGGACTCCGCGTCGCTCCCCACGGGGAAGTCGTAGTGCGAGTGGGCCCTCGCCTGGTTCTCTATGTTGATCACGAGCCTCCCGCTGCTCTCCCTGACGAGCTGGCGGAGGAGGATCACGACGTCCTTGACGGACTGCGGGACCAGCACCCCGCTGTGGACGCTCCCGGGGTGGAAGGTGACCCTATCCGCACCGAGGTCGGCGGCGAAGTTGACGAAGTCCTTGAGAGTCCTCGTTACGGCACCCTTCACGGGCTCGAAGGGGGTGGCCGGGTTCAGGTCAGTGAAGGGAGCGTGCATGGTCAGCGTGAAGTCGTAGGCGGACAGGGCGTCCTTCAGGCGCTTCTTGTCGACCCACCCGTGGTATGCGTGGGGCACCTCCCCCCACAGCTCGATGTAGCCGATGCCGGCGTCACCTATCGTCCTCACCGCCGTGTAGACGTCGGTGTGCAGAAGTGACCAGGTGCTTAGTCCGAGTTTCAAGCTCCCATTCTCGACGCGGCAGAAGCCACTCTCCCGCAGCTTTCCGGCGGGCCTACGAGGTTGGGGAGCTCTGCGCGCCCCTGAGGCGCTTTGCCAGCTCCTTTATCATTGGAAGCGCGAGCTCCGGGTGCTGTTTAATCAGGGCCGAGAAGACCCACGTCGACAGCGTGAAGCACTTCGTCGGCTGTACCGCCACGACGTCAGCCGAGCGGGGCTCTTCGTCGATCAGGGACATCTCGCCGAAGAACTGCCCCTTCGAGAGCTTCGCGAGCGTCTTGGCGCCCTTGCGCACCTCGACCTTCCCGTCGATTACCATGTAGAAGCCCACCCCCATCGTCCCTTCCTCGACGATGGTGTCTCCGGACTTGTACGTCATCTCCTTGCCGCTTTCGGCGATGGTCTTCAGCTGCCTCATGTCGAGGCCTGAGAAGAACGGAACTGCCTTGAGAGCTGATGGAATGTCTGCGGAACCGGCCATTGGGCGGTTGCCCCATCGTACGTGATTTAAAGTCACCGCCAGACTTGGGGGCAGAAGGGGCCGGTCAGTCGGATTCTATCTGCGGCTTCCCCTTCAGAACGTCGTCGATTCTCTGCGTGATGTCCGCGTCGAGCTTGGCGACGAAGTCGATCGATTTCATGTTCTCCTTCACCTGCTTTGCGGTGGTCGCTCCCGTGATGACCGTGCTCACGTTCGGGTTCCTGCAGCACCAGGCGATGGCCAGCTGGGCCATTGTGCACCCCATGTCCTCCGCTATGGGCTTCAGCGCCTCGACGACCGCGAGGTTCTGCTTGGTCAGCATCTGTTCCCGTATCCACTTCATCTTCTCCATCGACGCCCTCGACCCGGCCGGGATCCCCTTGTTGTACTTCCCCGTCAGCAGGCCCGACGCGAGGGGGCTCCACGTCGTGAGGCCGAGCCCCATCTTGGAGTAGAGCGGCACGTAGTCGATCTCCACGCGGTCCCTCTGCAGCATGTTGTACACCGGCTGCTCCATCTGAGGAGGGACGAGGCCGTGATCGTTGGCGATGTTGTACGCCTCCATGATGTCCTCCCTGCTCCACATGGAAGTCCCCCAGTAGAGTATCTTGCCCTGGTGTATCAGATCGTTCATCGCCCTCACGGTCTCCTCGATGGGCGTGTTCGGGTCCGGGCGGTGGCAGAAGAAGAGGTCCAGGTAGTCGAGCTGCAGGCGCTTCAGCGAGTTGCGGCACCCCTCGATGACGTGCTTCCGGGAAAGGCCCCTGTCGTTGGGCCCGTCGGGCCCGAAGCCCCAGAAGACCTTGCTCGAGACGACTATGCTCTCTCTGGGCCAGCGAAGCTTCTTGATGACGTTGCCCATGACGGTCTCCGCGTTGCCGCGGGCGTACGCCTCCGCGTTGTCGAAGAAGTTCACCCCAGCCTCGTAGGCGGCCGACATGCACTTCGTGGCTGCCTCTTCCCCGACCTGCCCTCCGTAGGTCACCCAGGCGCCAAGGGAGAGCTCGCTCACCTTGAGGCCCGCGCTTCCCAGCCTACGATAGTTCATCGGGGCCGGGCTCTGTCGCAGGGGTATTTACGGCCTGATGGCTGCGCCACGACTAGTCGAGGATGGCCGGGGATGCTGCCTCGTTCCTGACCATCGGCCGCACCGTGACCCTGCGGCCCGGGTTCAACGACAGCACCGCGTTCTCGTAGGCGGTCCAGCTGACCCCCATCTTCTGCGCCACCATCCTTTCGATCATGGTCGCGAACCCGTGCTCGTCCCGGTAGGGGGCCCGAGGGTCGTCGCCGGCCTCGGCGTCTATCGCGTGCAGGCGGGAGCGCCTCTCCTTTTCGAAGTTCACGTCGAACTCGACCACCTCCCGGTCCGTGACTCCGTGCATCCTGCACAGCTCGTACTCTATCATCTCGTGAAGCGCGACCAGGAACACGTACCTTTCGTCCTTCATCCTGCTCACACGGATCCTGACGGGGTCGCCCGGGATCCAGTCGCCCACCGTGTCGTACCTCTGCTGCCTGTGAGGCACCTGAGAGACCACGTAGCTGGGCTTCACCCTTCTGGGCCTTCTGCCCGCCCGTCCCCCTCCGCGGAGGGCCTTCCTCATGGGTCTCGTCGACAAGGTGAATGCGGAAGGACGCCTCTGGGGGGCTTTGGGATAGGCTGTCTAAAAACGGCCCCTCTTTTGTGAAGCAAACTTGAGCCTCCTGAGAGGGTCTCGGACCCTACGGTCGCGCCTGTTGCGCTGTGGCGTTATTAGGCCGGAGGTGGCGGTGAATTGCCCGTGAGAGGGCAGGCGTTCTCTCAGAAGGTCGGGTTTTAATGAAGGCCTGCCGTGAATCGCCGCCGTTGCCCCGGGTTGTAGACGCGCACATCCACTTTTCTGGCAGGAGCGACGATGCGCTGATCCCCTTCGCAAGGCGGAACGGCCTCTCCTACACGTTCGCGGAGCTGTCGCGCCTGATGAAGGAAAGTGGCGTAGAGCGCGGCCTCCTCCTGAGCCCGCCTCTGACCTCAGGCCGTCCTCTCCCCAACGGGCGCGTCCTCGAGCTGTGCAGGAGGAGCAGGGGGCTGCTGCTTCCCGTACTGACCGTGGCCCCGACCGGCAAGGGCGTGGACGAGGCGGTGGCCCTGGCGGAGCGCAACAAGGGGTTCGTCAAGGGGTTCAAGATCCTACTGGGCTACGTCGAGGTGTTCGCGACGGACGGCGTGTGGGACAGGCTGTACGACTATGCAGAGGAGGAGGGCCTCCCGGTGATGTTCCACACAGGGGACACGGCGAGCAGGAGAGGCAGCCTGGTCCACTCTCACCCACTCACCCTAGACGCCCTGGCGAACTCGCGACCAGGCCTGAGCGTCGTCGCGTGCCACTTCGGCAACCCCTGGATGGAGGACGTGGCGGAGCTCGTTTACAAGCACGAGAACGTGTTCGCGGACATCTCGGGGCTCTGCGTCGGAGGGAGCGCCTACACCGACAGGTACACCGAATGGCTGGTCCACAAGCTGAACGGGGCGATCTATTTCGCCGGCGGCGCTGACAAGGTGATCTTCGGCACCGATTACCCAGTGACCACCTACTCGACCGCGCTCGGGCTCGTATCGAGGCTTGACGTTGACCGGAGGGGCCGTGCGAATGTGCTAGCCCATAACGCGGAGAGGGTGTTCAGGCTTTGAAGGAGGAAGCCGACGTAAGGATCAGCGATGTTGAAGCTGGTCAGAGGGACCGCCTGGAGCCCATACTGGACGAGAGCTTCGAGGGGTGGTACCTCCGGCACTCGAAGAGGACGCTCCACGAGATCGGCAATGTGAGGGTGGCCGAGGTGGGAGGAGAGGCGGTCGGGCTGGCGATGCTGAAGACCCTGGGCGAGGGGATCGGCTACGTGTACTACATCGCGGTCGCGAAGTCGAAGAGGCGGCTGGGCTACGGCGGCAGGCTGCTGGACGACGCCCTGGAGTACTTCCGCGGGATCGGGGCCGGGGTCGTCTACGCCAGCGTCGAGAACGAGGAAGCCGAAGGGCTATTCGCGTCTCGGGGGTTCGAGAAGACAGGCTTCGGAGAGGTCTCCAGGAAGTACGGTCTGATGCGCGCGTTCGCGATGTACAGGAGCATGGTCTCGGTCCCGGGAGAGATGCTCCTGCAGCTGGAGCTCGGCCCCGGAGGCGCCGGCGCTACGCCCTCGTCTCGTGCTTGAGTGCTGCGGAGTTTATGCAGTACCGCAGCCCCGTCGGCTTCGGCCCGTCGTCGAACTTGTGGCCAAGGTGGGCGCCGCAGTTCGCGCATGTGACCTCGGTCCTGGTCATCCCCCAGCTCCTGTCGACCTTCTCCTTCACTGCGCCCGGCTTCGCCATGTCCCAGAAGCTCGGCCACCCGGTCCCGGACTCGAACTTCGTGCCGGAGTCGAAGAGGACGCTCCCGCAGACCACGCACTTGTACACGCCGTCTTCGTGGAAGTCCCAGTAGGGCCCCGTGAAGGCCCTCTCGGTCGCGCCGTTGAAACAGACGTCGTACTGCTCCTTGGTCAGCTGCGACTTCAGCTTCTCCTTGAGGGCGGCCTTCTCCCTGTCGTCCATGAACGAAAACGGGTGCGGCGGGCTTTAAAGTTTCGAACGCGCGGAGACGCGGACCCTAGAGGGCGAGGTGCAGCGGGAAGAGAATCTGCAGGACGAGAGACGCCATGTAGAGGACGGAGAACTTCAGCGCGAGGCTCGCCGTCCTCGGGTCGGCGTTGTCCGGGATGTCGCCGGCGAACATCTTGGTCAGACCGACTGCCTCGGGGACGGTGAGCATGACGATGAGGGACCAGACCGGGAGCAGCCCGGCAAGTATCGCGACGGGCACGAACAGGTAGGTCACGGCGAGGAGGCCGCTGTACACCGCGCTGCCCTTCGCCCTGCCGACGATCACTGGGAGCGTCTTCATCCCGACCTCTCCGTCGTATTGGATGTCCCTGATGTTGTTGGCGAGGAGGACCAGCGCGACGAGGATGCCTATTGGGGTCGCAAGGAGCATAGGCAGGAGGGAGAGTTCGCCGGTCTGAACGAGATAGGCCCCGAGCGGAATCAGCATCCCCCACATCACGAAGACGACGACCTCGCCCACCCCTTTCGACTTCAGGATCACGGGGTCAGCGGTGTACAGGAAGCTCCCCGCGATGCCGATGCAGACGAGGGCGAGCACCCAGGGCCCCCTCAGCAGCGAGAGGTACGCCCCGGTGGCGAGGGTGAGCATGTAGAACAGCCCCGCCCATGACCGGATGGTGCCCGGAGAAACCGTGCCCGCGGCCGACGGGTGGGGGCGGTACTTCGTGGTCGGCGCGCCGATCCTGTCGACGCCGTGCTTCACGTCGTAGAAGTCGTTGATCATGTTCGTGGCCGCGTGGAAGGCAATCATCCCAGCGAAGACGAGGAGGTAGAGCCAGGGGTTGAAGCTGCCAGTGAGGAGGTAGGCGAGGAGCGTCCCGATCGTGACCGAAGAGAAGGTCATGGTGAAGGACCACGGCCTCGTCGCCAGGAAGAGGGTCTTGGCGTCCAACCCCCGCCGAGCCCTGCGTTGGGCGTATAAGCCTTGGCAGACGCGAGGAGATAAAGGGCGGAAGGCGGGGCG
>OCOJ01058138.1_pt3 | contig 15523 bp, 13 predicted proteins | sample 1539251 | NCBI WGS metagenome assembly OCOJ01 (sample SAMN01911457, study PRJEB22624) | soil metagenome | biome: Soil | place: Malaysia | collected 2012-04-30 | depth RA_metagenome m | reverse complement strand
CTGGAACCTGACGGCGAGATTCTCGACGCTTAGGATTGGTTCGCCGACTTTCAATGGTACTTGAAGCACGCTACCCATCTGCCATTTTCAACCTCGGTGAGAACTGGATGTTCGCCTCGACATCTCTCGAAGACGTACCTGCAACGGTTCGAGTACTGACACGCGCCCCTCACCGGAACCTCGAGTCCATCGTGAGATTCCGAGGGCAAACTTGCGAACGATTCTCTTGGCGTGCGCATGGTCAACAAGGTCTCAGTCAGCATCTCTGTGTAGGGATGAAGGGGATTACGGAGGACCTTGTCCAGAGGCCCGAGCTCGACAATCTCCCCAGAGTGCATGACAGCTATGTGCTCTACGAGGCCCACGAGTAGAGGAACCTCGTGCGTTATGAAAACGAGAGAGAGCCCTCTCTCCTTCACTGCTTCCCGGAGCATCTTCAGTATTTGCTTCTGCACAACTACGTCAAGCGCGGATGTTGGTTCGTCGGCTATGAGAAGTCTGGGAGATAGGGCCAATGCAAGGGCAATCACCACTCTCTGTCTCATGCCACCGCTGAACTCATGGGGATGAGCTCTGGCCCGTCGCGGGTCGACTCGGACGTCTGCTAACATTTCCTCGGCTCGGCGGTAGGCTTCCGACTTTCCCATCTTCATGTGCTCTCGCATCACCTCCGCTATGGGATGAGAGACTGTCTTTACAGGATTCAGCGAGTTCATTGCCGACTGAAACACCATGGAAACCTCCTTCCAGCGGTACTCCCTCAACTCCCTCTTGCTCATCCTGAGAACGTCCTTTCCTTGGTACTCGATTCTTCCGGCATCTATTCTGCCGGGACGTTCTACGGCATTCATGATGCTCATTCCTAGCGTTGTCTTTCCACTTCCAGATTCTCCCACGACGCCAAGGGTGTAACCCCCAGATGGAATCTCAAATGAGACATCGTTCAAAGCCCTTACCGTATTCGACTGGGAGGAGTAGTGCACTGTCAGGTTTGAGATTTTCAAGAGGGGCGGATCCGACACGGCCATCACGCTCTTAGGCGAGGATTCATGATTTCCTCGAACGATAGCCCGACGAGCGCAAAGCTCACGGCGACAAGCGAGATGACGGCTCCTGGGACAACGACCCACCACCAGTCGCCAAAACCGAATGCGTACTTCTGTGCCCAGAACAGTATGCTACCCCACGTGACATGCAGTGGATTCCCCACCCCCAAGAACTCGAGAGCAGTCACCAAGATGACTGATACCGAGAGATTGATGATGAAGAAAGCCATGGCAATGGGTGCGACTTCGAATGCCAGCACTTTCCAGACTATACTGAGGTCTCTCATCCCACTCATTCTTACCGCGTCCACATAGGACAACCGCTTCACGGCGAGCGTCTGCGCCCTTACGGCGCGTGAAACGGGGGCCCAAAGAACCAACACGAGCGTCACTGCCTCAACAAGATCGTTACCTACAAATATGACATTGACTACGATAAGAAGAGGGATAGTAGGAAAGGAAAGAACGATGTCCGTCGCTCCCGCGATGACACTTTCAACCTTCCTGTAGTAGCCCGAGACCACCCCAGCCGCAAAACCGAGCAGCGTGCCACCCAGCGCCGAAGCGAAGGAGAGGGATAGCGATGGATACGACCCCCAAATGAGTTGACTGAACAAGTCGTGCCCTAGGTAATCGGTGCCGAAGGGATGAGCCAGACTCGGAGGGGAGTTAGGCGGCCCGGAGATTGCCTGTGGCGAATATGTTACGACAATCGGCCCCACTAAGATAAAGATCAGAAGTGACGCCAGTATGATGCCGCCGGCCTTAGCGGCCTTCGACCTGAACAGAGCCGAGAAGAGGGAGGTCACCGCGCTTCGCCGTGAGGTGGTCGACATCTATCTATCCCTCACTCACTTTATTCTGGAATCCAGGCGTGTGAGTAACACGTCTCCCAGGAGTCCCCCAACGATAACCATCAAGGTCACGAAGAAAAGGCTTCCCTGGAGGACCGCGTAATCTTTGCCCAGGGCCGCATCCACGATTAAGTCCCCTACCCCAGGGTAGCCGAAGACAGCCTCAACTAGGACAATTCTGCTTATCAGACTCGCGAACGAGAAGCTCGATATGGAAACGAATGGGAGCAAGGAATTTCTCATTATGTAGGTCAAAGACAGTGTTCTATCCTTGAGCCCGCGCACCTTGGCCGAGGTTATGTAGTCACTCTGCAAAACCTCTTGGGCTGAACCTCTCAGCAGAATGTAGTTTTCCCCAAGCTGTGAGAGCGCGAGCACGATTATGGGCAGAATTGCGTGCTGGGCTATACTAATCCAGTAAGTCGCTCCGCTGGTCGAATTGAAGCTCACGTTCCCGAAGAGCGGCAGCCAGTTCAGATAGACCCCAAAGATCCAGAGTAGGACTAGCGCAAACCAATAGATGGGGACCGCCTGTAGGACAACGGAGGCATAGAGCGCGCCAATGTCAAACTTGCCCGCCCTCCTCAGCGTAGCCCAGGCTGCTGTGAAGTAGCTGATGGCCACGGCGACAACGAAACTGGCGAGAATCAACATCAGCGTCCAAAGAATTCTCTCGCCGAAGAGAGTGCTCACCGGAATCGGGTAGTACACGAAGGAGACGCCAAAGTATGGAGGCCATGTCAGGAATATGTTCTTCAGGTAGAGTAGGTACTGGACATACACGGGTTGATCGAGTCCAAGCCTTGCGGCAACCAGAGCAGCCGCTGCGGGCGCAAACTTGTTCCCTGGGGCCAAGACCAAAGCCGCATTGCCCGGTGACAGTCTAGGCAGGATGAAGTCTAGCTGAAGTACGACGAGGAGCACGAGAACGTACGTGATAACCCTGCGAACGATGTAACGCATTCGTCTTCTACCCGTGCTTACTCCTCAACAGGCGGCAGGCCGCCCATGTTTCACTTGTCAGCGCGAGTTTGGGTTGCTTGGTACCCCTCAGCCCGGGAGTCAAGTTCCAAGACAATAAGCAAATCCAATCTTTCTACTTGGGGGCGTTACTGCTTGGCTGTCTGCCAGGGCGTCTCATGAGCAGAGCGACCAGAGCTATAACGAGTATCACGACCACAGCCGCGACCCCATAGAGTAGAGTGGTGGAAACTCCTGTGCCAGCCGCTGTTACTACTGAGGTAACCACAGTCGTCGAGTTGGATATCACTGTGGTCGCGGAGGTGGAGACAGAGGTTGAGACGGAAGTGGAGACGGACGTTGAGACGACAGTTGTGGTAGATGCGGTCGCAGTAGACGTTCCTGCTGGCTGCAAATCCGAGAACATCTGATCGAACACGTTGTTGTTGAGGTAAATCCACCCTCCTGGATAGACGGGCCAGTTCGTCCAGTGCGTCGTGCTGTAGCCCCAGAGAAATGAAGGATACGCTATCACGATTGTCGGTAGGTACTGGGCATTAATCGCTTCTATGTTCTTTAGAGCTTGGTCCTCAAGTGTTGGATTGGCCGTTTGGGCAATGACGCTGTAGTTGGCGTTGTATTGGTCGTTTGCAGATGGAGGATACTCCCAGTACTTGCCCGGAATAGCCGGGTGCGCATAGACGTCCCAGGCGGGAAGCGCATCAACGGAAGCTGATGCGAAGATTGGCGCTTCTCCAGTCACCACGTACATGGTATCCGGAGCGACGCTGGTCAACGATGTAATGGAGGACCTCGCAACTATGTTCGTGGTAGCTTGCATACCAATCGCCGAAAGGTCGGAAGCGACCACGCCCGCGGAAACGACGTCTTCGGTATGTTCAGTGTCTGCCCATATGCTTAGAGTGACGACCTGCCCGTTCGGGTAGTGGAGGAAGCCATCAGAGCCCTTCTTTATCCCGATTGAATTCAAGAGAGACAGCGCGATAGTCGTGTTGTAGCTGTACTTCACTTGGTTCGGGTTGTACAGATTGGTTTCGAGCGGGGGCACGAGGCCCTCGGCATTGAAGGCTGGGTCGGCGTATCCGGCAAAGGCCTGTTGCACGATGGCGTTCTGGTCTATGGAGTAGACCAAGGCCTGTCTGAATGCGGTCATGTTGAATGGATAGGTGGTGATGTTGTAGGTCATCGGTGTCACTTCCATGTCCTTCTCGTTCATGATGTGGACGTTGGGGTTGTTCAAAACAGAGGCGACCGAAGAAGGTGAGATGACCGCGAGGTCTGTAGCACCTTCTTGAAGCAGGGTCGCCGAATCCGCGTTAGACTCGACGAAATTGACATTGACCTGGCAGACCTTCGGTTCGGGCAGACCGGTTGTGTAGAAGTACGGGTTCCTAGCCATCACCATCTGCGTCTGTCCCGCTTGATAGTTCACCGCCCCGAATGGACCAATGACCGTGGGGGTGCCGAAACCATCGTAGCTCGAGCCGAACTGATTCGCCGCAGAGGCAGGGACCACGCTTGTGAACACGATGGGACTGATCGTTTCGGGGAAGTGCGCGTCGCTCTTGCTAAGTTGGAAGACTGCTGCGCTCGAATTGAGCGCGTATGAGTTCGTCACTTCCGAATGCGCACCTGTGAAATCATAGCTTGCGTTGAATGCGAACTGGGGGCTGTATGTGGTTAGGATATCTTTCGCAGTAACGTTCGTGCCATCGGACCACCTCAGGCCTGGCTTGACGTTGAAAGTCCACTGCGTGTAGTTGGAGTTGGGATGCACCCAGTCGGCCATGGACTCATTCCAATACTGAACGCCGGTCGGGCCCAGAATAGGATAGGCTCCCCAGTATTCCTCTTCGCCTGTCACGAAGCCGCTCAGCACCCCGGTCGTCAGCGCGGTCAGGCTGTTTGGAGCCCCGCCGGCTATGGTCCAGCCGAGCTGTCCGCTCGGCGGGCAAGCGGTCTGAGCTTGTGTGGATCTCACGGAAGTACCAGAAATCTCGAGTGAAACTGAGATGAAGAGAACGGCGATCACTATTGCAAACAGCTTCGACGTTTGCAAACTCCGAGCCGAGTGCGAATTGATTATTTAGACCTTTCTTATGTTTAGGGCCGCGTTTTTGTTCAATCATCGATGGTCGCGGCACTAGTCTNGCACTAGTCTGTTTTTGCCGAGACAGAGCCAGACGATGGGCGCGAAAAAAAGAAGCGACAAGGGAGAAGTTTGATGTATCGCCGAATTCCGCCACGACTCAGACGGAGACGATCCCAACTACCGAGTTCACTGAGAGTTGCTTACGGCCCACTGCGTGTAGACCTTCGCGGCGTCGTAGACAAGGTCGAGCTGGCAGATGTCGGTATCACCGTGAGCGAATCTTAGATCGGCGGTGCCGTACATCAGCGTGGGCGTCCCAAGCATTGTCATGAAGCCCGCGTCGATGGTTTCGTTGACATAGGTGTACTTCGGCTCTCGACCTAGAGCAGTCTTGTAGGCTTCTGCCACACTCTGGACCAGCCGCGAGTCCCTAGCCTGCTTCAGCGGCAGCTGATACGCCCCTCTCTCGAAGGTCACTTTCCAAGGAGAAAGGTCTCCGACTGCCTCCTTTATTTCACGAATTGCTGCCTCGACATCCTCTCCGGGAACGAGCCTCCTATCGAGGAGTATCCTCATGAGGTTCTGAAGAGTGTGCCCGCCGCTGCCCAGCCCCTTGTGAAACCCTGGCGACGGTGGATAGCTGGCCAACCCGATCACCGAGAGGCGCCCCTGGCCCATATCGGGGTCTTTCTTTCCCTTCGGAGGGAAGGGCATGATTTTCTTCAGCCTCTCTATCGCGACTAATCCACCCTCGATTGCATTCCGCCCAGCTGCGAGCTCGCCTCCGCTGTGGACCGACTTGCCATGTACCAATAGCTTGAGGTCCAGCCTGCCTGTGTTGCCGAGCACAATCTCTGGTCTGCCAAAGGTTATGCACATGTCTCCCTTGATTTGGTCATTGTGGACCAGGTGATATACGGGGTCTGCGCTTGAGGTGTGACCCCCGGATGAAACTATGTACATTATCTCGCCTGGTATTCTGATCCCGGATCTCTGAATCAGCCTCGCACAGGTTATCATGGCTGCGTTGGAGCCAGTAAATTCAGAACCCCCGCGGCCCCAAACGACCTCTCCTTTGGCACCAAACTTTGAGCCATCCATAATCTCACCAGACCACGGATTCTTCATCGTCCCTATCGTCCAGTGCATCGCGTATCCTAGAAATATGAGCCTCTTCGCGCTCGTCCTTTCCCCCTGGGTGGCAATCAGATTCCCATAGTCGTCAATCCATGTTTCGCATCCCGCTTCTTCAAACATCGGCCGGTACATGTTTTGAATCGCATCCAAGACCAGCGGTTCCCTATCGTACAGCTCTGTCTGAGGCGATGGCGTTCGAGCTATCCGGATAACGACCTCCTTGACCTCCTTCGTGTCAAAGTGCTTGTGCACGAGGCTCCTGATTTTTTGGCTGCTCGGATTCATTGTGTCGACTGGTGAACTTGTGTGTATAAAAGGGCAAGAGAGTTATCAGATGTTGCAGGACCGAACGACGGGTGGCAGCGCGTTTTGTGGGCAGGGGACTTTGACCGAAACAAGAAACTGGGCACATCCTACCTTGAAATCCCTTGTCTCCGGAAACACCATCGCAAGCTTAAGAATTCAGGGGCGAGCGAGAGCATGAGAGAAGATGAGTGATAAGAGGAGTGCAAACCTCACGCTCAGACTCGGCAGCCCGGTATATGACAGAACTGAGCCCCTTCAAACTGGAGAGGTCAAACCTGAGGGAATCGACCTGGTCTACCTGCAGATGCCGCCGGCTGAAGCTCATGCAAGGATGCTGCGGTCCTCTGAGTTCGACGTGTCCGAGATGTCCATGTCATTTTACATGATGGCCAAGCTCTCTGGAAAGGCATCCTTCACGGCCATACCCATCTTCCCGATGCGCTCCTTCTTTCACACGAAGGTGGTTGTTAACCCAGATTCCGGCATACACTCGCCTGCGGACATGAAGGGAAAGAGGTTTGGGGTACAAGAGTATGGGATGACATTGGCCCTGTGGCTCAGGGGAGTCTTCAGACACGAGTACGGTATTGATCCCACAGATCTTGAGTGGTACTTTGAGAGAAACCAACAGGACTCAGTCGGTAATTCTATTGGGTTCAAACCTCCAGATGAGGTCAGAGCGCACCAAATCTCGCCCGACACTGACCTTATGACGATGCTCGCTCATGGCGAGATAGACGCAGCCTTTCCATACCCAGACTACTGGAGAACAAGCCGAGACCGACGGGGAAACACATCGAGACAGAGGGTTCAGAAGGTTGAGCCGCTCTTCTCTGACCCGAAGGCCGAGGCAAAGAGATACTTCGCGAAGACTGGGTTCTTTCCGATAAATCACGTTATCGTCGTCAGGGATGAGATCCTCAATAGTTATCCATGGGTGGCTCAAAGCCTGTTTGAGGCGTTCAGCAGGGCGAAGGAAGTGAGCTACTCAAGGAGCGCAAAGTCGGTCGACCAGCAAACGAATTTCGTGTGGCTTGACAGTCTCTTCCAAGAAGTGAGTGATGTGTTCAATGGCGACCCGTATCCGTATGGGATTGAAGCCAACCGGAAGATCCTCGACGCAATGGCAGCGTACTCGTTCGAACAGGAACTCACGCCTCACAAAGCTACACTCGAAGAATTGTTTGTGCCTAGCACCTTGGTTCTGTGATTCGTCCCGGCAAGAGCGCGTCAGTCTACCGCTCGAACTTGGTTTGGGTATCACTTACAAGGTCTAGCGCCGCTTCTTGAGCGGTACTCAGTATCTTTCCTTCGTCCATTGTCTTGACCTCCCTGTCCATCATCAGAATCTTTCCATCCACGATTGATGCATCGACCACCGACCCGGTGACAGAATATGCAAGGTGGGCTGTCGGATCAATTCGAGGAACCATTTCAGGTACGTCCGTCCTTACGAGAATTATATCGGCCTTCTTGTCTTTCTCCAGCGAACCAACCTGGTTCTCCAGACCCAATCCTTTGGCGCCGTTGATCGTAGCCATTCCAAGAGCATCCAGATGGGTCATAGCGACGGGATCAAGTAGATGGACCTTCTGAAGAAGAACGGCTGCTTTCACGGCCTGAAACATGTCCTGGCAGTTGTTGCTTGCGGCTCCATCAGTGCCGAGACAGACGTTCACTCCTTTTTCCATGAGCCCCTTGACGGGTGCGATACCATCCGCAAGGTACTGATTGGATACAGGATTATGAACAACGCTGGTTCCGGTGTCCTTGAGTATGTGTTGCTCCTTATCTGTAACCCAAACACAATGCGCTAGCAAGGTTCTACTGTCCAGAGCTCCTATGTGACGAAGGTACTCTACGGTTCCCATTCCGTACTTCTTCTTCATAGCCTCAGTTCTGGCACGTGCCTCTGCGCAGTGCATGTGAAAACGCGCACCCAATTTCGAGGAAAGAGCCCGTACCCCTTTGATCATCTCCGGACTGGCCAGTGCTTCGTTCAGTGGTTCAAGAGCTACTTTTATTCTGCCATTGGCCTTTCCATTCCAATCCCTGAAGGCTTTGTCGGCCCGGCTCAATGCCGTCTCCGGAGTCTCTCTGAACTCCATTGGTACCAACTCGGTGTCAACACATGAACGTTGTAGGACCGCTCGGAGCCCTGATTCCACAACGGCTTGCGCATTCGTATCAAAGTTAGATGAATCTACGTTGATGTACATGCTATCTGCCACGCAGGTGGTCCCCGTCTTGACCATCTCAAGAGTGCTGAGCAGAGCCCCAGCTCGCAAAGCTTTGCCCTTGAGCTTTCTGGAATAGGGCCAAACTATCTTCTCCAGCCAAGTTGCTAGCGGCAAGTCGCAACCCAATCCCCTGAGAAGAGTCTGAAAGAGGTGGTTATGGCAGTTGATGAGACCTGGCATGACTATGCGATTCGTCGCATCTATCACGTACTCTGCTCGGTCGTACCTGGCCCTCAACTCTTCCGTCTTGCCGACATCTACGATTCTGTCTTCGTCAATTACAACCGAACCATTCTCTATGACTCTCCTGTTCGCATCAAACGTGACGACGTAACCATTCTTGATTATGATCAATGCTCAGCTCTGCTCCTTTACCTGATTGTTTTATGCATTACATGCATCACGGTCTATGAAGGAGGCTGCTTGGCGATTTCAGGCGTTCACCTAGAACGAACGGGGAAGTCCTAGCACGTGCGAGGCGATGTAGGCCAACAACAGATTGTTGGCCACGGGGGCAACTAGGTAGAGTCTCGACTCCCTGAACTTTCTTTCGATGTCAGAATCGACAGCCATGCCATATCCACCGTAGGTTGTCATGGCTGTGTTGGCGGCCTCCCATGACGCCTCAGAGGCAAGAAGTTTTGCGGAGTNCAAGAAGTTTTGCGGAGTTGGCCTCTTCTCCACAATCTTGGCCGCGGTCGAACCGGGTGGCCGCCTTGTATCTGACCAAGTCAGCTGCCCTGGTCCTTGCGTATGCTTGCGCAATTGGGAACTGTACTCCTTGGTTTTGACCTATTGGTCTTTCGAAGACTTGCCTCTGCTTTGCATATTCTACGGACTTGCTTACGAACCAGTAGGCGTCGCCTATGCACTCGGCGCTGACCAGAATGCGCTCCGCGTTCAATCCGTCGAGGAGGTGATAGAAGCCCCTCCCCTCTTCCCCGATGAGGTTCTCCGACGGCACGACCAGGTTCTCAATCACAAGCTCATTCGTCTCGTGATTGACCATGGTGGTCAAGGGATTGGCCTTTATCGCGCCTCCCGCCTTTCGGAGATCGACCAGGAAGAGGCTGATGCCCGATGTTTTGTTCGTCGAGTCATAGGGCTGGGTTCTCGCCAACAGAAGCATCAAGTCGGAATGCTGGAACCTGGAGATGAAGACCTTGCTTCCGTTGACTACGTAGTGGTCTCCATCGCGAATGGCTGATGTTCTGATGCGAGTGGTGTCTGAGCCCGAGGTCGGTTCGGTCACCGCGAATGACTGAAGCCGCAGGTTTCCCTTGGCGATCTCAGGCAGGTACCTCGCCTTCTGTTCCTGCGAACCATGCCTGAGGATTGGGCCCATCGTGTACATCTGGGCGTGGCAGGCGGTCGCTGTTCCGCCTGACCGGTTGATCTCCTCAATCATTATGCTAGCTTCAAACATGCCCAAACCCGCACCGCCATATTTCTCAGGTATGAGAGCCGCGAGCCAGCCTGCCTTCGTAGCCTCGTCTACGAATTCCTTGGGATACTCTCTACGTCTGTCCTTTTCTCTCCAATAGCTGGGCGGGAAGCGCCCGCAGAACTCTCGAACTTTCTTTCTAATCGCTTGTTGTTCGTCGGTGAACTCGAAGTCCAATCTCAGGCCCGACCTGACCTTTCACACGACCCCGCTTGAGATATCCTGACTGCAGAGCTCTCTAGGGGCAACGAAGGCATCGGTCAGGTCAACCCTTCCAGACCTTGCCCTTCTTCCTGACCAGAAACGTTCTTTCGAATTCGATCACAGTAGTCGAATCCTGCTTGTAGCCCCTGGTGTGTATCGTTACGATTCCCATGCCCGCGTGAGATTTGGAGAGGCGTTTTCCAATCACTTTCGATTCTGCGTACAAAGTGTCGCCACCGAAGACGGGGTTCGGTAGCCTCAGGTTAGTCAGCCCGAGCATGATCCCATGTTTGCTAGTCTCCTCGACGCTTATCCCTGCGACTATGGCGAAGGTGAGAGCCGCGTTTACCAACAGCCTCCCGTTGAAGGGAGGACCAGGGAAGTTCTTCTCAGCGTAGTCCTTGTTAAAGTGGATGGGGTTCGCATTGTTGGTCAGGAGAGTGAACCAGATGTTGTCGACGTCCGTGACTGTCCTGCCGACGGAGTGACTGATTACCTGCCCCTCCTTGAAATCCTCAAAGTACTTTCCTCGGATTTGAGCGGCCCGCAATGCAATCTCCTCGCGTGGAGATGGTGCGGATATGAACCTTGTGAGGTTGACTAAACAAGCCTTAAAATGAGTGATTAAGGGTCGGCCGATAATTGAGGTCGCTCCGACGGACCGTACTCTTTGTCCCGGCAAACAATCCGAGGATGATTGAGAAGGCCTCGACCCTCGAAAGCGATGCGGTGATTCTCGACTGTGAGGATTCAGTCCCAACGAGTGAAAAACCGAAGGCATTGGTGGCGTTAGCTGAGGGCTTGAGGAAGTTCGACTGGTCAGCTATTGAGGTGGGTGTCAGGGTCAACGAGATTGGGACCGGGCAATTCCGCGAAGATGTCAAGGTGGCAGTGTCATCTGGCGCTCACTTCCTGGTGATTCCCAAGGTTGAGAAGCCCGCAGAGGTTGGGATGGTGCAAGATCTGATTGAAGAATTCGCGGGCAAGAAGGAGACCTCACTGCCGAAGATATTCGTGACAATCGAGAGCCCGAAGGGTCTGAACGCGGTCGAGGAGATTCTCAAGGCTAGTGGCCTGGTAAGTGCCGTCGAATTCGGCGCTGAGGACTACGCTCTAAACATCGGGATTTATGGTGCGGCGCGCAGTGATATTGGCACTCTCTACGCGAGATCGCGTGTGGTCGCCGCTGCACATGCGGTCTCGGTTGACCCGTTGGACCAGGCGTTTACGGACNCTTGATGACTTTGAAGGGCTTAAGCGGTCGGCCGCGGAAGCGAAGAATCTGGGCTTCACGGGCAAAGCTGTGATTCACCCAAATCAGATTCGGGTAGTAAACGAAGTGTTCAGCCCGACTAAGGAGGATATCGAATGGGCGAAGCGCCTCTTGGAGGCGTGGGAGATAGCCACAAGAGAGGGAAGAGGAGCTATCAGGTTGGATGGGAGGATGGTTGACGTTGTGCATATCAAGATGGCTAGGAATCTCCTAGAGAAGGCGCGAGCACTTGGGCTGCCCTCCTGAATCCCCACTCTTTGGGTCGGGCCACCGTCTGCCTTGTCTTGATCAGGGGGCTCTAGGTAATTGTTCAATTCATGTGGTGCATGAGGGCTAGCGTATGCCATTGTCTTTGGAAGGCATCAGGGTAGTAGCATTTGAAACAGCAGTGAGCGGTCCTATGTGCTCAGCGCTCCTCTCGGACTACGGCGCGGAAGTCATCAAGATTGAGACGCCCAACAGGGGCGACATTGCGAGGCATTGGGATACTGTGGCTAACGGAGTTTCTGGTTATTTTGTCGCTCTGAACAGAAACAAGAAGAGCGTCGAACTCGACGTGAGGACTGCCGAAGGGAAGAGGGCGCTGCTCGGGCTGATAAGGGAAGCGGACGTTTTCGTTGAAAACCACAGGCAGGAGTCGATCAAGAGACTTGGGCTCACCTACGCCGACCTCAAGAAAATCAACAAGAGGCTCGTCTATTGCGGAATCACGGGATACGGCAAGAGTGGGCCGAGTGCGGACGAACCAGCCTATGACCTTCTGATTCAGGCTGAGTCGGGGCTGATGAGCCTCACCGGATCGCCCGATACGCCCGCGAAAATCGGCGTCTCCTTGTGCGATCTCCTGACAGGCATATACTCTGCCCTTGCGATTTCGCTCGCTCTACGGCAGAGGGACAAGACGGGGAAGGGGTGCGAGATCGAGATGTCGATGTTCGAGTGTGCCACTTCACTCTTGATGGCTGCTCCAATGTACTATTGGTACAGAGGAGTGATTCCAAAAAGGCATGGAATGAAACACTCGATGATTGCCCCAGCAGGGTTGTATCTCACTAAGGACAAGAAGTACGTCGCTCTAGCTGTGGAAAGAGACGAAGACTGGGAGAAATTCACTGTGAACGCCCTCCGCAACACCAAGCTGTCGCGGGATTCGAGATTCAAGACAAATGAAGAAAGGCTCAGAAATAGGAAGGAGCTTGAGGAAATCTTGGATTCGGCGTTCCTTCAGAAGTCACGGAGAGCCTGGTTGAGCCTGCTGAGATCGGCTGGGGTGGCTGCCGGAAGTCTTAACGACATGNTCTTAACGACATGGAAGACGTGGTGAAACATCCTCAAGTCATTTCGAGGAAGTTGGTGAGAAAGGTCCGTACCGAGGCAGGGACGGTGAAGTTCTTCGGCAACCCGATTCGCTTTTCTGACCAGACTCAGTTGTTGAACCCAGTACCGGCTCTGGGTCTGCACAATAGAGAGTATCTCAAGAAGGACCGAGCAGTTCATCGGCGATGAGTCAAGGCGCGGAGCATCATAGAGACGTCTCCTGTCTCATCCAGCGAGAGGACCAGTTCCTCTGAGGTCGCCAGTTCTTGCCCCACTAATAGACGGGAAGCGCAGGACCTGTACTTTTCGCGAATCTCAGATTCGCTCAAAGGATTTGACGGGTCGCCTCGGGGTCTTTCCACGCGCTTCTCGAAGCCCTGGCCGTCGGAGAGCCCTATTCTCAACTCCACCGTTCTGTCGCCGTATGCTTTGGCGACCGAATCGTCCTTTCTCAGCGTGACCCTCTTCATGATTGCTTTGACACGCGCGTCATGGAGCATCCTTTCCGTGAACTGAGACAACAGTGCATTCCCTTCGCAGAGGGAGACAGCAATGCAGTAGGGGAAACTGAACTTGGCCTCCAAGACGGTGCTTGGGATTCCGTACGGGGCAGCGTCCACCGCGCCTTGCCCCACCTTGCACTCGACCGAGTCGATCTTGTCGACGCTGCCGAGGTCACGGTGCAACTCTAAGGCTGCGTCGATAGCTCCGTGAGTGTAGGCGCAAGATGGGTAAGGTTTCAAGGCGAAGCCAGGCCTGTCAATCGAGAAGGATCTGCCTAGGCCCTGTTTGAGCCTATCAAAGAGGAAAGACTTTGAGAAGAGTTGTGAAAAGCCCCCCTTGCCCTCTAGAACGTCGAGGGAGGAAGTGAAACCCTTCTTCGCCAGCATCGCTGACCTCACACCGTTGGAGGACGCCTGTCCGGCCTGGTAGGGCTTCAGACTAGTCCCGAAATTCTTCTTTATGCCCGCTGCCATCGACGCAGCGGCACCAATCGCGTGGGCCATCTGATTTTCATTCAACCCCAGGAGCTTCCCTGCCGCGGCTGCCGCAGCGAACGTGCCGATGATGCCTGTGTTATGCCACCCCGCCGAGTAGGTCGCTTCGGTCAGCGCAGCGCCGAGGCGGCATCCGACCTCTGTTCCAAGCACGTACGCTGCAATGACTTCTCTCCCCGTCGCCTTAGCGACCTCGCCGGCGGCGATGGCGGCCGGCAAGGTTACGGCACTGGGGTGACCAAGCATCTCGAAGCTCGTGTCGTCGTAGTCGAGCACGTGAGATGCGACGCCGTTCGCCAGCGCGGCGTTTGCCGCGGGAACCATTGTGGAGGAGCCAAAGATGGTCGCCTCGGGCGTCCCTCCCATCTCCTCAACGTATCCTCTGACGATGGCGCTGGACTCCTCTTCATGACCTGCCAGGGCGACTCCGATGCAGTCCAGGATGCTAGTCTTGGCCTTGCTGACAGCATCTCGCGGAAGTTGTTTGTAGTCGGTTCCGCAGACGAAATCGGCTATCAGTTGGCTCGCAGTTGCCACGACTCTCCAGAGAGAGTGTTCTATTTATTGCCTGAGCATGCGCCGTCAATCGCAATTCTGAAGGGTTACCGCGCAGGAGCGTGCTTGCAACGGCGTCCTTGAATCCCTTCCTACAGAAGGGCCTAGAACAAATGCTGAAATCTGGACGCGGGCCAACGTCCGAGTGGGAAGCTGCGTGGCAACCTTGGTCGTAGGCTCTGGACTGGTCGGCTCCCAGATAGCGAGGATAGAGCTTGAAAGAGGAGAGAGGGTCGTGGTCTTTGATATCTCCCCACAGATCGAGGCCCTAAATGATGTGTTCCCCGTCGAGAAAGCAACCATCGTAAGAGGCGACGTGCTGAAGTTTGAGGAAGTGAAGAGCGTACTGAGGAGGGAAGAAGTAGACCATGTCTACCACACGGCTGCGTATCCGGGCTTCACAATAGGGTCGCAGTCGAACCCCCACGCGGCTGTGGAGCTCAACATAATGGGATTCATGAACGTCCTCGAAGCTGCCCGAATGGAGGATGTCCGAACGCTAGTCTTCACGAGTTCCAACGTGCTCAGCACGTACGTCCGTCCTCCAAAGGACGGAGGATCGCGCAACAAGGAGTACGCATATCCCAGACCCACGTCAATCTACGCCTCGACTAAGTTGGCCGCAGAGAATTTCGGTCTGAACTATGCGGACTCGTATGGCCTGGACTTCGTCGCAGTGCGCTTGGCTGCTGTATTCGGTCCTTGGAGGAGCGGTGGAGGAGGTGGACCCACGACCTTGATGCGCGAAATGATACTGAAGGCAATCAGAGGGGAGAGGTTCGTTGTCGATTTCGGAGAGTTCGAGTACATCTACTCCAAGGACGCCGGACGAGGGGCGACGCTCGCCTGCCATTCCGATAGAAGAAGGGACAGGATTTTCAACATCGGCACCGGCAAGATTTATCCCTTGAGAGAAATCGCGCGGATGATCAAAGAGGCCGTTCCGACCGCTGCCATCGAAGTCTCGAAACGCACTCCTGAATCTTCGTCGACCAAACCCGCGACAGGTCTCCAGTATGTGCGGATGCCCAGGCCCGACTTCGAGCAGGCGCTCGACCTCACCCGATCCAAGGAGC
>OCOJ01033017.1_pt2 | contig 15538 bp, 15 predicted proteins | sample 1539251 | NCBI WGS metagenome assembly OCOJ01 (sample SAMN01911457, study PRJEB22624) | soil metagenome | biome: Soil | place: Malaysia | collected 2012-04-30 | depth RA_metagenome m | reverse complement strand
GCATAGGTTGCGTCCGTATGGCCTACGGCGGCCACCATCCCGGCACGGCAGGCCGCGCGGATGGTCTCCCCGGAGCCCGGTAGCTCCGGCGCCAGCGTCAGGATGCGCGCGCAGCCGCCGGCTGCCTCCAGGAACCTGCCCAGCAGGGCCGCAGAAGGGGCCATCAATTTCTCCGCGGGATGCACCCCGCGCCGCGCGGGGCTGAGGAACGGGCCTTCCAGGTGGATTCCCAGGCATTCCGCGGCCGCCGGGTGCGTGGCGCTGCTCATCCCAGGTTGCGAGCGGAGGGCCCCCGCCAGACCCTCCAGAGCGTTCAGGGTTTGCTCCACGCCGGCCGAAACCGTGGTGGCTACGAACGAAGTGGTCCCGCGACCCGCAATATGACCGGCCACCGCGGCCAGAGCTTCCGGCGAGGCCTCCATTACATCGCGGCCCGCGGCGCCGTGGATGTGCACGTCTACAAAGCCGGGCGCCGCGGTAAACCCGCGCGCCTCGATTTCAGCCGTGCCCGGCGGCAGGATGGCCGCGGCGCGCGGCCCGATCCAGCGAATGGCGCGGTCCTCCACCAGAATCAAGGCGTCTGGAATTTCTTCCTGGGGCGTGAGCGCGCGCCGGGTGTGGATGGCCAGCGGGGGCACGCCTCATCCTACAGCAGCCGGGCGGACGCAGAAACGCGCAAATGGCCCGGCAGTGTTAGAATTACCCGCCAACACAGCCGGTGAGAAAGTGGCTGGAAAATACCCTAAGGGGCAGGACTGCGCCCCAGCATGTGGAGGTGGACCCTCGATGGCCCACGAGAAGAACTTCAAGACCTGGAAGCGGCAGCACCGCCGCCGCAAATCGGCGAAGGAGAAAATGAAACTGTACGAGCAGGGCAAGCTTACTTACGACCAGCTTCCCGCCCTGGCCCGCGAGTTTGTGGCCCGCAAGCGCAATTTCCTGTTGAAATCCGCGTGACGTGGCGCTGGCATCCCGGTCCCGAAGCTTCGGGATTCGGGATTGCCTGCGCCTTTCGACAGGGTGGCATTCGGCTGCCCAATCCGGCACGGACCGGGACTCATTCCCGGCAAGTTGCGCAGCCAGGAGCGCCTGCACTCGCCCCGCAGGGCTACTTGGCTACCTTCTCGATGCTTTTCACCTGGATGGTGTCGCCGGAGAGCGTTCCGGTGACTTTCACCGTTTCGTTGGCCAGCGCCGCGGCCTTTTCCTGGGGCTCCAGCACGTAGAGCTTCTTATCCTCGGGATTCACCAGCGCGTATTTCGCGCCGTGGTCCGCCACGCACATGTTGACGCACGCCGCGGTATGGTGCGGCTTGTAGCCGCAGTGCGTGTCCGTGATGATCCCCGTCCAGGTGCCTGCCTGCCCGGCAGCCAGCGCCAGACCGCCCGAGAGCACAACCCCCGCCGCAATCAATAGCCGCTTGTTCATGTCTTCCTCCTCGCGTCCCTGGGCCCAGTGCATTCTCTCGCTTCCGCGCGCGCCCGTCCAGTGAGCCAGGGCAGAGGGGTGGAGCACAGCACGGAGCCGGAAAAGGGAACGGGGCCGGAAGCTCCGTGGAGCTCCTGGCCCCGTTGCCGGCAGCACAGCCTACCTGCGAAGGGTTAGTTGCCGGAAGATTGAGCGGCAGCCGTGGTCGTCCCTTTCGGCGCGCTCAGGTATCCGGTCACTTTGTTTTTGCCCACCTGGTTGACCACCAGCTCGAGGGACTGGCGGCTCCCGGCGGTGTAGAAGAAGATAGGCTCATTGATGGCGCGGTTCTTCTTCTCGAGTTTCATGTCGTCCACCACCAGGGTCACGGTGTACTCGTGGTGCTTGGGATTGGTGCCGCGCAGCTCCACCGTCACCCCGCCCACCTGCTTGGAATCGCCCTTGCCCTGCAGCGTGAACTCGAAATAATCCCGCACCCCCAGCCGCTTCAGTTGCTCCACTTCCTCGTGGTTGCGGGCGATGAGCGTGCCCATCTCGCTGCGCGCCAGCGTCAGGTTCTGCTTGGTGGAGTCGAGATCGGAGTGGATGCCCTTGACGTCATTGCCCAGGCCTTCCACGTCGGCGCCGCTGGCCTTGGTGGCCAGTTCCTGCCGCACGCCGCTCACGTTGCTCTCCACGTCCGTCAACTGGTCGGCCAGCGCCTTGTTCTGCTTGCGGGTCGCGCCCACGGCTCCCTGCGTCTTGTGCACCTGGTCGGAAACGGCCGCCAGTTGCGACTCTGCTGCGCGCCGCTCCTGGTCGGAAACGGCAAGCTGCTGCTGCAACTGGTCAACGCTGGCGCGCAGCGCTTTGGCCTGCTCCGCCGCCGACTGTTCCGCGGCCTGCGTGGCCTGCCGCGCGTTGGCGCTGGACCACAGCGCCCACCCGGAAATGGCCACCGGCACGATCAGCGCCAGCCAAAGCCAGCGCGGCAGGCCGGCGGATTGAATACTGGAATCCACTCTTTCCTCGCTCATCTTGGGGGATCTCCTTATGCCCCACTCGGTCAATAGCAGCCGATATGCCAAACGCGCACAGCCGCATCATCTCACGTAACTCTATGACATGATTACGGTTAGAGGCAACCCGGAGGCGCGGACGGCCACGGGCGATGGCGCGAAAGCCGGTAATCTTTACGCGCTCCACTTCGTTTTTGCGAGCCTCCCGCCGGTGGAGGCCGGGAGACGGCAATTCACCCTGCAGGAATCAGTGTTGGAGGTGTTTAGCGCGCCGCGGTCATTTGCCGCAACACCGCGATGCGATCTTCCAGCGGAGGATGGGTGCTGAACAGATTGGCGATTCCGCCTGCGCTCAATGGCTTCACGATGTACAGCGAGGACGTGGCCGGCGACGCATCCATCGGGATTCTCTGGTTGTAGGCCCCGAGCTTCTCCAGCGCGCTGATCAGGCCGTAGGGGTGCCCCACCAGCCGCGCGCCGCTCTCGTCCGCGGCATACTCGCGCCGGCGGGAGATCATCATTTGCAGCAGCAGCGCGGCCAAGGGCGCCAGGATAATCATCAGCAGCCCGCCCAGGACGCCGCCGCGGCGGTCGTCATCGCTCCGTCCGCCGCCGCCAAACATTTCCGCGTACATGGCCATGCGCCCCAGGAAGGTGATCGCCGCGGCCAGCGTCGCCGCCACCGACGTGGTCAGGATGTCGTAGTTGCGCACGTGCGAAAGCTCATGCGCGATCACTCCTTCCAGCTCATCCTCGTTCATCAGTTCCATCAGGCCCACGGTCACGGCTACGGACGCATGCTTCGGGTTGCGGCCGGTAGCAAAGGCGTTGGGGGCCTGCTCCGGAATCAGGTACAGCTTGGGCATGGGCAGATTCGCCTTGGCGCACAGCCGCTCCATCACCTGATACAGCTTCGGGGCCTCCTCCCGGCTCACCGCCTGGGCCCCGCTCGAGGAGAGCGCGATTTTGTCCGAATAAAAGTAGGCGATGCCGTTCATCACCACGGCCATGCCCAGGGCAAGGGTAAGCCCGCGTTGTCCGGCCACGGCCTCGCCGATAAACAGCAGCAGGCCGGAGAGGACCGCCAGCCAGAACAGCGTCTTCAACGTATTTCCTGAGTGCATGGTTGTACCCCTTGGGCTCCTCTTATTTCGATGCCGCCGGCACGCGCTCGTTTACGGACTCGAAGCGCAGCTCTCCCGTTTTCTTGTTCACGTCCGCTACCACGTGCGCTCCCGGCAGAATCTTGCCCTCCAGAATCAGGAGCGCCAGCGGGTCCTGCACCAGCTTCTGGATGGCCCGCCGCAGAGGACGCGCCCCGTAGGCCGGGTCGAATCCCGCGCGGAAGATTGCCTCCCGCGCCGCATCGCTCAGCTCCAGCGTGATGTGACGGCTCTCCAGAAGCTTCGCCGCCTGGGCCACTTGCAGGTCCACAATCTTTTCCAGTTCCTCGCGCCCCAACGGCTGGAAGAGCACGATTTCGTCCACCCGGTTCAGAAATTCCGGGCGGAAGGTGGCGCGCAGTGCTTCCAGTGCTTCCGCGCGGGCCCCCGCCGGATCCGTCGCGCCCAGCTCCGCCAGCGCCGTCGAACCGGCGTTACTGGTCATTACGATCACCGCGTTGCGGAAGTTCACCACCCGGCCCTTGCTGTCCGTCAGGCGCCCATCTTCGAGAATTTGCAGCAGCAGGTTGAACACATCCGGGTGCGCCTTCTCGATTTCATCCAGCAACACCACGGCATAGGGCCGCCGCCGCATCTGTTCGGTCAATTGGCCGCCCTCCTCATGGCCGATGTATCCCGGCGGCGCGCCGATCATCCGCGCCACGGAATGCTTCTCCATGTACTCGGACATGTCCAGGCGGACCATGGCGTGCTCGTCGTCGAACAGGAACTCCGCCAGGGCCCGCGCCAGCTCCGTCTTGCCCACGCCGGTAGGGCCCAGGAAGATGAAGGAGCCGATCGGCCGGCGCGGGTCCGCCAACCCGGCCCGGCTGCGGCGGATGGCATTCGAGACGCGCAGGAGCGCGTCCTCCTGCCCCACCACCCGCTGGCGCAGGCGCTCCTCCATTTTTACCAGTTTTTGCACCTCGCCCTCGAGCAGCCGGCCGGCGGGAATCCCCGTCCACTTGCTCACCACCCGCGCGATGTCCTCTTCATCCACTTCTTCCTTCAGCAGGCCTCCGGTTTTCTGCACTTCGGCCAGCTTCTTCTGCGCCGCGGCCAGTTCGCGCTCCTTGCCGGCGATCACGCCGTAACGCAATTCCGCCACCTTGGAGAGATCGCCCTGGCGTTCGTAGCGCTGCTCCTGGGCCTTGGCCTGCTCGATTTCCTCCTTGAGCCTGCGGATGCCCTGGATGGCCTCCTTCTCCTGCTGCCAGCGCGCCTTGAGCGCCGACGACTGTTCCTTCAGCGCGGCCAGTTGCCTTTCGATCTCTTTCCGCCGCTCCTTCGAGTGCGCATCGCTTTCCCGCAGCAGCGCCTGGCGCTCGATCTCCAGTTGCATCACTTGGCGCTCGATTTCGTCGATTTCCAGCGGCAGGGAATCGAGCTGCAGGCGCAGGCCGGCCGCGGCCTCATCCACCAGGTCGATGGCCTTGTCCGGCAGGAAGCGGTCGGAAATGTAGCGCTGCGAAAGCGTGGCCGCGGCCACGATGGCCGCGTCCTTGATGCGCACCCCGTGATGCACCTCGTAGCGGTCCTTGAGCCCGCGCAGGATGGCGATGGTGTCTTCCACCGTGGGCTCGCCCACCAGCACCGGCTGGAAGCGCCGCTCCAGCGCCGGATCCTTTTCAATGTGTTTCCGGTACTCGTTCAGCGTGGTGGCCCCGATGGCGCGCAGTTCGCCGCGCGCCAGGGCCGGCTTCAGCATGTTGGAGGCGTCCATCGCCCCTTCCGCGGCGCCCGCGCCCACCAGCGTATGCAACTCGTCGATGAACAGGATGATTTGCCCGCCGGCCTCGGAGATTTCCTTCAGCACCGCTTTCAGCCGGTCCTCGAATTCGCCGCGGTATTTCGTCCCGGCAATCAGCGCAGCCAGGTCCAGAGACACGAGGCGCTTCGGCTTGAGCACCTCAGGGACGTCGCCCGCCACGATGCGCTGCGCCAACCCCTCCACAATCGCCGTCTTGCCCACCCCAGGCTCGCCGATGAGCACCGGATTGTTTTTCGTGCGCCGCGCCAGGATCTGCATCACCCGGCGAATCTCCTCGTCCCGGCCGATCACCGGGTCCAGCTTGGATTGCCGCGCCAGATCGGTGAGGTCGCGTGCGTACTGCGCCAATGCCTGGTAGGTGGATTCCGGGGCCTGCGAGGTCACCCGATGGCTCCCGCGCACTGCGGCCAGCGCCTGCAGCAGTGCCTCCCGTCCCGCCCCTTGCCGGGCCAGCAGCAGCGCCGCCGCGTCTTTCCCTCCTCCCGCCAGAGCCAGCAGCAGGTGCTCGGTGGAGACGTATTCGTCCTTGAATTGCCCGGCCGCATCAAAGGCGCGCTTCAGCACTTCATTGGTCGCGGGGCTCAGGTATTGCTGGCCGGCCCCGGAGACCTGCGGCAGCCTGGCTAATTCCGATTCTGCCTCGCGCAGCAAAGCCTCCACCTGCACGCCCAGCTTGCCAAGCACCGGAGGAACCACGCCCTCCTTCTGCGCGGCAAGCGCCGCCAAAACATGCAGTGGTTCAATCTGCTGGTGGCCGCGCGTGGCTGCCAACTCCTGCGCCTCAGCCAGCGCCTCCTGGGCCTTGATGGTCAGTTTATCCATGCGAACCATGATGGCTGCTCCTGATAAGAAATCGATGCGGCGAGGAGCCGGATGGGGATCACCCGCATTATGCTCCCGCAGGTCCTGCCAGACAAAAAGGGCCGGGGATTTTTCATCCCCGGCCCTTTCTCACCGGCAGGGACTTACTTCCCGTTGCCCACCGCAATCTTGATCTGCTTCGGCCTGGCTTCCTCCCGCTTCGGCAGATGGACGGTGAGCACGCCGTTCTTGTACTCCGCCTTCACAGCCTCCAGCTTCACCGTGTTGGGCAGGGTGAAGGTGCGGCTGAAGGTCCCGTAGTAGCGCTCCATGCGGAGAGCGTTCTCTTCCTTAAATTCCTTCTCGTACTTGCGCTCGCCGCTCAGAGTCAGCGTGTTGCCTTCGACGCGCACGTCGATGTCCTTTTCATCCATTTCCGGCAGTTCGGCCTTCAAAACCAGTTCATGCTCGGTCTCGAAGATGTCCACCGCGGGCGTCCAGACGGTCAGAGAGGTGGGTGTCCGGAAGCCACGGAATAGGGGCTCTTCGAAGAGCCGGGTAACCTCATCCTGGAATTTGGCCAGGGCGTTCACCGGGTCCCAACGGGTGATAGTGGTCATCGCAACTCCTCCAAAGGTGGTGTACTAACTGCAAGCAAAGCATAAAATCTGCGTGCACTATTGTCAAGTCTTTTCTTGGGAGCCCTCAACGCTCTATAAGAAGCTTAATATGAGGCACTTAAGGTAGATGGTCTCCGGGACGGTCAGCACCGCCGGGTGATCCCGGCTAGCTCCCCGGCGCTCGACCACGCGCACGGTCGCGCCCACGTCCACGGCCGCTTCCCACAGCACTTCCCCAAACATTGCTTCCGGAACGTGGTAGGAGCAGGAGCAGGTGACCAGCATGCCGCCCGGACGCAGCAGTTTCAGGCTGCGCAGGTTGATCTCCTTGTACCCGCGGCGCGCGGCCTCCACCGCGCTGCGGTTCTTGGCAAAGGCCGGCGGATCCAGAATGATCGCGTCAAACTTGCGTCCCGCCTGCTCGTACTCCTTCAAGAGGTCGAAGACATTGCTCTCGCGAAACGTCACGTTGCTCGCAGCGTTGCTCTCCGCATTGCGCCGCGCGCCCTCCAGCGCTTCCGCGGAAATCTCCACCGCTTCCACGCGCTCGGCGCGCCGCGCCGCGTGCAGCGCGAAGCCGCCCTGATAACTGAAGCAATCCAACACCTCGCCCCGCATGTAGTGTTCCGCAGCCCGGTAGTTTTCCCGCTGGTCGAGAAACGCTCCGGTCTTCTGTCCCCGCCGCAGGTCCAGCCGGAAGCCGACTTCATTCATGCGCACGGCCACTTCCTCTGGGACTTCTCCCGAAAGCACGGAAATGGACTGAGGCAAGCCCTCCAGAAGCCGGGATTTGGCGTCGTTGCGTTCCAGAATCCCCCGCGGAGAGAACTGCTCCTGGAGCAACGCCACCAGTTCATCCTTGCGCCGGTCCGTTCCTTGGCTGAGCGTCTGCACAACCAGGTAATCCCCGTAGCGGTCCACGATCAGGGAGGGAAGCAGGTCTCCTTCGCCGTACACCAGCCGGCAGCAGTCCGTGGCTTCCACCACCGTGCGGCGGTACTCTGCCGCGGCCTGCATCCTCGCCGCAAAGAACGCACGGTCCACCGGCTCATCCCTCCGGGTGAGGAAGCGCAGCGCAATCTGCGAACGGTCACTCCAGAAGGCCCGGCCCACCAGCCGCCCCCGCTCATCGCTCACCCGCACCACGTCTCCGGCGGCGGCCTGGGCACTGCGCACGTCGCTGCGGTAAATCCACAGGTGACCGCCGGTGATGCGCTCTGCGCCGCGCCGCGTCACCACCACACTGGGCTCCGCCATCGGCTGTTTCACTCCTTCTCCTGCCTTCTTGCGCCGCGGGTCGAACGGCGGCATGGCGGTCCGCGGAAGCGGACCCGGAACCCGGGCACGAGGCTGTGCGCCCGTCCCCCGCTGAAAATTACCTGCGCGCGAACGCCTTGCCGCGCATACGATAGCGCAGGAGCCCTCTGCGGAGCGAGCCAGGCCGTGCGTCTTTCGGACTTCGATTATCAGCTGCCCTCGGAGCGCATCGCGCAGCACCCGGCGGCGGAACGCGACGCCTCGCGCATGATGGTGCTGGACCGCGCCGCGCGCACCTGGCAGGACCGCGCGTTCCGCGAATTGCCAGAACTGCTCCGCGGCGACGAGTTGCTCGTGGTCAACGATGCGCGGGTTTTTCCCGCCCGCCTCTACGGCCACCGCGTGGGCACGCGCGCCCAGCCTCCGCCGCGGCGGCGCCGCGGCTACCTGACTTCGGAGATCGAGGTTCTGCTCACCCGCCAGATCGAGCCCGGTGTGTGGGACGCCCTGGTGCGCCCCGGCCGCAAGATCCGCATCGGGGAACGGATTGTCTTTGACCGCGGGGCAGGTATTCCTGCCGGCGGTCACGAAAAAGCCGGCGGCATTCCTCGAAACTTGCCATTTCTGGAAGCGGAGGTGCTCTCCCGCGGCCTTTTCGGCGCACGCCGGCTGCGCTTTTCTTCCGTGGCNGACTTCGCGGCCACGCTCGCGCAGATCGGCCATATTCCCTTGCCTCCTTACATCGCCCGCCCGGACGAGCCCGAAGACCAGGAGCGCTATCAAACCGTGTTCGCGCGGCGCCCGGGAGCCGTCGCGGCTCCCACGGCGGGATTGCACTTCACGGAGAAGATCCTCCAGCGGCTGCGCGCCTGCGGAATCGAAATTTGCCCGCTCACGCTCTTCGTTGGCCCGGGCACATTCCAGCCGGTGCGCGCGGAAGAAGTCGAACGCCACCAGATGCAGCCGGAAGCCTACGACATCCCGGAGGCCACCGCGGCAGCGATCGCTGGTGCGCGTGACGCCGGCCGGCCCGTTCTCGCCATTGGCACCACGGTGGTACGCGCGCTGGAATCCGCCGCCCGCGCCGTGGCGCAACCTGGTGGCCGGGCGCCGGCTATCTCCGCTGGTCCGGGCGAGGCGGGAATCTATCTCTACCCCGGGGCGGAGTTTCTGGTGGTCAACCAACTCCTGACGAATTTCCACTTGCCCCAATCCACGCTGCTGCTGCTGGTAGCGGCCTTCGCCGGCCGCGAATTCATTCTGGACGCCTATCGCCATGCCGTCGAAAGCGGCTACCGCTTCTACAGTTACGGCGATTGCATGCTGATTCGCTGAGAGTTTTCCCCGCGGCGCCATTGAGGGCGTTTCATGTTGCCCACACCTGTGGCCAGACACGCACGGGGTGCGCGATCCAGGATTGGATCAGAAGGGAAATGGCTCGCGGATTCGTTTGATTCAGTCAGGTGGCGGGGCCTTGACCCACTGCAAGGGTCCGCTCCGTTAGAAGCTGTTCCCACGGGGCAGATCTCCGGGTGCGACGACATGCCGGTAAGGAGGGATTTCGCGAATGCCCGACCACATTGACGATCTCCTGGCCAGCTTCACTGCCCAGTCGTTGGAATTTCGCGCTGCCGCGAATGCCAGCGTGCCGCCTGAGAAGCGCCCCATTCGCAGCAGGGTGCTATCTCGCTTACGGGATTCCGCCGATTTCACGAGATCCTTTGTTCCCCTGCTGAAAGACTGCATGAAAGCAGGCTTAGAAGACGAAGCAATTCTAGCTGCTTTTTCCACGGCTCTGGCTGCCGACCCCCGATTTCAAACCCTGGTGCTTGAGGCCATCGAGCAGGATCGGAAATGGGGAGATCTATTCCAGAAAGGCTTCCACTCCTGGCTTGACCGGATTCATTCCGTTGTTGAGAAGTTATTCGACACTTCCCACCCGGTCTCCCGTTTGACTGCATCCGTGCTGCTCTCCGGCACGTCCCTGTTCGCCGGATACAAAGCCATCCACTATGCAGTTCCCGAGATCGCTCCCAAGGAAATCGCCATTCCGATTCGTGCAATTCCTCAGGGATCGCCGGGCGGTTTAAAGATTCCAGTGGTCGCGTCTCCTCAGCCCTTGTCTGTTCGCCCGGAGGCCGCGGGACCGCTCAAGGTGGACGTGACGACCGGCACGGTCTTGCCGATTGACCTCCAGCCGATTCTGAAACAGGTTTCGGCGGTTGGCGATCCCCAGCGGCAGGAATCTGCCGTTTACTACTACCTGCAGGACGAGAAAATCGAGGAAAGAGTTCGAAAACTGGAAAGTACTCTCCCGGAATTGGCCGCTGGGGTCTCGAGCTTGACAAGGCGGACAGACCAGTTCCAGTCGGGTCTCGATAGAGCCGGGGCGCGAGTGGACTCCTTGGATGAAGGATTCAGGTCTTTCCGCCAGGCGGTTTCGAATCTGCAGACCTCTACCTCCATGACGGTAAACGAGCAACAAAGCGGAGAGGTTTACCTCCAATGGCTTGACCAACAGGGAAAGGAAGCTGCATGCACCTTTACCGTGACGGTGGGCAAGCGCGACGGCGACACTTACCCTGTCTCCCTTAAGCCAAAAGAATGCGCGCACACCCTGCCCGAGGAATGCCGGAAGCGCGAGTTCTGGAATCAGCCGGCCAAGCTGGAGATCAACCAGCCCAAACAGATTCCCGGGCTGCCCTTCCATCTCACAGTAATTGAGGGCAATCACCGGTGGATTTTGCGCTCCTGGGTATCGTTGCGGTTTCAACCCGACGCCTCGGCGATTTTCAACAATCCTGTGCCGGATTCCCTGGTGGCGGCGCACGCGTCCGGACCCGGAGCATGCACCCCACCTCAGGAATAGACCCCATGAACTCCGCAGACCCGCAGCGGCGCGAATCCTGGCTTGCTCTTGGCTTCCTTGGTGTGTCCCTTGTCTTGGGAGCCTGGGCCAGGGCCACTCTTCGAGCTCCTGCTGCAGCTCAAGAAAAGGGTGAATGGCCTTCCTCCGTTACCGCGAACAGCCTATCCGCCACTTTCACAAGCCTGATGGCATCACTGCCCCTGGAGCCCCAGCTTAACTCCGGGCTTCAGAGCGAGAAGAGATGTCTCCACCCAATTCGCGTCGTGCCGCACCACCTTGGAAACGTGGACGTATTCGTTGACGGGACGGACTTCGCCGCGTTCAACTACCCAGACCGGGCTTCTCTAGCTGACGGAGCAGGAAAGTCCTGGTGTGACTCAGCCCCGAGGCGTCTTCTGATTTTTCTTCCGGCGCTGCGAGTCCGGGAGATAAGCACCGGGGAACCTCTCGCGGTCTACCCCTGCGCATTCTCCCACCCCGCCCTTGAATAGAGTTCCGGGGGCGCCGATCGCCGGTTCATCCCTTCGCCCCTGTGCTCTACGCTCGGGTGAGTTATAATCCCCGCCAACCGCCGCGCCTGGGCGCCGGCTTCGATGCGCTATCTGATTCTCAGCGATATTCATGCCAACCTGACGGCACTGGAGGCCGCGCTGGCCTCCGCTGAAGGAGCCTGGGACAAGGCCATCTGCCTGGGCGACCTGGTGGGCTACGGCCCGGACCCCAACGAAGTAGTGGACCGTGTGCGCGGCCTCGATGCCGTTACCATCCGCGGAAATCACGATCGCGTCTGCTGCGGTTTGACCGACGCCCAGGACTTCAACCCCGTGGCGCGCAGCGCGGTCAATTGGACCCGCGAGCAATTGCGCCCGGAGAATCAGCATTATCTGGAAGCCTTGCCGCCGGGACCCAGGGAATTGAACGGCATGGTGCTGATCCACGGCGCGCTGCGCGACGAGGATGAATACGTCATCGCTCCCGGGCAGGCCTTGGCTTCCCTGATCGAAGCGACTTCCCACCTCAGCTTTTTTGGGCACACCCACCTGCAGGGCGGTTTTTCCTTTCGCGATAACCAACTCGCCGTCATCCACCCGAAATACGCTCCGGAAGGCGGCACCTGGCCTTTGCACCTGGAAGACGGCACCCGCTACCTGCTCAATCCCGGCTCGGTAGGCCAGCCGCGCGATGGCGACTCCCGGGCCGGCTTCCTGATCGCAGACATGGAACACCAGGTGATGGAATATCGCCGGGTGCACTATGAAATCCGCTCCGTGCAGCAGCGCATGTTCCGCGCGGGCCTGCATGAATCGCTGATCCTGCGCCTGGCTCTGGGGCGCTAGCGGAGCGCCAAACGAGTGTTGCGATGAACGTTCCCGCCGCAGAAGAGTCCTCTTCCCGCCGGTTCGTCCTGGCGCTGGCCGGCGGCGCGGGCATCGTCCTGCTGCTGATCCTGGGCGTCTGGCTGCTGGGACGCGGCTCGGGCGGCGGCCAGGTCCCGGCCGCGGAGAAGCACCTGCCTTTCGGGCCGGCCGAGCAGGCCTATGCCGCGCAAATTCGTTTCTCCAATCTGCAGCTCAGCCAGGCCACCAACATGCTGAAACACGAATTCACCTACCTGGTCGGAACGGTGGAAAATTCCGGCGGCCGTACGGTGCGCGGCATCGAAGCCACCGTCGAATTTCACGACCTGATCAACCAGTTGGTGCTGCGCGAGACCGTGCGCATTTTTCCTCCCGGAGCGCCGCCGCTGGCGCCCGCCCGGCAGCGCGAGTTCCAGCTTACGTTTGAATCCGTTCCCCAAAGCTGGAACCATCAGGCTCCTGCTATCCGCATCACCGGACTCGACCTTCAGTGATCCGCCGTGGCTACGCCTGATTCTTTGCCGCTGCCTTCCGCTGGCCAGCTGGAGCGCGCGCTCCAGGAGCTGCGCGAGAGCGGGCAGGTGGAGGTGCGCGAAGACGGAGAACTGCTGGCGGGCCTGATCAATCCGGAATTCGAGCTGCGCGAACAGAGCGGGAAGCTTGTGCTTCAGCTCTGGTCCAGCGGCAACACGCTGGTCCGGCGCGTCCAGGGAGTCGTGGAACAGGCCGGCGGCAGAATCGAACTCGCGGTGCAGAAGTTCGGCAAAGCGCGGCCGGGCCGCCTGGAATTGCGCGCCCGCGACCTGCCGCTGGCGCCCGGCCGCATCACCCGCGAAGAATTCCGGGCGCGCTTCCGCCAGTTGCTGGCCGGGCAGTTTCCCGGCGAAGACGTTCTTGCGCTCACCACCGCCGCGGACCTGAAGCGCTCGCTTTCCGGAAATTATGCCCGAGGCGTGCAGGCGCGCGGGCGGGAAGCGCGTGCCGTGCTCGGCGTGCCGCCTTCCGAAAGCCCCGCTTCCATCGATGCGGCGCTGGCGTTTGCCCTGCTCTGGCTCGACTGGACCCGCGAGCACAACCCCAAGAAGCACGTCGCCGGCCTGCGGCTCTTCCTTCCCGCGGGCCGCAGCCAGGTGACCTGCCACCGCCTCCAGGCGCTTTCGCGGGATCTGCCCATCGAGATTTACGAACTGGACTGGAGCCACCGCACGGTTCGCCGCGTGGATCCCCGCGACGCCGGAAACCTGGACTCTTCCCTCGTTCCGCGCCGGCAGGTGGAACGCCTTCAGGAAGAGGCGATGGCAGCGGCACAGTCGCTGGGCATCGCCGAACTCCTCGGCGCGGGGAACGCCGGGCGGACGGAATCGGGATTGGAGGCGGTGGTTGTCCCCGGCACCCGGGCCGTCTCCTGGCGTTTCCGCGGACTGGAACTCGCGCGCTACGAAGCCGGTGTCGTGCGCATCACGGATGAGACAGGCAATCTCACTCCCGCTGCGGCGCGGCCGGAAAAAGTCGTGGTCCGGCTCGACGCCTTGCGCCGCTTCCGCGCTCCGCATCCGCCCGACGCGCACCACCCGCTCTATCGCGCGCAGGGGGAGCGCTGGCTCGAGAGCCTGATCATGGCGGAGCCCGCGCGCATCGAGCCGCGGCTCGACCCGCGCTTTGTCTATTCCCAGGTGCCGGCTTTCTCGTTTACGGATCGCGCGGTCCTGGACCTGCTCGGAGCCACCCGCGACGGCCGCCTGGTGGTAATGGAATTGAAAGTGGACGAGGACTTGCAGCTTCTGCCCCAGGCGCTGGACTACTGGTTGCGTGTGCGCTGGCACCGCGAGCAGGGCGACTTGGAGTCGCTCGGCTACTTCCCCGGCCTGCGACTGGCGGATCGGCCTCCGCTGCTCTACCTCGTGGCCCCCGGCCTGCGCTTCCATCCCGCTACGGAAACGCTGCTGCGTTTCGTCTCCCGCGAGGTGGAAGTGGTGCGCGTGGGCCTGAATGAAGGTTGGCGCAAAGGCCTGCGCGTCCTCTTCCGCCAGGAAAGGTCGTAGGGGCGCTGCTTGCTGCGCCCCGCCGAAATCTTTCCGTGTGGAAGGCCCTCGATGTCTCGGCCCCAGCCACAGATCAGACTCGGCAGCAAGACTGGAAAATTAGGTCGGCANCAAAAAAAGAAGCAGCCTTGGCAGAGCCAACGCTGCTTCCCGGGGTGGTCTTGGGTGGTACTTGCCTATTAGGATGCACCAATCCGGGAAAGGTTGCCACAGAATTTTAACAATCCCCGGCAGAAGGCAAGACTCAGAAGAACAGGTACTTGCGCCACTTTTCGTCGTGGCGCCCCATCAGCCGCATGAGCTGCCGTGAAGTATGCAGGGTGAAGGGCCGCGGCCGCCGCTCCAGTTGAATTCCCGCCTCTTCCGGAGTACGGTCGCCCTTCTGGTTGTTGCACTGGTAGCAGCAAGCCACCAGGTTTTCCCAGGAGGTCGGCCCGCCCCTCGAGCGCGGCAGCACGTGGTCCAGGGTCAGCTCCGAGGACGAGAACTGTTTCCCGCAGAACTGGCAGGTGTAGCGGTCCCGCAGCAGGATGTTTTTCCGCGAAAGCGCACGGGTCTGCTGGGGGATATGCCGGTAGGTGAGCAGACGGATCACGGACGGCACCGGCAGGGCTTCGCGCGCGGAATGGACGCGTAAAGCGCCGGTCTCTTCCATCTGCGCCACGCCCTTGAGCATCAGGATCAGAGCCCGGCGCACCGCGGTCACATGAATGGGCTCGTAAGTGGAATTCAGCACCAGCACCGGCTCTTGCAGTACCGAGCGGCGGGAAGGAATGGCCTCCGCCCCTGCGGTGCCCGCCAGCGGGGCTGGGCGAAGCCGGGACCGCGCCTCAGCGCCCAGTTCGGGCAGCTTACGCAAAGGCTTGTAGCGGTATGGCTTCATACCTCTCTTTGATGCACGCCAGAGTCCAAAAGCCGCTTCCACAGTCCGGGGCCAGGAGGAAAACCAGGCGGGTTACGGCAACGCTCCCGCCCAGGCTTCCGTCACCCGCGCAACCGTCACCGCCGCCACTTGCGCGGCTCCGGCCGAACGCAGCGCCCGGGCGCAGGCATCGAGCGTCGCGCCGGTAGTAAATACATCATCTACCAGCAATACCCGGCGGTTGTCAATTCGCCCGCCCGGCAAAGCGGCATAGGCGCCACGCGCTGTCTCCCAGCGTTCATGCCGCGAGAGACGCAACTTGGGGGGCCGGGGTATCTGCCGCTGAATGGCCCGGGTTTCCAGCGGTA
>OCOJ01032989.1_pt1 | contig 15601 bp, 18 predicted proteins | sample 1539251 | NCBI WGS metagenome assembly OCOJ01 (sample SAMN01911457, study PRJEB22624) | soil metagenome | biome: Soil | place: Malaysia | collected 2012-04-30 | depth RA_metagenome m | reverse complement strand
TCAGCGTTCAGGCTTCTTCCGCCATCGAAGAAGTCACCAGCACCATGCACGAAATGAGCATCAACGTGCAGAACGTCGTCAAGAACACGCAACTCCAGGCTTCCAGCGTCGCCGAAACTTCCGCTTCCATCGATCAGATGGTCACTTCGATTCAGCGCGTCGCCGATACCGCCAAAGTCCTTCTGGACATCGCCAATCGCTCCCGCGAAGAAGTGGTCACCGGCATCCAGACCATGGAAAAAGCCACCGACGGCCTGAACCGCACCAACAAAGCCATTCAATCCTCCGCGGAAATCATCAATGTGCTGGGCCATCGCGCCGACGACATCGGGAAAATCATCGAAGTCATCGACGACCTCGCCGAACAAACCAACCTTCTCGCTCTCAACGCCGCCATCGAAGCCGCTCGCGCCGGTGAGCACGGTTTGGGCTTCGCCGTCGTCGCCGACGAAGTCCGCAAGCTCGCCGAAAAATCCACGCAATCCACCAAGGAAATCGCCGACCTCATCCAGAGCATCCAGCGCGAAGCCCGCCAGGCCGTCGAAAACATGGAGCGCAGCACCCGCATCGTCGAAGAAGGCCTCACCCTCGGCAACGACCTGGGCTCCGCCCTTCACAAAATCTCCAACGTCGTCACCGAAGTCTACAAGTTCTCCCAGGAAATCGGCGCCGCCACCAACGAGCAGTCTGTCGGTTCCGCGCAAATCGCCAAGGCCACTGGCCGCCTCACCGAAATCACCCAGGAAATCAACTCCGCCGTCGAGGAGCAGGCCTCCGGCGCCCAGGCTGTCGTTCGCGCCATGGACAAGATGCGCGAGCTCGTTCAGCAATCCGCCTCCAGTTCCACCGAGCTTTCCGCTGCCGCTGAGCAAATGCTCAAGCTCTCCCGCAACCTCCTCGACAGCATGGACCGCTTCGTTCTCGACCGCTCCGCGCAAACCCGTGCCCATCACCTCGAGGGCATCTCTTCCCGCCGCGCTCGTGAATCCACCCGCGAGCGTGAGCCTGAATACGCCGAGCTCACCCACTCCTGAAGCCCTGGAGATCCTCGATGGAAAAAGAACTCCAGGTCGTTGGCTTCCGCATCGGAAACGAAACGTACGGCGTGCGCATCGGTGCGGTGCGCGAAATCGTTCGCGTTCCCGAAATCACTGCGGTTCCCAATGCCCCCGATACTGTGGAAGGCGTCATCAACCTGCGCGGGAAAATCATTCCCGTGATGGACTTGCGCAAGCGCTTCGGGCAATCGGAAATCAAGTCGGACAAGAAGAATCGCATCCTGGTCGTCGAGCTCGAAAACAAATTGGTCGGCCTGATTGTCAATTCCGCTTCCGAAGTTCTGAAAATTCCGCCCTCGGAAATTGAAGCGCCCGGCACGGTCTTCGCCGAAGGAGAATCCGGATACGTCACCGGCGTAGGAAAACTCTCTGGCCGCCTGATTATTTTGCTGGATATCGCCAAGCTCTTGCACCGCCCCGAATTCAAACGACTCGAGGAGGCCGCGGACACCGTCCTAACGGCAAAGTAAGCATCTCCGAATCGCCTTGGGATTTGCTCCACTGCCGTTTCGCCGCACGCTCAACATGGGAACCCTTACCGCCCAGTTCCAGCTCACGGATGCAGAACTCAAGTTGCTCCAAACCCTCGTCTATCAGGAATGCGGCATGTTCTTCGACGAGCGTCGCTCTCATTTCCTCAAAGATCGCGTCCAGCGTCGCGTCAAAGCCTGTTCGCTCGACTCCTTTTATAGCTACTACCGCCTGCTAACCAGCCGCGAAGGCCGCGCCGAGCTGGCCTTGCTTCTCGAGAACCTGACCGTCAACGAAACTAGTTTTTTCCGCAACCGGCCCCAGCTCGATCTGCTCCAGAAGACGGTTCTGGAAGACCTGCTGCACAAGAAAACCGAGCGGCGCGATTGGAACCTCCGCATCTGGAGCGCCGGTTGTTCCAGCGGTCAGGAGCCCTACTCGGTTGGCATTTTGATCTGCGACGCCCTCGCCTACTACTACCTTCGTAATCCTCTTCCTTTTGATATGCCCTCGCCTAAGCCCCTGATCCCTCCTCCGTGGAAACTCGAAATCGTTGCTTCCGATATCAGCTATGCCAGCCTGCGCATCGGCCAGGAAGGCATCTACACCGAAGTGCAGATGGAGCCAGTCGACTACACTTGCCGGCTGCGCTACTTCGAAAAGTCCTGCGACAAATATGCCGTCAAGCCCCAGCTCAAAGAACTCATCCAGTTTGACTTCCACAACTTGAAAACCGAATTCTTGCCCCGCCGCAACGACATCATTCTCTGCCGGAACGTCATGATCTACTTCGACGAAGCTGAGCAAAAGCGCCTCATCGAAAAGTTCTGGCACTGCCTGAATCCCGGCGGCTACCTCTTCGTTGGCCATGCGGAAAGCCTTTTTGGCCTCACGCAAAAATTCCGCATGGTCCACGAAAACAATGGCACCGCCTACCAGCGCATGGAGCCGAATCCGTGAGCCGTCCTCCTGAAGATCGCAGCTCCGAGCTCCGCGCCCTCTTTTTCGAGAGCGCCAATGAGCTATTGCAATCGCTGAATGAGGCTGGCCTCGAACTTGAGTCGCACCCTGCCGACGAAGAAGTCATTCGCCGCGTCCGTCGCGCCGTTCACACCCTCAAAGGCGACTCCGCTGCTTGCGGCTTCCACAAACTGAGCGAAATTGCTCACGAGCTCGAAGACGTCCTGACACCGCAAGTCGCGCAGAAAAACGGCGCCAAGTTTGCCGAAGTGGTCTTGGCCGCCGCCGATACTTTCGAGGCCATGCTCTCCGCTTATCAGCGGCGCAAGAATCCGCCTTCCGCCGAGGCCCTCCGCAACGTCGTCCGTGGCCTGCTTCAGTCCTCGCCCGTGTCTTCCGAACCGTCGCAACAGGCGGCCCAATTGCTCGCTCAGTTCTCTTGGACCGAATACGAGCAGTTGATGATTTCCGAAGCCTTCCATCGCGGCGACACCGTTTACAACATCGCCCTGCGCATCGATCCGAATAGTCTCATGCGTGCCGCTGCTTTCCAGCTCATCCGCAACGTTCTCCACGGCTGCGGCACTGTTCTTGCTCTCCGTCCCGAAGACAACGTAGCCGCCGCCTCGGTCGAAATTGTCGAGGCCGCTCTGGCCACCACGCAAACCAAAGACGCTATCGCCCAGCGTTGCCGCATTCCTTCCATCGTCACCGACGTGCGCATCGAACGCGCGGCTTTGGCCCACACTCCCGAGCATGAGCTTCTCGGCGACCTTCTCGAAGCTCAGACTGCGCAGCAAACCGCCGATAGGCACGACCACGGCGAAAATGGCGGTTCGGCCAAGCCCGCCGCTCCAGGCTCCGCCCTCACCGCCGTTGCGGAAAGTACTTTGCGGGTGGACGCCAGCCGCATCGACGCCGTGATGAATCTCGTCGGCGAATTGATTATCGGCAAGTCCATGCTGCACCGCACCCTTTCCGAATTTGACCAGCGCTACGCTCGCGATCCCGTTCGCGCCAAGCTCGCCGACGCCCTCGGCTTTCAGGCTCGCGTCCTCGACGAGCTCCACAAATGCGTCCTCAAGATTCGCATGGTCCCCGTCGAGCAGCTTTTCCGCCGCTTTCCCCGCATTGTCCGCGACGTCGCCAAACAGTGCGGAAAAGACGTCGCCCTCGATCTCGCCGGACAGAACACCGACTTGGACAAAAGCATCCTCGATGCTCTCTCGGAACCCCTCATGCATCTCGTTCGCAATTCCGTCGACCACGGTATCGAGCCGGCCGAGGAGCGCCTCGCCTCCGGTAAGCCCACTCGCGGCACCGTTTCTCTCAATGCCTATCATCAGGGCACACAAGTTGTCATCGAAGTCCGCGATGACGGCCGCGGCATCGACCCGGTGCGCGTCCGCGATCAGGCCATCAAACAAGGAATCATCAAGCAGGAAGAAGCCGACCGGCTCTCCGAGCAGGACGCCCTCAATCTCATTTTCGAATCCGGCTTTAGCACCGCCGCCGAAATTACTGAAGTGTCCGGACGTGGCGTTGGCATGGATGTCGTCCGCAACGTGATGGACCGGCTAAAAGGCACCGTTCACATCGCCACCAAAAAAGGGCACGGCACCACGATTCAGCTCCACGCACCGCTCACTCTTGCCAGCATTCAGACTCTTCTGTTCCGCGTTGGTGGCCGTCTGTTTGCCGTCCCGCTCTCTTCCGTCGTAGAAATTACCCGCATTCACGAACAAGAAGTCCACCGCGTNCGACCAGCGCGAAGTCCTCCGGTTGCGCGAACAAATTCTCACTCTCGTTCGCCTCGAAGAGTTAAGCCGCCTCCGCGCCCTCGATTCTCAGCCGAGCAAGAAAAAACATTTTGTCATTGTCATTGGCGCTGCGGAAAAGCGTTTCGGCCTCGTTGTCGATAGCCTCNGTCGGCGAAGAAGAATTGGTCATCAAAGCGCTCCCCAGCGACATCGTCTCGAGCGATTTGGTGAGTGGCGCTTCAATTCTTGGCGACGGTACCGTGGTCTTGATCTTGAATGTTCCTGCTGTTCTCTCGCGCCTTTCTCGTTCTGTTCCTCTGGGGGCCATCGCATGAGCGACCGCATCCGCGTTCTCGTCGTCGATGATTCCGCCCTCATGCGGAAGCTGATTCCTGCCATCCTCGCTCGCGATCCTTCCATCGAAGTCGTCGGCACGNGCCATGGACGGCTCTTTTGCTTTGAAGAAAATCGAAGAACTTCGTCCCGACGTTGTCACCCTCGACCTTGAAATGCCTCGCATGGATGGCATGGAAACATTGCGCACAATCATGCGCCGCACCCCCATGCCTATCGTCCTTTTCAGCACCCATTCGAAAGAAGGCGTCTATTCCACCTTCAAAGCGCTCGCCCTCGGCGCCATCGACTTTGTCGCCAAGCCCGAGCACGCCGCCGCTGGCCAGCTCGAATCCATCGCCGAGCAACTCATCGACAAAATCAAAGTCGCCAAACGTGCTTCAGGCCGCAAATTGCCCCCCGCCGTCGTCTCGGACGAACGTCTCCACGAAAAAAAGAAGCAGAAGTCGGCTTTGCCCCCGAATCGTGTCATCGCCATTGGCATTTCCACTGGCGGCCCGAACGCGCTGCAATATGTCCTCTCGCAAATTCCGGCGGATTTTCCTGCCACCATCCTTGTCGTCCAGCACATGCCCGAAGGTTTTACGGAAATGTTCGCCAAGCGACTCGACGAATGCTGCGCCCTTGACATCCAGGAAGCCAAATCCGGCGACCTCCTCCTCGCGGGCCGCGTCCTCATCTGTCCGGGGAATCGTCATCTCATGGTTCGTCGCATGCCTCGCGGGGACATTGCTGTTCTCTCTGACGGCCCTCCGGTCAACGGCCATCGCCCTTCCGTCGACGTTCTTTTTCATTCTGTCGCCCAGCATTTCGGCCTGACCGCTGTTGGGCTCCTCATGACCGGAATGGGCGAAGATGGCTCCGATGGTCTCGGCGCCATTAAAGACGCCGGTGGCATGACTATCGCGCAAAGTGAAGACACATGTGTGGTCAGCGGCATGCCCCGCGCCGCTATCAGCAAAGGCCATGCTCACAAAGTGATTCCTTTGGACGGTCTGGCTAGCTTCCTCCAGCACCACTATGGTAGTGAGCGCGGCGCATCCGAGAGATTCGAAAAGTCCGACAAGAACGAGAAACTCGAAAAGTCTGACAAAACCGAAAGGACACAAGTTTCTTCCCACCGCACCTGACGGGCGTGGGGGAGAGGGAGAAGGCCATGCAACAATTCGCGGCTCTGCTTCGCAAAGACAGTCAACCGGTCCGCTATCTCGTCGTGGACGACTCCGTCTTCGCTCGCAAGAACATCATCAAGATGATCGAGATGTTCGGCGGCGAGGTCGCCGGGGAAGCCGGGGATGGCCTCACCGCTATCGCCGAATTCAACCGCACCAAGCCCGACATTGTGCTCATGGATATCACCATGCCGCAGATGGAGGGCATCGAAGCCGTCGAGCGCATCGTTCGCCAGCATGGCGACGCCCGCATCGTCATGGTCTCTTCGGTGGGCTATCAGGAAAACATTCTCGCCGCGCTGCAAAAGGGCGCCAAGCACTTCGTTCAGAAGCCCGTCAAGCCCGAAGTGCTCTACGAGATTCTTCGCTACGTTCTCAGCGACGATCCCAACGCTGTGGGCGCGCCCGTAGCCTTCGCAGGAGAACAACGCTCATGAGAATGGAACTCATCCAGCCCTTTATCAATGCCGCCGACGCCGTCTTTGCTGAATCGCTCCACGCTCCGACAAAGATCGTCGATCTCGCCATGGATGAAGATACCTATCGCCGAAGAGGTGTCGCTGCGCTCATCAACATCAAGGGCGACATCGAAGGCCGCGTCATTCTCGATCTCTCGCCCGAAGTGGCCATGAAAGTCGCCAGCCATCTTGCCGGTACCGAGCTGCCCGAAAGCGACCAGCTCGTCCGCGAGACCGTCTGCGAACTCGCCAACATGGTCATCGGTAACTCCGTCACCCTTTTGAACGATCAGGGGTTCCGCTTCAAAGTTTTTCCACCGGAAGTTCACATGAGTGAGGAAGGCCTGGCCGGCAGCGCCGACACCGAAGCCATGGTCATTTGCATCGAAACGCCTTGCGGCGATGTCTATCTGAACATCGCCATGCACTACTTGCGCCGCCGCCGCCGCGAACGCGATGCCATCCCCGCCGTCGACTGACCTTCAGTGGAAGCCCCGGACTTCTGCCCGGGGAAGCGAGCCTCTAGGCTCACGGGAAATCCACGTCGCCCCAAGCTTGCCCGCTGTTGACTTGTAATCCCGGCACCGGCCCCCAACCAATTGTCATCCCGACCCTTGGCGTGCGGTCTCCCGCAGGCCAAGGCGGAGGGATCTGCTGTTGGTCCCTCTTCGCGCATTTTCATCGTTCCTGGATGTGGGAAAACATCATCACCCACTGCTTTTCATTCCCGAATTCAGGCTCAAGAAAAATCTCACAAAGAGAGGTGCTGTCTTCAGCGCCTCTTTTTGCTCTCCAAAAAACTCGCCCCTCAGACTTGCGACTCTCCTGGCGGCCGAATGTACGAAGCTCCATGCCGGTACAATCCCGCGGATGGAATGGCCTGGCAAAACACAATTCGTATCGGCACAAAAATCGCTCCACTCCCCGGTGTAAACGGCACCGCTACTTCCACTCGCGTTCCTTCCGGATACTGATTCCGGCTCCGGAAGCTCAGCCCGCCTTTCGACAGGTCCTCGCACACCGCCACTTCTTCCTGAAATCCACGCCGCCGGATGCACGCCAGCACGCGCGCCCGAATTCGCGTGCGGTTCCGCCGCGGGACCACCCGTTCTTCGACCGGCTGCGGACGCTCCACCCCGGGCTCGGGGGCTTTCAGTTCCGGCTGTGCTTCAATCCAAATCGACGGCGAGTCGCAATGGCGGCACAGTCGCGCCACGCATCTGCGCACTTCGAACGATTTTAGCTCCAGTTCGTTCAAGTAAACGACCTCGCGCCTCTGGCAGAAACTGCACTCCATCAGCAGCCGCGCCAGCGCTTCCTCCGACTTGTAGGGAGCAGGGAAGTCGATGTCCCAAAAATCCACCCGCGGCTCGAGCAGATGAATCGCGTACAGAAATCCGTCCGGCTCCTGATCGATTTCCGCCACAATGCGCGCACGCGCCGTTTTCGAGTGGTCGCCTTCGCTCCGCCGCAGCAGAACTTCTTGCCCCGCCGCCATTTTTTCCTGCATGCGCAGCACGCCGCCGTTGCGGCTGACCAGCAGCGTTTCCGCGATAAATTTCACCGCGGGCTCGCCGCTGGCCGACCACGACACCTCGACGGGCATGCGGAAGCTGATGCGGTCGCTTTGCCGGATTCCTTCGCTGCGCATCGTTTCGTTGAGCATGAGGGAAGTTACAAGTTCAGACTAGCATGCTCTCCCGCATGCGCCGCGACCGTGGGCCGACACCATTGTCGTAGGCACTAATACCATGCCGTCGTCATGCCAGGCCCGCGCTGGCCTCCAACTGTTGTCTTTTTCGCCGTCTTTCCAGAAGCTAAATCGCTAAAACGGCTGGTTTGATGCAACACTAAAATAGAACGGGGAACGTCCCCCAGGTCCGTTTCATCACCCCTTTTACGGCCAAAGCGACAGTGGGCAACGTTATTTCCATGGACGATCGCATCTCCGAGCGTGGTTCGCAGAGGGCGGGCCTCCGCGACCGCCGTTTCGCTATCCGCTTTCCTTTTGCCGCCGACGCCGAACTCCTCGACCTCGAATCTGGGGAGCGGACCACCGGGGTCACTTCGGACATTTCTTTGGGCGGCTGCTTCGTCTGCTCCAGCAAGCCGTTGCCCTCCAACACCCGCCTCCGCCTGACCCTGACGCGCAAAGGCGATCGCGTTGAAGTCTTGGCCACCGTTCGCATCGTCAAGCCTCGCGTTGGCATGGGTCTTGAGTTTATCGACGTCGAACCCGCCTCCACCGCCATTCTCACCCGCTGGCTCGACCACCTCCGCCGCGCCCGCTGATCGGAGCTTGTGTGGACAGGCATTCTTGCCTCGATCCTGCACCCAGCCGTCCACGAGACAGGCAGGAATGCCTGTCCCATCTCAGTGGTGCAGTCCGAATAACGTCCGGAAGCCCCAAACTGCCGCAACTCCCAGCAGAACCATAAAGCCGACTCCGATAAACCGGCTCGAAAAATTGCTTTTGCTCCAAGACTGGAACACGGCCACTATTCAAACCACAAAGAGCAGGATGGCTCCCACTCCGAGCGTCTTCAAAAACATGCCTCAACCTCGCCCTATTCAGAATGCTGTGCGTCGCGCGCTCAGGTTGCAAGCATCCGGGCTCGCCAACGCGCGCCCTTCATCATTCGCGAGGGTGCCACTCCTTGCTGTGACGCCCGTCACCTGCATATGTGTCGAAGGGGCTTGCCCATAGGTTATTCTCCGTGCTAANCGTCGCGCGCTCAGGTTGCAAGCATCCGGGCTCGCCAACGCGCGCCCTTCATCATTCGTGAGGGTGCCACTCCTTGCTGTGACGCCCGTCACCTGCATCTGTGTCGAAGGGGCTTGCCCATAGGTTATTCTCCGTGCTAACTGCTTTTACTGGCGCAAACCGCCACGTTTCCATTACCGCTCCAAGCGAAAGGAGTTGAGCTATGAGCGTCTCCACCCGTTTGAAAACTTTGCTGGACGAAAATCACGTCCCCTATTGCGAGCTGCCGCACCTGACTACCTACACGGCCCAGGGTGCTGCCGCCACTATGAAGGTTTCCGGAAAAGAGCTGGCCAAAACCGTGGTCTTGCGCGCCGGCGACGACACCGTTCTTGCGGTCCTGCCTGCGCCGTTCCATGCCAGCCTGCAAAAGCTCAGCGACACGTTGGGCAAGCCCGTTCGGCTGGCCACCGAGCAGGAGTTTGGCAGCCTCTTCCCGGATTGTGAGCTGGGCGCCATGCCGCCCTTCGGCGAACTCTACAATTTGCCCGTTTACGTCGAAGAGTCCCTGGCCGCCGACGAAGAAATTGTCTTCAACGCCGGAACGCACCACGACGCCATCCGCATGCGCTACGCCGATTTCGCGCGCCTGGTCCACCCCATCGTCTGCTCCTTCGCCGCCAAGCACTGACCCGCGAGAAGCGAAGAGAAGATGTGAGGCGGCGGATTGGGCGCTTCGGGGATAGCGCACGCTGATAATGTGGGACTTAGCGGCGCTTGAGTTTAGAAATACCCCCTCCCCCCTCTCAAAAACGCGTAAGAGTGGCAAATTAAGGAGTTACGCAAGAAGAGTGCGCATGAGTGTGAAAACAGAGGAGATAGTGGCGAGTGGCGAGCGACGAGTGGCGAGCAGGGGGCCTTCGGAGAACTTTGCTCCTCTTTGGGCTCGGGCCAAGCGGGGGGAACCAGAGGAAAGACTGGGCAAGCGACGGTAGGGCATACGGCGTTTCCCGAAATGGGAATGCCTTCAAAACGGCCGGGGGCAGAGTGCCTAGGTGTAAAAGCCACATTTGGGGCGCATAGGAAAGAGGCCAGCGAAAAACCGGCCCCACCGTTCATCCCGCAAAAACAGAGGGATGGGGCGGAGTAGCCAAAGACAAAACCGCAAAGGGGTGGGTCACCGAAGAGGCCTTTGCGGATCGATAGTCGGGGCAAAGGATGACCCCACGCGTGAGGGGCATCGTCCTACCGAACGTTCCTTCGCTTCGCGTCTTGTTCCAACATGGCGTTCATCACACGGGCGGGAGCGCGAAAGGTGGTTTTGCGCAAGCGGAGGAACATCTCCCGTAGATTGATCCATCCGTGAGCCGCAGCAGCATCCAGCGCGCCAAGTGTGCCGACTACGACCAGTCCTCGGCGCCGTGCCGCTTCCGTGCCGTCGCGTTCGTCCATCAACAACAACATCGTCTGTTGTTCCGACGCGAGCACAATAGCGTCGCGCTCCCCGGCATCCAGATGGCCTAGGGAAGAATCCGCCGGATTCCTTAGGCGAACAACCTCCATCCACACCGGCGGCTCTAGAATCCATTCGCGCACAGGTCCTGGAGCCAATGGATCTGCAAGTTCAGTCCTCACCGTTGGAGGAATCAAAACTCGGCCGTAGAGCCTGGGCAAAATGTCAATGGCTTGAATGAGGATGAGATAGTTTAGTGGCGTGGTGTCTGCGACAATGGCCTGCATTTAAAGGCCGAGCCGGCGATGGGTCTCCCGGTCGCGCTCGAGGTCTTCCAGCCCATATTCCAGTTCGATGCCATGCTCCTTCAGGAACGCGTCGGCTTGCATGCGCGTCTGAAAACCCAAGATGCGCTTCAATTGGGCGGCCGACAACTTCCCCGTGCGGTACGCGTCCAGCGCCAGCGCTTCCAAGGCGGCCCGCGACAGGTCGCGCCCCGGAGCGCCCAGGGCCGCCAGTAACTCGTCAGGGATCGTGATGGTCACATCTTGCATGGCCCTAGCATACCCAAACTCATGAGACTAAGAAATTGAGAATTTACTTTTGCATCTGTGATGCGGCGCCAATGTCTCTGGCTGCCCTGTGAGTTGTTCTGGCCCGGACAATCCAAAGCCCGATCCCCATCGCTACGAGCAACGCCATGAGCAACGTAAGCCAAAGAACCAGCGGCGGGTGCATTATAATTGATGGAATATCCCATGTTGAGCCACCAGGAGGTGGCACGATTCCTGCTTTTGCGTCTCTAACGACTCTGTATAACTTGTATATAGCAATGCCCCAAGCAACGAGGATAGACGCAATTCCGCCGCCAATAAAAATCGCCAGGCCTAACAACATCCCTCTTATGACCCACATAACGCCCTCCTAATTCTTGAGGGGAGAAGAAGATTGTACTTCCTCTCCTCTTATCGTTTTATTTTTTCCAAAGAATTTATGGATTGGACGTACAGCTCCCCGGAGGGAGAGGTGGTGTTGCTGGCCGAGTAATGAGCACAACGCTAGGAACGGCACCTATGAAGTGACCCGTACATACCCATGGTGTCCATCCCACAATTCTAACGCAGCCCGTTATGCTGTCTGCATAGTACGCATTTAGAAAGTCCTAGACGCTTGTTAAGGTGTCTGGACTCCAATCGGATGGAGTAGTTGCGGGCGTAGAATAAGCGTTCATTTTCCAAACCTTTGTCGGCAAACCTGCCAAGTTCGTACTGGCACCCACTTTTCCGGTTTGCAGCGTTAATCAGGCACTTTACCTGCCCCCAGGAACAGTTAACAGCAGTGAGTCATGTCAGATTCAGGCCACGACTGCCGATTGCAATGCACCTCATAATGACTAAGAAGGGAACGATGAACACATCTCCCGCGTTAAGTCGATAGGGAGCAAACATGGCCTTCACGCGCAAGCTTGCAATACGAGCAGCTTCTATTCTTCTCCTCACAGCGTTCGTTTGGTTGCTCTATCTAAATCTGCCCACGCGAGTCACGCGGGTCCTTGCCTTTCAGGACTGGGGCAAATTCTCAAAGAAATCAGAAGCCGCTTTGGAAGTGCAGAGAAAGCTAATTGACCAAGAACTTAAATCCTTGCACGAGCACCCGTGGGCTGGGCACTACTATTATGGCGATGGCCTCGGGGTCAACGTCCGGCTGGACTTGGCACCTCGGTCTGGTTTTGTGTTCACTTGGCATGGTTGTTTGGGTCTCTATGACCTCAACTACGGGAAGGTTGAGGAAACAGGGGGCCAAGTTAAGTTGGTCTTCAAATTTCCGAATGACCAAAAAGGTTTTCAGGGCATTGCTTCTGAGCTAATACCAGTTCTCTGGGGAGCGCGTCACTATCTGATTCCTGCCGACGGTATCGTGGATTTCGCCAACGCTATCAACGCGGGATTTGAGCCGAGAAGCGGATTGCAGGGCAGATTCCTCTTGCGCGATGGAGATGAACTCAAACCTGTAAGCGGGAAGCCCAACGTGCCCTCGGAATATTCCGCATACCTCCTGGACCACCCCATTGAAGCCGAGATTTCTTCTGTCAAGGAAAGCCGAGTTGAAGATTTATGGCGGATTGTAAATATCCAGCTGAATGTTGGGACTGCCCAAGGCGTTAAGACAGGGATGGAATTTTGGGTCTCTACGCCTGATTGCTTATACGGAAATGCCAGAATTACTGATGTGGGCAGTGCCCAATCACATGCGACACTAAAGATCTTCGAAGCAGACTACAAATCTAACGTGCCATCACCTGGTTGGAGACTTTCGACGCACGCGGGGCCTGAATAAGAACGCTCGACGCTCAAAATTTTTCTAAGCCGCAAGAGTCAAAGACCAACGCGGACGTGGCGCTCACTTTTGGTTTCAGGCTCTTAATTCCCGGTCAGTTCGCCAGTGGCAGACATATACCACTCGGTGCGTTTCAAACCACCGCGTCGGCAATCTCCGGGCCTGTCGGTCTGTTTCCGGGGCTTTCTTCTGCGGGGCGGCAAGCGAAGTGTGGCCGGATCAATTAACACAACGACTCTGCCCTCTGCCTTGAGAACACCCGCCCCGGCCACCCAGTCGAACCCGGATTGCCAATCGTAATATCTACTGGCATGGGTTCTCTGTTTTAACTCTCTCAATCCAATCCCCTACATTCAGTCACGGAGGGAGAAGAAGCGCGAGGCACACAGCATGGAGCGCAACGGAGAAAGCGGCGTCGAGCTTGCCTCCGGCAAGCAGGCCGCCGCACTCCATAGACTCCGTGGATTGACAGGGACGGGGTCGGCGGCGGTAGACGGAACGACGGGGAGGCTCATACAGACGAGCAAGTTGCGCAGGCAAAGAAAAGCGGCAGCATCACTGCCGCACTCCAAAATGGAGAAGCAGCAAGATTGACGGGGGCGGGGTTGGTCGCGTAAGGTCGAGCGGCCCGCAGGCAGTTGCGGGATAGGCCAGGTCGGGAGCTGCGGCCAAGCGGTAGCTACAGAGAATCTCGGCGCGGCGGCTTTGCCAAAACAAGATGGCGGTGGGGGGCGCTTTGGCGGGAGGGGTTCAGGTTACCCCGGGAGTGACGGAGGAGCTACGCCGTTCGCAACGGCGGGCGACGGCGGCTGCGGGGGAAGTCACGCCGCGGGCGCAGATCAGCGGATGGGTGATCGCTCTGGCGGCGGTTGGGACGCTCGTCCACTTTGTTTTCAGCGGAAGATACGGCTACNTTCCGCGATGAATTGTATTACGCCGCGTGTGGCGAGCATTTGGCGTGGGGCTATGTGGACCATGCTCCGTTGGCGGCGGTGATTGCGCGGCTGAGCCGGGCGATTTTTGGGGATTCGCTGTTTGCGCTACGATTTGTTCCCGCGCTGGCCGCAGCAGCAAAAGTCTATTTGGCCGGCTGGATGGCGCGCGAGCTGGGCGGCGGGCGTTTTGCGCAGTTCCTTGCGGCGCTGGCGACGCTGCTCGCGCCTATTTATCTCACCTTCGACAGCTTCCTTTCGATGAATTCTTTCGAGCCTGTGTTTTGGATNGCCTGTGTTTTGGATGGGCTGCGCGGCAATTTTGCTGCGCATTCTGAACGGCGGCAGCGAAAAACTTTGGCTGCTGTTTGGTTTGGTTGCGGGCGTCGGAATTCTGAACAAGCACTCGATGCTGTTTTTCGGCACGGGGATTTTCGCGGGATTGTTGCTGACAGCGGCAAGGCGCGAGCTGGCGAAGAAATGGGTGTGGCTGGGCGCGGCGCTGGCGTTTTTGCTGTTCCTGCCAAATTTACTTTGGGAAATCCGGCACGGCTGGCCGACGATTGCGTTGCTGCACGCCGTCATCGGAACAAAATATGTGAACGTGACGGCGTGGGAGTACATCTGGCAACAAGCGCTGTTAACGCATCCGCTGGCGGCGCCGATTTGGATTTTGGGCCTCTGGTATTTGCTGTTTGATCGCGCGGGGAAAAAATACGCGGCGCTGGGCGTGGCGTATTTTGTCGTGCTGGTCGAGATGATCGCGCTGCATGGGAAGACGTACTACCTGGCGCCGGCGTACGTGATGTTGTTCGCGGCGGGAGCGGTGTGGATTGAGGCGCGAGGCTTGCCGCGCACGGGTATGTGGCTGAAGCCGGCGATCGTTGCGCCGTTGGTGGTGGGCGGTTTGATTGCGGCGCCGCTGGCGATGCCGATGCTGCCGGTNGGAAGACAGCGTGAAGTACTGCCGCTTCTGGGATGTGCAGGCGGTGCATGTTGAGAACATGCCGTTGGGCGAGCTGCCGCAGTTTTTCGGGGATATGTACGGGTGGCCAGAGCAAGCGGAGGCCGTGGCGCAGGTGTTTCACGGCTTGCCTGCCGCGGAGCGCGAAAAGTGCGCGGTCCTGGCTTACAACTACGGCGAAGCGGGAGCAATCGATTATTTTGGGCCGGCGCGCGGCTTGCCCAAGGCGATTAGCGGGCACAATCAATACGCGCTTTGGGGACCGCGAGACTACAGCGGGGAAGTGGTCATCGCGATTGGCTTCTCGGAAGAACGGCTGCGAGAGTTCTTCGACGAAGTCAAAGCCGCGACAACGATGAACATTCGCTACGCGCTGCCCGAGGAAGCGAATGTGACGATCTACGTTTGCAGAAAGCCAAAAAAATCCCTGCGGGATATGTGGACGAAGTTGAGCTGGCTCGGATGACGCGCATCAAGCTTGCGTAGGGCCGAGGTGGGTGGCGAGGAACCACGTGTTGCCGAAGGGGTCTTTGACCCCGGCGGCGCGGTCGCCGTAAGGTTTGTTGGAAGGTGCTTCGGTGGAAGTAGCGCCAGCGCGAAGGGCCTGAGCGTAGAGCGCGTCGGTGTCGGGCACGTAAATGTGCATGCGGCCGGGCATAGGCGGATATTCGCCGTGGGCTTCGCCGAGTTCAAGCGTGGCGTTGCCGATGCGGAAAGTAGCGTGCTGAACGATGCCTTCCGGGGACTTGTGAGTACCCAGGTCTTCCGCGCTGAAAGCGGCTTCGAGGAAGGGAATCATTTTGTGCGCGTCGCGAAGGTGGAGATAAGGCTGGATGGAGCGCAGGCCTTCGGGGCCGGGAGTCCAGCCTTTGGGCGTGGCGATGTACCAGAAATTGCCAAAAGGATCCTTGACGCTGCCTTCGCGGTCGCCGTAGGGCTGGTCGACGGGGGCATGGAGAGAAGTGCCGCCGGCTTGGA
>OCOJ01033319.1_pt9 | contig 15609 bp, 17 predicted proteins | sample 1539251 | NCBI WGS metagenome assembly OCOJ01 (sample SAMN01911457, study PRJEB22624) | soil metagenome | biome: Soil | place: Malaysia | collected 2012-04-30 | depth RA_metagenome m | reverse complement strand
GTCCAAACGGGCCCGCCTCGGCCGCGCTCTCGTTCGGCATCGTTTTCAGCCGCTCCTCCAGTCCCCAGTCGGAGGTTAGCACGGTAACTTCGTGACCTCTGCGAGCAAGTCCCTCCGCCAGTGTCCGCACTTTCTCGGGTGGCCCGCCAAATTCAAAGAACGGTGCGTAACTTTGCGTGACTTTCAGAATTCGCATAACTCGCGCAGTATTTTCTTGAAGCCTCTGGCAAACACGCTGAAGCGAAATTCCTTCTCCACGCGTTCCCGCCCGCGCTCTCCCATCTTCTTCGCCAGTTCCGGATTCGAAAGTAACGCATCCACAGATGTAGCCAGTTGCTCCGTGTCGCCGTGCTGGACCAGGTAGCCCGTCACTCCGTCGCGTACTACTTCCGGTGCTCCGCCGTGTGCTCCCCCAATGACCGGCTTACCCCGCGCCATTGCTTCCAGGTACACGAACCCGAAGCCTTCGCCGCTGCTCGGCAAGGCAAACACTTCCGCTGCCGCGTAACACGCAGAAAGCTCGGCATAGCTCAATCCGGTCAGAAAGTGCACATGCCGTTGCACTCCGCTGTCTCGCGCGATGTTTACCAGCCATTCTTGGTCGTCGCCAGCCCCCACAAGCACGAGTTCCAACTCCGGCCAGCGCAGCAGCAGCCGCGGCATGGCCTGGATCAGCGTGTCCATCCCCTTGTATCGCTCCGTCGCCAGCCACCGTCCCACCGTCAAGATGACCCGTCCGCGCGGAAACTCCGCTGGCAAATTCACCCCGGAGAGCCCGATCAGCCTGGTCTCGAAATCCGGATCCAGTCCCCAGTGCAGCACTCTCACCCGTTCGGGCGCAACGCCTTGCACGTTCACCAGGAACTCCGCGGTGGCTTGGCTCGGCGCCAGCACGACCGTTGCGTGCTGTAGCGCTTTCCGCCTCATCCGCGTTAGCCTCTCCCACACCTCAACTCCGTGGGTGCACACAATGGTCTTCGTCCCCAGTGCCACCAAGTTCATCGCCCGCACAATCGGCGCAAGATTCGGGTGGCCCGCCAACACCACTTTCGGCCGCCGCCTCGCAGCCTTCAATGCCGCTCCCACAAAACCCGCTTTCCCCCGCGCCGCTCCCGTAAACACAAACTCCCGCTCGCCCACTTTCATCCGGTGAAGTTCCTGGGTGTCATTCAGGCTCAGGAAGCGGTATTCCATCTGCCTGGCTGCGGCAAACTCGCTCATCACCAGCGCGAGGTGACGCCCGGCTCGCTGGATTCCGCCGGGCGCCTCCAGTTCGGGAAACAGTCCTGTCAGCACGCGGTGAGTCTGCCAAACCGCGCCACTCAAACGCAAGGACCTCTTTTTTCCGGGTTAGCGAAAATTCGTGGTCAGCATCGACAATTCTGTAAGGCTGTTCACATATATGTCTGCGGGATGTTTCTCGCGGTCGTGCTGGCCGAACCCGTAGTTCACTTCTACGGCCAGCATCCCTGCGTTCCGCGCGGTCTGTACATCCACGTCCGAATCCCCCACCATGGCCGCTTCCCTTGGCGCCACGCCGAGTTCGCTCAGGACTGCCAGCGCTCCACTCGGGTCCGGCTTCTTCTTTTCAAAACTGTCTCCGCCATACACAGCCTGGAAATACCGTGCCAGCCCTAATGCTTCCAGGATTTCCACGCTTAGCTTCGCCGGTTTGTTGCTGAGTACGGCCATCGGGCAACCAGCCAAATCCTGCAGCCCTTCCTTCACGCCCGGATAGGGCCTCGTCTTCTCCAGTTTTTTTTCGTTGTAATGTTTCAGGAAAATCGCCAATGCTTCGGTTCGTTCTTGCTCGCTGGCCGCCGATCCCAGGGCGCTGGCGATCAATTGCGGTGCGCCGTGACCCACGAAGCTCGCAATCACGTCCGCCGGCATTTCCGCGCGACCCGTTTGCCGCAGCATGGCGTTCAAAGAGTTCGCCAGATCCATCTTCGAATCGATCAGGGTCCCGTCCAGATCAAACAGAAACGCCCGCACGCTCGCCGTTTTTCCGTTGCTCATAGTCAGTTCATTGTAATACGCACAAGACGACGGCAGCCCCGCCTTTCTACTGTCCGCTCCTTCGGCTTTCTCAGTTCGCCCCCACATCGCGTACACTAATAGGCTGCCCGCTCGGCAGAAATCCTCTTGGGAGATTTCATGGCCCTGGTCCAACCCTTCCGCGCCTACCGCTACAATCCCGGCGTCGTCCCGTTCGAGCGCGTCCTCACGCAGCCCTACGACAAAATCTCTCCGGTCATGCAGGACAAATACTACGCTGCGGACCCGCATAATCTGATCGGCGTCGAAAAGGGGCGCGCGCAACTGGACGATACGCCCCACAACAACGTATATACCCGCGCTGCCGACACTCTAAAGAATTGGATGGCGCAAAATGTTATCCAGCAGGACCCCGCTCCTGCGTTTTATCTCTATACCCAGGAGTTCATTGTCCCCGGCACCTCGCTCCGCCGCACGCGCCGCGGCTTCATCGGTCTCGGGAAGCTTGAGGACTACTCCACGGGCATCATCTTTCGCCACGAACACACGCTCTCCGGTCCCAAGGCCGATCGCCTCGAACTTCTTCGACATACACGCACGCACACAGGCCAGCTCTTCATGCTCTATTGCGACCCGGAGTTGCGCGTCGATGCGCTATTCCGCGAAGTGGAATGCTCTTGTGCGCCCGTCACCCAGATGACCGACGAGTACGAAGTCATCCACCGTCTCTGGCTCATGGACAAGCCGGAACGCATCGCCTCCATCCAAGACGTCATGGCCAGCCAGAAGCTTGTGATTGCCGATGGCCATCATCGTTACGAGACTTCCCTGAATTTCCGCAACGAATGCCGCAAGCGTGCGGGCCAGCTCATCCCCAATGCGCCCTATGAATTCTCCATGATGACCTTTATCAACACGCGTAGCGAAGGTCTCACTATTCTGCCCACCCATCGCGTCGTCGCCAATCTGCGCGATTTTTCCTGGAGTGCCGTGCGCCGCTACCTCGAACCCTGGTTCACCAGTGAGGTTTTTCCCTTCCAGACAGAAGCGCAACTCTCCGAAGCGCGCGCAAAATTTCTGACCCGCCTCGCAGAAGCCAAGGCGCTGCGGGCCATCGGCGTTTATCCAGCGCCGGAAACTGGCAGCAAGGCGTTTTATATCCTCACCATTCGCCCTGAAGCGGACATCTCTCAGATTCTTCCCGGACTCTCGCCCTTGCAGCGCCAACTTGACGTTGTGCTTCTCCATCAGGGCATACTCGAGCCAGTTCTCGGCATCACCCCCCACGCCGTCTCTTTGGAAGCCAATCTCACTTACGAGCGCGAAGCTTTGGCTGGCCTGGACGCCGTCGACCGCGGCGCCGCGCAGATTGCCTTTCTCCTCAATCCCGTCGATGTTGATCTCGTCATGGAGGTCGCCACTGCCGGCGAAGTCATGCCGCAAAAGTCCACGGACTTCTATCCCAAACTCCTCAGCGGCATCACTATGTACCGCGTCGAGGAAAGGTGAAAGAGTAGAACAGTAAAAAAATGAAAGAGTTTGGGTTCTAACTCTTGTACTCCGTTGTTGTTTCCCTTTTCCCCTTGCCCCAAAAGCAAAAGGGCAGGGATAAACCTGCCCTTCTCTGAATCCGCGTCTGTAGAAGTCTGCGCTGATCCTACTTCGAGAAGCTCGCCACCGCCTCTGCTTCCGTGTTGTACACGTCGAAGATGGTCATCAGCTTGGTAATCTGCAGAACTTCCTGGAACTTCGTCCCCAGGTGGCACAGCTTCAGGGCCGATCCCTGTCCCTTCGCGCTGTGATGTGAGGCCACCAGCGTGCCCAGGCCCGCGCTGTCGATGAACGTGATGTTGTCCATGTTCAGCACGATCTTTTTCTTCCCTTCGGCCACCAGCGACTTCACTTTTTCGCGCAGCGCGTTGCTCTCTTCGCCCAGCACGATTCGGCCATCCAGCGCCGCTACGGTTACGCCGTCCACTTCGCGAGTTGTAATCTTCAATGCCACGGTGATTTCCTCCTCAGTACACGGGTCCGGCGGCAACCCGGGCCGGAACCGCAAAGATTATCTGGTTTTGCTGCTTTTCGCAAAGCGGTCTTTTGACTCGAGCGCGACCGCTCCGCGATCAATAGTAATCCGCGCAGGACATGTAGTACCCGCATGCGCCGCAGACCAGCTTGCACCTGCTCGATTCCAGCCGCTGCGAACACACCGGGCAGTACCGCGAGGCATCCTGCTGCTGTCCTCCTGCTGCTGCCGGTTCTGCTACTGTGCCGGTCCCTTGCGACCGCGCCACAGCCGCTCCCCGCACTTCCCCTGGGGCCATCTCCTGCTTTCCGGCATCTCTCACGGCCCTCCGGTTATAGCACATCCCCCCATCCCCGCGAAAGCGCGTCGGCCCCCGCCCCGCCTTCGCTCATCACACCGAGAGTTCCTCAGCCGGCCCCTGTTGTATGCTGTTCTCTCTCAATCTGGAGAACCGCGTTGATCCATTTTGCTCCTGGCAAACCCACATGTAAACTTGACCCTCTGCCGCGAATCTTGCTTCTCTTCGTCGCTTGCCTTCTCACCGCCTCCTGCGCCCTCGCCCAAACTCCTCGTAGCAAGCTCCGCTTTGAGATTTCCTTCCCCAGCTCCCTTAGCTCCAAGCCCCTTGACGGCCACATCCTCCTGGGCATTGCCACAGACAAATCCAAGGAGCCGCGCTTTCAACTTCGCGAAGAAGTGGCTTCGAGTGTGCAATTCTTCGGCCTGGACGTCGATGCATGGAGGCCCGGTACTCCCGCCGTCATTGATTCCACCACGCTTGGCTATCCACTCGTCAGTCTCGACCAGCTTCCTCCCGGCGATTACTACGTCCAGGCTGTTCTGAACGTTTACGAAAGGTTTCATCGCGCCGGCGGCTACTCCATCAAACTTCCTCCGGACATGGGCGAAGGGCAGAAATGGAATTCCAAGCCCGGGAATCTACTCAACAAGCCGCTACTCGTGCACCTCGATCCGCAATCGAACGACATCGTGCGCATCCCGCTCAACGAAAAAATCCTCCCCATCATTCCTCCCAAGGACACGAAGTACATCAAGCACATTCGCATGCAAAGCAAACTCCTCACGGCTTTCTGGGGACGTCCTGTGTATCTGGGAGCGACCGTCTTGCTCCCTGAGGGTTTCGACGAGCACCCCGCCGCGCACTATCCCCTGCTCATCCACCACTCCCATTTCGAATATGACTGGGACTTCTTTGTTGAACAGGCCCCGGCGGCCACCCCAGATGGCGAACTCAACTACACGCAATACGCCAATCGCTTCTACCAGGACTGGACCTCCGGCCGCCTTCCTCACATGCTGCTTCTCAGCATTCAGCATGCGAATCCCTACTACGACGATTCCTACGCCGTGAATTCTGCCAACGTGGGGCCTTACGGCGATGCCATCACGCAGGAACTCATCCCCGAGGTCGAGAAGCGATTCCGCGGCATCGGCCAGCCTTGGGCGCGTACTCTCGAAGGCGCTTCCACAGGCGGTTGGGAGGCGCTCGCCCAGCAAATCTTCTACCCTGACTTCTTCAACGGCGCCTATGGTTTCTGTCCCGACCCTATCGACTTTCGCGCCTACGAGCTTGTCAACATCTACGACGACAAAAATGCTTTCTGGCAGCAAGATGCGTTCGGCAAGGTCCCACGCGCCGAGATGCGCTCTCCTATCGGGGAGGTCCTTGCCACCCTCGAGTCCGCCATACGGATGGAAGAAGTGATGGGCACACGCGGCCGCTCCACGGAGCAATTCGGCATCTGGCAAGCCGTCTTCAGCCCCGTCGGCCCAGATGGCTACCCCAAACCCATCTGGAATCCCTTCACCGGCGTCATCGATCCTCAAGTCGCCCAATATTGGAGGGAGCATTACGACCTGCGCCACATTCTCGAGCGCGACATCGCCAGTCTCGGTCCCAAACTGGCGGGCAAGCTTCACATTACCGTCGGCGAAATGGACACTTGGTACCTCAACAACGCCGTCCATTTACTGCAGGACTTTCTGGATTCCCCGAAGAATCCCTTTCGCATCGCCGATTTCGAGTACGGACCCGGCAAATCCCATTGCTACATGGGAGGTGGCGACATCTCAAATTTGGAGAGCTATGGTACCCTCTACCAGCGCATCATGCCCCTGCTTGCCCGCCACATGACGGAGACTGCCCCTCCTGGCGCGGACATGAGTTGGAAGTACCAATAGACCGCTCAAATATCCCTTTCCTTCCGTGCGTCATTGGAGCAGAATGCCCCCGGGCGGGGCGTGCCCGTGAAACCCGTGCGCAAACTTCTGCGTCTATTCAAGTGAGGGAGTGGTTCCCCTCAGGGGAGCGCGCCATGCGCAAACTATTTGTTGCAGCCCTTCTTTCCTTTGGTTTGGCCTTCTTATCCCCAACTTTGGCTGCTCAACACGGTGCTATGGCACCCGTTGTTGTGCCTCCTGTAATGCATGCCATGCCTACGCACGTCGCGGCGGTTTCCGGCGTTCATACGGTCCCGGCCCATTCCGGTTTTCGTCCCTCTTCGCCAGTCCGTTCGGGCTCCCACGTTGCTTCTCCTTCAGTGAGATCAGCGGTCAAACCGGTGGTAAGGTCAACCACTCTCGCGCCGCGTGCCGCCTGGCAGCCGGAGCTCCCTCCTTCATCTCTTGCGCCGATTCCCCCGTTCGTCCCTAATACGCCAGTCGTGCTGCCCGGTTCGATTTTCTTCGGTCATTCCTGTTTTTCCGGCTTTGGTTGCGGGTTTCCTGGGAACGGCTTCGGTTACGGCAACTTCTTCGGGGGTTATCCGGGCTGGGGCAATCGCTTTCGGACGACCGGGGTCATTATTCCCTTCGGCGGAGACGGCGGCTTCTATATTCCCGTCCCCTATTACATGCCGCCCGCTCCTGAAGAGGAAGCTCCACCCAATGAGAATGCCGCCGAACAGCCCGACAACACGGCTAACCAGCAGGTTGCTGCTGAACAGCCCACGGCCCCTACTGCCGCGCCCAGTTTTTATCCGCCCAGCGAGCCTCTTTACGAATACGTATTCGTGAAGCGCGACGGCACGAAGATATTCGCGGTCGCCTATTCCCTCACACAAGACAAATTGCAATATGTCACCAGGGAGGGCCTGCGCCGCAGTCTGCCGCTCAATGCTCTCGATTTTGACGCCACTCAGAAGTCCAACGAGGAGCGCGGCAATACCGTCACACTTCCCATGCCTCCGCCTTCGGCCATGGCCCAAGTGTTGTAATCCACTCTCCTATAATTGATCGGCTTGCCCGGACACTGTGCCGGAGTGTTTCTTAAGGAAGCTACCTGTCTTGACCGCGGACACTCTTCCTTACGAAGACTTCCGCACCGAGGCCGGCATGATGTATCCCGACGTCGCGGGCAACCCCGCGCGCTCCAATTGCACGGTGCTGTGTTCGATCCCCAATTCTCTTACTTTCTCTCGAATCGCCGCCAGCACCTTTTCGCATTCATCCATGTGCATGTCCGGAATTCGCGCGTGACAGCTCAACGCATTATGTTCCCCGCCGAGGGACCAAATGTGCACGTCGTGTACTTCCTGCACGTGCTCGACGGTCAGAATAGCGCGCGCCACTTCTTCCACTTGCGTCCCGTGCGGCCGTCCCTCCAGGAGGATATGCGCTGATGCGCGCAGGATTCCAATGGAGGAGTACAGCACCAACAGTCCAATCGCTAGGCCCAGCAGCGGGTCGATCCAGTGCATTCCCGTATAGCGCATAACGATCGCCCCGGCGATGATCGCGATATTGGAAAGTGCGTCACCAAAGTTGTGCACCAGGATGCTGCGCAGGTTCAGGTCCGTGTGGCCTCGCACCAGTGCGAGCGTGATTCCTCCATTCACCGCCAGCGCCGCAAGCGACGTCCAGATCATCCAGCTTTCCACTACAGCCACCGGAGTGCGCAACCGTTCGATCGCCTCATAGCCCAGCCAGAGCGCCAGCACCACCAGCAGCACGGCGTTCGTGAAGGCCGCCAGTGTTCCTGCGCGATGATACCCGTACGTCTTTTCCATGTCTGCCGGCCTCTGCGCCCAGCGCATCGCCAGCCAGGAGATCCCCAGCGCCGGCACGTCCGAAAGGTTGTGCACCGCATCATTCAGCAGGGCAACAGACCGCCCCAGTAAGCCGCCCAGCACCTCGGCCACCACTAGGCCTAACGTCGCCGCCATCGCCCACGCCAGTACCGATGGCTTCATTGCCGAATGCTCGTGCCCGCGTCTCTTTCCGTGTATGTGCGTGTGTTCGTGCATGCAACTGTATTCTACGTCAGACCTCGCAACTCGCAGCTTCTTCTCCCTGTCCCGTTGTTGGATGGTTGACAACACTCTGCAGTGATTTCATTGACGCTTCCCACAGCGGCTGCCACTATCAAAGATGACGTTCTTACGCACGAAAGAGGCCCGGTTTCGTCAAGGTTTGCGTATGCAGCACTGACGGCAATGACTTCTCCTGTCGCCAAACTGACCTTCTGGGGCGTTCGTGGTTCCACGCCCACCGTCGATCCTGCCACCTGGCGTTTCGGCGGGAACACGCCTTGCCTCGATCTCGTGGCCCCGGACGGCACTCAGTTCATCCTGGATTGCGGCACCGGTCTGCGCATGCTCGGGAATCGCTGGGGTACCGAAGATTCTCCTCGCCCCGCCCAAACCCATATTTTCGTCACTCACTATCACTGGGACCACATCCAAGGTCTGCCCTTCTTCTCTCCTCTCTATGTCGAGAAAAACGAGTTTCAGTTTTACAGTTTCCGTTCCAAATTCCTCGGGCGCGACTCTCTCCGCCAGGTGTTTGAAACGCAAATGGCCTTGCCGTACTTTCCCGTTGATTTCTCGGCCATGAGTGCCCGCCGCAAATTCCGCGAAGTGGAGGGCGGCGAGACTCTCCACGTCGGCGAAAATAAAATCACCACGCGCTGGCTCAATCATCCCCAAGGATGCCTGGGTTTTCGCATCGAGACTGCTGCCGGCATCCTCGCTTACGCCACCGACAACGAGCCCGGCGATCCCGCTCTCGACCTGAACCTTCGTGAACTCGCCGCCGACGCAGACATCTTCATCAATGACGCCCAATTCACTCCCGCGCAACTGGCCACCACCCGCAAGGGCTGGGGCCACTCGACCTGGAAAGAGGGCGTCAAAATCGCGCGCGAGGTCAACGCCAAAACTCTTGTCCTCTTCCACCACGATCCCGATTCTACCGACCGCGTCGTTGACGGCATTCTTCGCCAGGCCCGCGAAGAGCTCGATTCCGTCTTCGCCGCCAGCGAGGGCATGGTCATCACTCTCGGCTCTCCAGGCCACGCCGTGCAGGCGCATCTTCCCGGCTCACGCACCTCTTTCCGCCAGGAAGCGCAATTTCGCGCCTGCGTCAGTGGTCTCACTACGGGTGGGCAGCGTTTCACCGAGGAAACTACTGTCCGCGACCTGGCTCTTCAGGGCGCACTCATCTCTCTCAAGCACAGCCCGCGCTTGCAGTCCGAACTGGAAGTCATCCTGGAAACGCCCGGCACGGAAGGTGTGCAGCAGATGCGTCTGCGTGGCTATGTCGTGCGGCTCGAAGCAGGCTTGGAGAAGGGAACGACGGCGGTAGGAGTGGTCTTCACCGATTAAGCGGTGACCGGCCTGGATCCAAACACTCAGTTCAGTTCGGCGATCTTTTTGTCCAGGTGGGCGAGCGCCGCTTCCAGGGTCTTGCGGTGATTAGGATGCTTCGCGATTTCCAGTTCGTTCAGTACCCGCGTTCGGGATAAAACCAGGCCCCGGCGTTCCTGCTCTTTCCGAATATCTTCCGCGCTCTTGGGGCCTTTTCCTGAGTTTTCCGCCACGGTCTTCCTGTCCGCCACTTGGGATTCGACGTCCTTGCTTTCCCAGCCGCGTGCCATATTCTTATTTTGACACAAATCGCAATGACGTGTGCGGACGAAACTCCCTGATGCTTTGTTCGCGCTTAGGCAGTGGCCGCGCGGCTCTGATCCGGTTTCGGCTTCGACGCCAGGTTGGCCAGCCGCAGAGATTCTTCTGCGAGGCGCGCGAAGCGCTCGGCGAAAATGCCTTTATAGACAAACTCAGCTTTGTGATCGCCCCACCACACGTGTAGCACCCAATAATCTCGCGTGGGCTCTACGCGCAAACTCCGGATTTCGCCGGTGGCTATCACCACCAGCGGCTCGAAATGTTTGTCCATGGCCCAGGTGTGCGAAGGCGACACAAACAATTGCACGCTTTTCGCCGGGGCCTTTCCCAGCTCATACTCTCCGCCGCTCACCACGGTTTGTGCTCCCAGCTCGCGGGCCTTCCGGTCCGTGGGCGATTCCAGTTCCGCCTGCGGCAACAGGATCGACAGCACAAACAGCCCCAGCCCAAAGAGCGCTGTAAGATACCCGCTCCACAGCGCCAACGGCAGCAATACCAGAGCTGCGCCAAAGCAGCCCAGCGCCACGCGGAACAGTGTCCACGCCTTCTCGTTGCGGTACAGCGCCAGCACCTTCGGCGAGTTCTGAATCAACAGGAAAAATACCACGCCTACGGCATTCCTCGAGCGCTGCAGGAAGCCCTCCTGCTCGGCGGTAATTGCTCTGGGAGTTGTGCTCATTGCGAACGTGACCTCGGGAACCGGACCTTGGGTAACCAGAGCGTTATTTTACCTCATAGCGCAAGCCAGGTATCTCTCTCATTCGCGCAAAGGCCTGCCGCATATGAGGAATGACAATTGACCCACCCACCACCAGCGCCACGTTCAAAGCATCAATTACTTCCGCCCTCGTCCAGCCCACTTCCCCGGCCCTCACCAGGTGGTAGGTGATGCAGTCGTCGCAGCGTAGGACCGTTGATGCAACCAAACCCAGCAGCTCTTTGGTCTTGGCGTCCAGCGCGCCATCCTCATAGGTTTGATGGTCCAGCGCGAAGAAGCGTTTCACTCCGAAGTGGCCGCAGGCCAGGATTTCTTCATTCAACTCCGCCCGGAACTTCTGAAAGTCATCCAGTCGATCCGCCATGTCCCCTCCAAAATTGCGCAAACCAGCGTAGCACGAGCGAAAGGCCGCTCGTAGCAGGCAGTCGGTAGTCAGTAATGGACAGCCCACACCCGCAGGTCGTTCAAAGGGTGAGGGGAACAAGCTACTTTTTGTTGTCGTTGGCCCAGTTGCCGAGGGCGACGAGTTCGTAGAGGGAGCCTTGACCGTTGGGGTGGATGTTGACGATGTGTTGTTTTTCTGTTGTGCCGGCTTTGAAGAGCATGCCGCCTTTTTCAGGTTTATCGTCGCCGCAAGTGAGCGTTTTGGAGGAATCTTCTTTGTCCGTGGCAGCTGGCGCGGGGTTGGTGCAATCAAGCACCTTGCCATATCGCGCGAGAGCCTTTTTGTAAAAGGCAGCGACCTTCTCAGGCGAATTGGCAGTCTCCATTTTGACCACCGCGAGCTTGAAACCGGAGCCGCCACCCCAGAGGCCAAGGCGGGCGGCGGAGGATTCATCTGGGTTGTCCTTGTGCGGGATTGAGTTGGGGTAGATCGGCAGGCCCACGTCCTGGGCAGTGGCCTTGCCGCTGATGATGACGCCCGCTCCCTCCTTTTCCGGTTCCTGTGCGAGGCAGGGTTGCGAGAGCAGAGAAAGGGCGGAGGCGGCAAGTGGGCCGAGCAGGGAGGAAAGGAAGCAGAGTCGCACGAGGCTGCGGCCAGGAACAAAGGTAGTGTTTGACATAGTTCCTCCGGTATTCCTTGATACGCCGAAATGCCGGTGAATGTTTCAAGGACGGGCTGGCAAAAAGACAGGTTTACAGGGGGCGGGGGAGATGTGTCACAATTTCGGTGTTGTAGGGCGAGAGGGCAGATTGGTTAAGAACGCCAGGTTAGGTTGGGGATGCAGCGCCATAGCGATGCGATGTACCGGTGCATCGAATGAGGTATGCGCGTGTAGAAGCGGTGTAACGGCGCGGACATTTTCAAGACCTGGAGAAATCGGAAGTGGCGGCGAGCAGGCGTACAGAAACGGTGGTTGGCTCCCCGGCTCCATTGGAGGGAGCGAGGGCGAGGCGTGCGCAACGTTCGCTGCTGGAGCAAATCGGTAATACCCCCCTGCTGCACCTGGCCAACATCGGCCGGGAATTCCCGAACATAGAGATATACGCGAAGGCGGAGTGGTTTAATCCCGGTGGCTCGGTGAAGGACCGTCCGGCACTCAGCATGATCGAGGCGGGACTGGCGAGCGGGCTGCTCGAGCCGGGGAAAACCATCATTGATGCAACCAGCGGAAACACCGGCATTGCGTACGCGATGATTGGCGCAGCGCTGGGATATGCCGTGAAGTTGTGTCTGCCGGAGAGCGCGTCGCATGAACGCAAGCGGATTTTGCGGGCGTATGGCGCAGAGCTGGTGATGACGCCGGGAGATTTGGGAACAGATGGAGCGATCCGGCGGGTAAAGGAAATTGTGGCGAGCGAGCCGGACGCGTATTACTACCCGGATCAGTACAGCAATCCCGCAAACTGGCAGGCACATTATCGAGGAACAGCGAGAGAGATTTGGGAACAGACGGAAGGACGCGTGACTCATTTTGTTGCGGGACTGGGGACGAGCGGGACGTTCGTGGGGACAACGCGGCGTTTGCGGGAACTGAAGCCGGGGATCCGGTGCGTGAGTTTGCAGCCGGATGCATCGTTTCATGGTCTGGAAGGATGGAAGCATATGCCCAGCGCGATGCGTCCAGCGATTTATGACGAAACGCTGGCGGATGAAAACGTGGAAGTGGGGACAGAGGACGCGTACCGCATGGTGAAACGGCTGGCGCGGGAAGAGGGGATGCTGGTCAGCCCGAGTTCGGCGGCCGCGCTGCTGGGATGTCTGGCGGTGGCGAAGCGCGTACCGGCGGGAGAGCAGGCGGTGATCGTGACGGTGTTTCCGGATTCGGCGGCGAAGTATTTGAGCGAACGATTCTGGGATGAAGATTGAAAATGAACGACGGCGGGAAAATTCGGATGAGCGCGGAGTTGGCAGAAGAAATACGACGGCACGGCGCGGAGACCTATCCGCATGAGTGCTGCGGGGCGCTGCTGGGGAGAGATGGTGCCGGCGAAGATGGGGAGTCGCGGGGGCGGGAGATTGTGGAATTGCTGCGACTGACGAATCAGCGGGAGGATTCGCCGCAGAACCGGTTTTCGGTGGCGCCGCGGGAGGTGATCGCCGCGGACCGTGCCGCGCAGTTGCGCGGGCTGGAAGTGGTGGGATGGTATCACTCGCACCCCGATCACCCGGCGCGGCCGAGCGAGTACGACCGCGAACACGCATGGCCGTGGTACAGCTACGTGATTGTGCGTGTGGAAAATGGCGAGGCGCGGGAGATGACGTCATGGAGGCTGAAAGAGAATCGAAAGGAATATGAGGAAGAGAAGATTGAAGTAAAGAAATAACGAGGCAATGAGACAACGAAGCAACGAGGGGATTCCTCAGGGGCTGAAGCCCATTGGTTGCTAAGCTTGAACGTCGGAGCTGAGGCTCCGACCCTCTGAATAGGATTTAGGTGATTGCTTAGAGGATGGAGGGGAAAATATGGCTGTGAAAGTGATGATACCGACTCCGCTGCGGCCGCACGCGGGCGGACGAGCCGCCGCGGAGTTTCCGGCGAAGACCGTTGCGGAGGCATTGGGCCAGTTGACGACAGAGTTTGCGGAGTTGAGGCGGCATCTGTTCACGGAGGAGGGGAAGCTCCGGAGCTTCGTGAACGTGTATGTGAACGGGGAGGATATCCGGTATTTGGCACAGGAGAATACGCCGACGCGGGACGGAGACACGGTCAATATCATTCCGTCGATTGCGGGGGGAACCGCATAGGGAAGATGGAAAATGGGAATTAGAAAAGAGGAATTGGAGGCAAGACGTGCTGGTTGAGATCCTTCGCGCAAAAGACGCGCTCAGGATGACAGATTTGACTACGAGGAGATAACAAATGGCGACGAAGGTGGAGACAGCGGGGGGCCTGAAGGCGGAGAGTCTAACGAATGAGGAGATTCTGCGCTACAGCCGGCACCTGATCATGCCCGAGGTGGGCATGGAAGGTCAGCTCAAACTGAAGAACGCGGAAGTGCTGTTGATTGGGACGGGCGGATTGGGCGCGCCGCTGGGCTTGTATCTGGCGGCGGCCGGTGTAGGGAAGCTAGGGCTTGTGGATTTCGATGTCGTGGATTTCACGAATTTGCAGAGGCAGGTGACGTTCGGATCGAGCGACGTGGGGAAAGCAAAGACGGAAGCGGCGCGGGCGCGGCTCTCGAACCTGAATCCAGATATTCAGATTGAAACGTACGAGACAAAACTGACGAGCGAAAACGCGCTGGAAATTTTCAAGGATTTTGATGTGATCGTCGATGGCACGGACAATTTTCCCACCCGGTACCTGGTGAATGATGCGTGCGTGTTGCTGGGGAAGCCGAATGTGTACGGATCGATTTTCCGGTTCGAGGGGCAGGCGACGATTTTCGGGATGCCGGACGGGCCGTGCTACCGGTGCTTGTACCCGGAGCCGCCTCCGCCGGGACTGGTGCCGTCCTGCGCGGAGGGAGGAGTGCTGGGCGTGCTGCCGGGGATCGTCGGATCGATTCAGGCGATGGAGACGATCAAGCTGATCATTGGGAAGGGACGAAACCTGACTGGGCGACTGCTGCTGTTTGACGCGCTGGAGATGAGCTTCCGCGAATTCAAATTGCGGAAGAATCCAAAGTGCCCGATGTGCGGGGAGCATCGCACGATTCACAAGCTGATTGATTATTACGAATTTTGCGGCGTGCGCGGGGAGGAGGCGCCGGCCCCGGACCTGAAGGTGCCGGAGATCACGCCGAGGGATTTGAAGGCGCGGCTGGACCGCGGAGATGAGCTATTTATTTTGGACGTGCGCGAGCCCCACGAATACCAGATCTGCAATTTGAAGGGGCATCTGATTCCGCTGGGGGAATTGCCGCGGCGGGTGCATGAGTTGGATTCTTCGCGCGAGATCGTGGCGCATTGCCGGAGCGGGAAGAGGTCGGCCGAGGCCGTGGATTTTCTGAGGAAGGCGGGTTTCCGGAAAATACATAACCTGAAGGGCGGAATATTGGCGTGGTCGGATGAGGTGGATCCAACGGTGCCGAAGTACTGAAGAAGGAAGTACAGCGGACAACGCAGGTAAAGCAAGTAAGGGAGCACCGAGACCCGAAGGTCAACGCTAACAAGCAAAATGGCTAGAAGCTATTGCACAACCCTCCGTAAGACGATCATGAAGCAGGCGATATGAAAGAANGATGAATTCAAAATTTGCATTCACGGCGGTGAGAGCAGGAGAGTATGCTCCCTGTATGCGGGCTCTTTGCCAGAAGACAGCAGAGATGTGCAGCAGCTGTTGCTGCTGTTGCATGTGTGTGTCTTCTGGTGAAGGGAAGCTGAGTCCGTAGATTTAAACCGAAGCTGAGACGGAATTTGCGACCCACCGCCAGAAGGCCTGGCCGGTGGGTTTTGCTTTTTAGGGCCGTTGAGAGACGGCCTTCGACGGGCAGGTTGAAGTGAGGTTGAAGCGGTAAAAGCGGCAGCGAGGCTGCCGCACTCCAAAAAGGGG
>OCOJ01060317.1_pt3 | contig 15635 bp, 13 predicted proteins | sample 1539251 | NCBI WGS metagenome assembly OCOJ01 (sample SAMN01911457, study PRJEB22624) | soil metagenome | biome: Soil | place: Malaysia | collected 2012-04-30 | depth RA_metagenome m | reverse complement strand
ATATTCGCCACCGAACGGAACCATCCGATGCGCACATGCGCGGTAGCGGGCCCGTTTTCAGAGCGGTGATTCGGCACTGCAAACGGCAGGTCGCTGAAGCCCAGCCCGAGTTCGTCGGCGTCGGAATATGTGGCGCTTTCGTTAAACGTCGACCCAATCGGCGGAAACACCGTTCGTTGCAGCCACGCCGTCGGTTTGCCGTCCTCTCCCAGCGCCGCCTTCATGTACATCGCGGAAACGGAATGATAAGTGTCAAACTTGATGTCGTCTTCCCGGCTCCAGACCACCTTCACCGGCTGTCCCGTCTTCTTCGAAACTACCGCTGCTTCCACTGCAAAGTCGGGAAACGATTTCCTGCCAAACGCGCCGCCCAGCAGCGTGACGTGCACCGTCACATCTTCTTTTCTCACACCCACCGCTGCGGCGATTGCGTCCCGTGTCCCTACTGGACTCTGCGTCGGCGCCCAAGCCTCCACTTTTCCGTTGCGATAGTAGGCCAGCGCCGCCGGCGGCTCCATCGGCGCGTGCGCCAGCAAGGGCGCGTAATACTCCGCTTCCACGATCTTCCCGCCCTTCGCAAACGCCGCATCCACGTCGCCAACTTCCCGCACCATTTTTCCCGGCTTCCGCGCTGTCTCTTGCAGCTCCTTTTTGTAAGCGTCCGAGTCAAATACTTTGTGTGGGCTCTCCTCCCACTCTACTTTCAGCTTTTTCCTCCCCTGCATCGCCGCCCAGGTATTGTCTGCCACCACCGCGACTCCGCCGAGCGCCTGAAACGCGACCGGCGGTTTGAACGGGTCAATCGTCACCGTGCTTTTCACTCCCGCTACGGTGCGCGTCGCCGCGTCATCCACCGACTTCACCTTGCTCCCTAGCACTGGCGGATGCTCCACGCTGGCATACAGCATCCCTTTCATGTGCGTGTCCTGGCCGTAGGTCGCCTTGCCCGTGCACATGTCTTTCAAGTCGTAGCTCGCCGTTCCCTTGCCGATATAGCGCCATTCGCTGCGCGCTTTCAGATGCACTTCTTCTTTCTTCGGTACCGGTAGGGCCGCCGCGGCTTCCACCAGTTCGCCGTAGCTCGCTCTCGTCTTCGTTGCTTTATGCACTACTGTATGCGGCTCGGTGTAGCATTCCTCGGGCCGCACGCCCCACTGTGCCGCTGCCGCTTGGATCAGCATCAGCCGCGCCGTGCCTCCGGCCATGCGCAGCGTCTCAAAGAAGCTCCTCACCGAATGCGACCCGTCGGTGTCCTGGTCGCCGTACTTTGGATCTCCGGTGGCCTGAACCAGTTTTACCCGCTTCCAATCCGCGTCCAGCTCATCCGCGACGATTCGCGGCAACGCGGTTCTGCTGCCGCTGCCCATCTCCGACCGGTGCGCGATGATGTAGGTCGTTCCGCTCGTGTCGATCGCCAGATAAACGCTGGGGTGCAGAGTCGTTTTCTCTGATCCTATGCTTGACCCGCTCCCGCCGCCCGCCGCTGCAAGCAGTTCCTCAGGGATGACTCGAATGCCAAGCACAAACGCGCCGGCGCCCAACATCCCCTTTAGAAATCCGCGCCTGCCTACATTTTCAATGTGGATCATGCTGCCCCCATCTCGCTTCTTCGCTGCTGCTTCCATTCGCAGCCCAACATCCTACCGCCAATTCTTTCCCTTGCCTATGCGCTCCGGCAAAATCCCCACCTGTGCGCCCCGCGCTGCTCCGCATCGGTATTGAATTTTTCTTCGCATTGCTTTCGTCGCGCATTGCCAATTGTATCCAGACGGGGCAATCTAAGACACGGTGTCGCCTTCTTCCACTCCCGCGGATTTCATGCGCCGCGCCATCGCGCTGGCTCTCGAAAGCGTGCGCAACGGCGACGGCGGTCCTTTCGCCGCGCTGGTTGTAAAGGATGGCAAAATCCTTGCCGAAGGCACGAACCGCGTCACCGCAACGAACGACCCAACCGCGCACGCCGAAATCGTGGCCATCCGCGAAGCCTGCCGCATCCTCGGCAGTTTTCAACTCACGGGCTGCGATCTCTACTCCACTTGCGAGCCGTGCCCAATGTGTCTCGGCGCCATTTACTGGGCCCGCCCCGCTCGCATTTTCTACGCTGGCACCGCCGCCGATGCAGCGGCGGCCGGTTTCGACGACGCCCTTATTTACGAAGATCTGGGGCGTTTGCCGGCCGCGAGGCGGATTCCCATGTCCCAGATCCTCCGCGAGGAATCACTGGTCATCTTTTCCGCCTGGAACCAGCAGGAAAACAAAAAGCGGTACTGAAAACTGCCGATTCACACCTCTACTCTTCGGGCCACGCCCCAAGCGCTCGCCGCAAATCCACGAGCTGCCCCAGGTGATACGAATTGTGATCCGCCAGTACCAGCGCTTCCCGCAAAATAGTCTGCCCGTCCCCGTGCGGAATCTTCGCGAACAAATCCGTCTTTGGATTTTCTACCAATTTAGTCATCTCCCGCAGATCGCGCTCGAACGCCTTGACGCTCTCGCCCCAGGCCTTCTCGTCCGGAGGCACCGGAGTCTTCGGCCAGTAGCCACCAGGAAAGTCCGGTGACACGTGCTTCGGGTTCCGGCTGAATTCCAGGATGTCCCACTGCGCGATGCGCGCGTGTTCCAGCAGTTGCCACCCTGTATGCGGCAGCCCTTGCGCGAATGTTCCGTGCTTCTGCGCTGGAAATCCCTCGAGCGCGTCCATAAAGTGCACGTGGGCCCCTCCGCCCTTCAGCAGGTACACCAACTGCTCTCGCAACGCGCTATCGGCGGGCGGCGATGTCTTCTTTGCGGTCTTCTTCTTGGTTTTCTTTTTCATTGCCCCTTCTCGGATACCAACACTTGTTGCGGCATCTCCGGAATGGTGGCCATCTAAGCTCTCTCCACCTTGAAATTGCGCCGCTTAAATATACACCGCTTGCCCCTCAACTCACGGCTCAAATCCATTGCCCCTTCCTTTTTTGGCTGGCATACTTTCTCCCCGCTTGACAACTGGAGCCCCTGCCATGGGGCGCGACTATCCCTCATGAAGCGCGAATATCATCACTGGCACTCGCCGCGGCTGGGCCTCGAGTTGGGCGTCGTCGTCTACGGCCACTGGGGTCCCCCGCTGCTCGGCTTCCCCACCAGCGCCGGCGACGAGTGGGAGCTCGAAGGCCAAAGTATGACCGAGGCTCTCGCCGAGTTCATCGACGCCGGCAAAGTCAAATTCTTCACCCTCAATTCCATTAACGGCCTCAGCTTCTACAACAAAGGCGCTCATCCCTTCCATCGCAGCTATGTGCAAGCCGTCTTCGATTCCTACGTCCGCGAAGAAGTCGTCCCCTTCATTTGGGACAATTGCCAGACCCAGGGCATCGCCATCTCCACCATGGGCGCTTCTTTCGGTGCCTACCACGCTGCCAACACGCTCTTCAAGCACCCCGATGTGATCAAGCGCTGTTTCGCCATGTCCGGCGTCTACGATATTCGCAATTTCATGGACGGCATGTACGACGACAACTTCTACTTCAACAATCCCGTCGATTATCTCTCGAACCTGAGCGACCCTTGGATCCTCGGCCAGCTCGCTACCTGCGACATTCACATTAGTACCGGAACCGGCCCGTGGGAGAACAGTGGTCCTTCCTATCGCCTCTCCGAAATCCTCTCCAGCAAAGGCATCCGCCATTCCCTCGACAATTGGGGACCCCAGGGTGGCCACGACTGGCCCTACTGGAAGCATCAAATGCGCGAATATATCTCCCGCCTTTTCTGAGACTTGCGACTCCTCTATCACCGAACGATAGAATGAATCGGAGTCCCCATAGCACTCAAACGCTCGAGTCCAGTTGGCGCTACTGAAAAGGCCGCCAACCTACGCTGACATATCCCACTGGGTGGCCACTCCGGAACGGTAAACGGCACATGCGTAGAGACGGTGCATTTCGCGCCGTCAGGGGGCGGGCCGTGGAGCAAGAGATTGGGCACAGGGGTACGGGAGGGCGGTTGACTGGAAACGAGTTACCTTCCAGAATCGCAAGACGGAGAAGCATGGGCGAAAAACCCCCGAAGGCGGGAATGGCGCAAGAGTCTAATCCCATGGAGCAAGCCGTCGCGCGGGCGTTGCGCGAGAATCTCGAGCGAATCCAGCGGACTTCGGACGAGCTGCACCAAGCGGTGAGCGACGTGGTGGCGGCGTGCGCCAGCAGCAAGCCTACGAACGCGCTGCCGCCAATGCTGCGGGCGCAAACGGCTGCGGCTTCGCTTTCGGCGGCGCTGGAAGTGCTGTCGCGGTTTGTGGCCATGGCGCTGAGGCCGGGCGAGCGGGCTCCATACGAAGCGCAGATCACGCAACTCGTAAGCACCGTAGCGGTGGAACCGGCGCCTGAGCCAGTACGGCCTCAGCCTTCGGTGCCGACCCCGATGGCGCATGCGCCGGCGCATGTGGAGCCGGTGGTTCCACTGCCGCCCGAGCCGCCGGTGGAGTTGCCGCCCGAGCCGGAATCGATCGAGATTATCGAGCCGGCGGCACCTGAGACGACGGCCGAGCCAGAATTCGAAACGGAATTTGACGTCAATCGCCTCAGTCCCGAGGAGCAGGAATTGCACCGGCGAGCGAATCGGGTGGCGAAAGTTTCGATGCAAGATATTAAAATGTTGAAGCCGGAGCAGGTGCGGCTAGGGCGCGAGAATAAAGATCTGTGCGTCCGGTTGAAAGACGACATTGAGAAAGCTCATCGAGAATACGACAGACGTTTTAAGCCCATCATGGACCACCCGGTGGATTACTTTTACCGCTGGATGGTGGAAATCCTCGCAGAGGGCGACCCACACGCCCTCGGCGAGTATCCGTACGCGACTCCTGCGCGCCGCTAGGTTCACGGGCCATATTGCAACCGCGCGTTGCTTGGGAATGCGCGTGGCGCGGGTAGCGTGTGCGTGGATACTCGCTTTCTTGTTGGTTGCCGGCGGGGCGTTCGACGCTTTCGCGCAATCTCACCATCACAAGAAAAAAATCAAGAAACCAGCGTCAGTGCCGTGCCGAGCGGGGTGCAAGCCGGAGACTTCGCCTCCGAGTGCGGAAACTCCAGAAGATGAGGCGCTGCAGAAGGAATTGTCAGGGCTGGCGCGGGCGGCGCACAACGGTACTCCTGGGGCGTACAACAATCTTGTCTCCTTTGCGGGGAGGAATGCCGCAAATGTCTGGGGAGCGCGGGCGGCACTGGCGCTGGGCTTTGCAGAGCATTCGAACAATCACGAGCAGCAGGCGCTGGCATGGTTGAACAGAGCGAGTGGAGATACGCTGCTGCGCGAGCACGTGTTGTACTGGTCGGCTCAAGTGAAGCATGCACTGAAGCGGACCAAGGATGCGTACGCGGATTTGCAGACCATCCTGAGCGATTATCCCAACACGGCGATCAAGGAGCAGGTGCTGGAAAGTCTAGCGCCGATTGCTGTGGAATTGGGGCGCCCGCAAGAGGCCATCGACGCGCTTAACGCCTATCCTGCTATTAACAGCAAGCCGACGCTGTTGTTCGCGCGCGCTCACGCGTACTTTGTCGCACATCAACTGGCGCAGGCGGCCAAGGATTACCAGGCGGTTTTCTACAAGAACTCGCAGGCCGACGAGGCACAAGCGGCTGGCACGGCCTTGCAGCAAATTATGAAGATGATGCGGAAGGAATATCCGTATCCCGGAGTGGAGCTGCAGCAGCAGCGGGCCCAGGCTTTTTACGACGCGCACAAATGGCGGGAAGCGCGGACAGAATTCGAGAAGCTGGTGGGGATGCTGAAGGATCCGGAAAATCCAAACCGGCAGCTTGCAATGTTGCGCGAGGCAGAAGCACGGGTACATGCGAAAGGTTCGCCGAAGCTGCTGGCTTCGCTCAAGACATCGGATTTTGAGGTGGATGCGGAGCGGCTGTATGCGCTTTCGCAGTTCTATCGAACGGACAAGAAGCCGGCGGAGATGTTCGCGGCGCTCGATGAGCTGGCGCAAAGGTATCCGCAAAGCAAATGGAATGAAGAAGGCCTGATGTCGCGGGCGAACTACTACTGGGTGGAACTCGACCGCGCGAATGCGGTGGCGGGGTATCAGCGCTTGCTGGATATGTTTCCCGGGGGAAAATACTCGAGCAATGCGGAGTGGCGGATCGCCTGGATGGCGTATTTAAATCGCCAGCCGGATGCGGACGACCGGCTGAAGAGTTTTTTGCTGAAATACCCCGGCGCTTCCAATGCGCCGGATGCGCTGTATTGGCTGGGTCGCAATGCGGAGCGCGCGAGCAATTTGGTTTACGCGCGGGCTTATTATCAGAAAGACGTAGACCGGTTTCCGGAGACTTATTTTGGACATGCGGCGGCGCTGCGGTTAGCCAAACTGGAGCCTGCCGAAGGAGATGCACCCGATTTTCTGGAGAAAATTCCGCCGGCTGCGCCGCTGCGGGCTTTCGACGAGCCGATTCAGCCCGCGGGAGCGGAGCGCTGGGCGCGGGCGCAGGCTTTGCGGACGATTGCGTTTGACGCTTCAGCCGAGCTCGAATTAAAGAACGGTTTTTTTGCTACGTCCTCGCCGCGGTTCCTGTACGAAGCCGCGCAGGCCGCGTTCGACCAGGGACATTTCGCGGCGGGCATGGCTTATGCGCGAATTATCATCCCTGAGTTTCAGGCACGGAAGATTGACGATGTGCCGATTCCGGTCTGGAAAACACTTTATCCGCTTCCTTATGAGGCCATCATTCGGCGGGAAGCGGCGAAGAATAATTTTGATCCGATGCTAGCTGCTGGCCTGATGAAGCAGGAATCGACGTTTCAGGCGGATGCGGTTTCTCCAGCGGACGCTGTGGGGCTGATGCAAGTCCTGCCGAAAACCGGGCGGCTGCTGGCCAAGCAGCTTCGCTTGCGCTTTTCTCTCAACAGACTTTTTGACCCGGAGTACAACGTCGAGCTGGGCATGTTGTATATCGCCAACCTGGTGAAGCTGACGGGTGCGCCGGAGTATGCGCTAGCGGCTTTTGACGCGGGGGAAGACCGCATCGCGGCGTGGAAGGCGGAGCGGAATTACGAAGAAATTCCCGAACTGGTGGAATCGATTCCGTTCACGGAAACCCACGATTATGTGCAGATTGTTTCGCGCAATGCGGAAGTCTACCGGATGATTTACAGCCAGCATGGCGCGGAAGTTTCGACTGGGCCGTCGGGACCTGGTCACGCACCTTAGCAGTCCGCCCAAAAAGCAAACCCATCACTTCTTTGCTAGACTCTTGAATCATTGCTCGCAGGGGCGCAGCCTGTTGCGTCCCGACAGATGAGTTGCTCAAGTGCGGGGAGATGGCTACGGCTGAGACGAACATGACACAGGTGGCGCGGCGGATGCTTTCTGCCAAGGCGGAGCAGTTCACCGAATCGGTGATTCGGGAAATGACGCGACTGGCGATGAAGCACAATGCCGTCAATCTTTCGCAGGGATTTCCGGACTTTGCGGCGCCCGCAGAAATCAAAGAAGCAGCGCGGCAAGCCATTGCGGACGACATCAATCAGTACGCCATCACGTGGGGCGCGAAGCCGCTGCGGGACGCCATTGTCGAGAAATTCGAGCGCACCCAAGGCATACGCGTTGATCCGGAGCGGGAGATTACGATTTGCTGCGGGTCGACAGAAGCGATGATGTCGTCGATGATGGCCATTATCAATCCGGGGGATGAAATCGTCGTTTTCGAGCCCTTTTATGAGAACTACGGGCCTGATGCGATTTTGAGCGGAGCGACGCCACGGTTTGTGAAGCTGCAGCCGCCGGATTGGACCTACGACGAAAAGGAACTAGCGGCGGCGTTTGGGCCGCACACAAAAGCGATCATCCTGAACACGCCGAACAATCCTACGGGGAAGGTGTTTACGCGTGCGGAACTGGAGTTCATTCGCGATCTGTGCGTGCGGTGGAATGCTTACTGCATCACCGATGAAATCTACGAACACATCCTGTATGACGGCGCGGAGCACATCTCCATGGCGCGGATTGACGGGATGCGCGAGCGCACCATCGTCATCAACGGGATGTCCAAAACATATAGCGTCACGGGGTGGCGAGTGGGTTGGGCGATTGCTCCGCCGGAGCCGACGCAAGCCATCCGCAAGGTGCACGATTTTCTAACCGTGGGAGCCGCCGCGCCGTTGCAGCAGGCGGGGGCGATAGCGCTGCACTCAACGCAGTCGTATTACGACAAGCTTGCGCGCGATTACGCGGTTCGGCGGGAGCGGCTGCTTAAAATCCTCACCGCAGCGGGCTTTATCGTGTTTAAGCCGCGCGGGGCCTACTACATCATGACGGATATTTCGCGGTTCGATTTTCCTGCCGAGCAATTCCCGGCCGAGACGCGGGATGTTTCCTTCGCCAAATTCTTAGTGGAGAAGATTGGCGTCGCCGTCGTGCCGGGCTCCAGTTTCTACAACGACCAGAGCGACGGCGCCTCGCAGGTGCGGTTTACGTTTTGCAAAAAGGAGTCGACGCTCGCGGCGGCCGAAGAGCGGCTTCGCAAACTAGCTTCCTAAGTTGTCCGTACTCTATTCTCGATGTCATATGGAACAGTATTGACCATTAGGATATCCGCAGCTAGACTCCTGCCTTTCGTTGGCCTCTTTCGAGGACGCCATCGGCCATGTTCTGTGAGATCTACATAAAGCACAAGGCGCAGGTAATGGGAGCGGATCTCGTAAAACACCTTCGTTCAAGCGGGCTGGGTATCGAGATCAGCACAGCCGCAGCGCACTCCAGAAGCGTGCTCTACAGCGGGGCCGGCTCGGTCACATCGTTGTTTGCGCATGAAACGGTCAAAAATTGCTTTGTGATCTTGCGCAGCGTCAATTTCGATGTGAGCACATTTCATTTGGAGGGGAATGCCCCCACCGTAACGGTGGAAACCAGACTCGAAGCTACGCAAGAATATGTGGTCAGCCAACTGCTTCCGGCTCTGCACATGCTGCCGAATATGAAGGGCAAACTACAGGCCGTGAAACTTTTTGAGGACAATGGCAAAGAAACCGGGCTGACAGGCCGCCTTCCGGGGCTATGGTCTGCTCTTGCGGAAGGGTTCAAGCTGGACGAAATCCATTCGCAGGCGATTATCCTTCTGACTTCATTTGCCTTCCTGGCTCTGGGGCGCCAGGACGACAAGGTTGGCGATGCAGCGATCGCTTTAGGCGTGACTTTGATTTATGCGCTGGTCGACGGTCTATTGAAATATGCCTGGGGCCGGCATAGACTGAAATTCGGGTTTAAAGAGACCTAGGGCAGATGTGGAGAACTCAGAAAGGCAAATCCTTTTCATTTGAGGTTGGCGAAGGCCGAAGCCGGGGAACCGAGAAGTCGTTCCGCGACAGAATCCTTGAGGTGTTGGCCGAGCAACTGGGAAGTAGCGTGCTGAATGCTCAGCCCAGTCAAACCGCGCCGGATTTTTGTTTCCAGCTGCCGGGAATGGATCACCCTGCCATTGTGGAGTTAAAGATAGGCGATCCCGAGCTGCCGTTGCCCAGCAGTACTCTGTCACAAGTCAGGTTGATGATGGAAAGCATCCGCCAAACGGGTGTTTCGCCTACCGCGATAGTGGTCACCAATTATCAAGTGTATCCAAGTCAGAAAGAGGAGCTCGAATCCAACGGCATTAAGCTGGTTACGGTGTCCCCGAAAGCGGGGATGGCGAAGATTGTTGAGGAGATTAAGTCCGCAGCTGGGGGTGTGGTAGAGATCGGCGGCGGTGCTGCGACTACCACGGTCTAGATGCCAGTTAGTTCTAATCGGATAAAGACCACTTCACTTGTAAAGATTCTGTAAATTCTTCAATGCCTTTCGGGGTTGGTTAGGGGTAGGAGACTGACGGTCGGTTGCCCTGTGGTGGTTAGCCCCCTACCCCGCGAGTGGTCTATGTCTCTATAGACGAGTTCACGCTCAAAATAGTTTCCCGACTATCGAAAAAAAGTTCGTGCCCACGGGAAAATATGTGTCCCAGAAGCGGTCACTTGCTGCGTTTCTGAACAGGCATGAGAATGCGTTTCTGCTATCCCACGGGAACCGTGTCCAAGTAGCGCGCCACGGTTGTTTTCCATTGGAACTGAGTTTGAATGGACGCCTGCAATGCCTGGGCTGCAGCAGGTTCGCCGTGGGTCAAATAGGTTTGTTTTGGAGGCGCGGGAAGCGCGGTAAGCCAGCGTAGCAGTTCGCTCTTTCCGGCGTGCGCGGAGAATTGGCCCATTTCGATAATCTCGGCGCACACGGGCACTTGCTGGCCGAAGAGATTGAGCGTCTTGGCGCCTTCGAGCAGAGCGCGGCCACGTGTTCCTTCGGCTTGAAAACCCGCCAGGACTACGGCGTTGCGCGCGTCGGAAAGGCGCTGCGCCAGATGATGTAGGACGCGCCCTCCGGAAACCATCCCGCTGGCAGAGACGATGATGCACGGGGTTTTTACATCGTTGATGGCCTTGGATTCATCGACGGAATGGGTGAGGTGGAATTCACGCACGCTCGATGGATCGCCCTTGCCATCGCTGCCTTCCTCGCGGGTAAATTCCAGGTTGTGGTCTTCACGGTGTTTCAAGTAGAGGTCCGTTGCGTTCACTGCCATGGGGCTGTCGATATAGACCGGGACGCGCGGGATGCGCTGCTGGTCTTCAAGCTGGTGCAGATAGTACATGAACGTCTGCGTGCGGCCGATGGCAAACGCCGGGATCACGATAGAGCCGCCCCGACGGACCACGCGGTTGACGATGTCGGCGAGCATCTGGGCAGCGTCGCCGGGAGCATGATCGCGGTCGCCGTAGGTCGACTCGCAAATCAGCACATCGGCGTTGGAAGGCGGCGTTTTCGGGTCCTTCAAGATGGGCTCGCCGTAGCGCCCGATGTCGCCCGAAAACACCACGACAATCTGTCTACCGTTTTCTTTGATGGTTAGTTCCAGGCTGGAGGAGCCCAGGATGTGGCCGGCATCGAAGGACTCGATGTGGAACTCAGGGCTGATATCGAACCCGCCGCTGCGCGGCATGGGCTTGAGAAGCTTGAGCACGGGAGCGACGTCGTCGGGCTCATACAAGGATCGTGGCTCCGGATGGCGGCTCCATTTGTGGCGCAAGGCGTGTAGAGTTTCTTCGGATTGCAGGTGCGCCGAATCCTTCAGCAAAATGCCGGTGAGTTCCATGGTGGCGGGATTGGCGAAGATTGGACCCCGATACCCATCACGGACAAGAACCGGCAGCCAGCCCGTATGATCGAGATGCGCGTGGGTCAGTACGGCGTAGTCGATCGTTTTCGGATCGATGGGAAGAGGCTTCCAGTTGCGCTCTTTCAGTTCGTTGGTGCCTTGAAATAAGCCGCAATCGACGAGGAGCCGCTTGCCGGAAACCTCGACGAGGTATTTGGAACCGGTAACACTTCCTGCTGCGCCAAGAAAAGTGAGGTTGGCCATAGGCCTGCCATTTTAAACGATTCCTTGGACCTTCCAGGCTGCGCGCCAATCTGGAATCGTAGGTTGCGTTAATGCGTACGCATTCTTAGGAGCGAATGGCACGGCCGCCAAGTTCTATTTCTTCTCCACGGCGATGGTCATGTCGTGAAAATCCAGCGTGAGGACGGTGTTGTAGAACATTTCCAGGCCGACAGTAGCGTCGAACAGTCCGTCGGGCTCGTGAACGTCAGGAGTAGGGAAATAGACAAGCGGAATGCGCGGCCCGAGGCTCAGGCCGTGAAAACCTTCCTTGTCCGTGACCGCCTCCTTCATCTTGACCCCACCGTCGGTGAACGGGAAATCGCGCGCTTTGGTGGTTTTTGCGGCATCACCGAGCTGCAATTTATCGATGGAAGCGGCGTAAACCAGCAGCGAGCCAGTGTACATGGTGTCGACCTGAGCCGTGACTCTCTTTCCGTTAATCTCGAAGCCGCGCGCTACCACGATCGGTGGCCCCTCTTTTCCAAAGTTGATGAGCGAGATTTTGTCGCACGCGCCGGAACAGGCAGCCGGTGCCGTGAGAACGTCGGAGATGCGGACCTTGTGAGCCGCGAAGTCCATTTGCAAGATCCGATCTTTGAAAGCTGTATAGGAGAGCGTTCCATCCACATGCGGCATCTGGTTTTGAGAGATCATTTCAGTGAGGCTCATCGCCAAGGTGGGGACGCTCTTCAGAGTCACACTCCCTATGGTTACGGCTGGAATCTCGGTGCGAAACATTCCGGAGGGCGCGCCGTCCGGCAGCGGCGCGGTGGATTTGAGGCCCGCCCCTTCCGCAAGGGAAGCATTCAGTACGGAATCCACGTTTCCAGTGTCAATGCCCATTTTCAGAACGTGTCCGGTCCCAATTTGTGCCTCAACGCAAGGCAAGCCGTCGCAATCGAGCAATTGAACTTCGGCTGCGAATTTTGGGGCGCTAGGCTTGGAAGACGACTGTGCGTGGGCGGGATCGCAATTCCAGATGCCTATTGCGCTCAGCATCGCGAGGAGATAGGGCAGTCTGCTTTTGTTCACGGGACCATTTTTCCTTGAGGAGTTGGAAGCAGCCCAACTTATGGACGAAGACCGCACCGAGATGTTAGCATGGCAACAGTTGGTCCTGCGGTGGGGCCGTGGCGCAGTTGGGAGCGCGTTCCGGTGACACCGGAAAGGTCGTAAGTCGCAGTAAGCCGAGGATCGGNGAAGGACCGGGACATGATTGAGCAGTTGGTGAGCGCGTCCCGGTGACACCGGGAAGGTCGTGGGTTCGAATCCCATCGGCTCCACCAAATTCAGCTTATGCCGTTCTTCCTCTATATCCTCCAGAGCGAAGCCACAAAACGCTTTTACACCGGCCAAACACAAGATTTGCAGGCTCGTCTCACCTATCACAATTCCAATTGGTCGAAATCGTTGAGAAATCGCGGCCCATGGAAACTTGTCTACAGCGAAACATATGCTACGCGCTCAGAAGCTGTTCGTCGCGAACGGCAGANTCAAATCATGGAAGGACCGGGACATGATTGAGCAGTTGGTGAGCGCGTCCCGGTGACACCGGGAAGGTCGGTGAATTCGAATCCCATCGGCTCCACCAAATCTCAAAAAAGCAGATCCGTGCCGTTGCCTAGTCTTTCCCTTCGAAATTTCAAGGCGTTTTTACGATGATGTTGGGGATGTTTTTCTCGTGGAGCAGGGCATTGAAAGCCATCACATCCTTGCTCACGAGTTGCTGCATTTCCAGCAGAGAATCGTCGCCTTGTTTCTTTAGTTCCTGCTGCACGGCGGTCTGCTGCGTCGTGGGCGGAAAATCGGATGATTCCGCAACCTCGCTCGCTAGGTAGCTGATTTTTTGCAGCAACATCGGCGTGTAGCGCACGTCATCCTGGCCTCTTCCGGTAGCTTTGAGCTGCACAACTTTGCCTTCGGCAGCAACCAGTCTGTCGGCGAGTTCCTCGGCGGCTTTGCGAATGGCTTTCGATTCGTCATCGGTTCCCAACTGCTTTGCGATGGCAGCAAGTTGTGCGCGAATGGACTCGATTTGATTGACGCTGTCAGCCAGAGCATTCATTTCGTCGCGCAGCGCAGAGATCAATTGAAGCTGGGCTTGGATATCGCTTTCGCTGCCGGTGGAATGTGGATCCTTCAGAATGTTGAGCTTCTGCGTCGACTTCGAGTCCCCGACGCTCAAAGTAATCGTGTAGGTTCCCGGCGGCTCGAGCAGCGCAATGCGGCTCACCGAGGGAAGGGGGCGCCAGCCTTCGGGGCCCAGTGGCACATCCGGCGAATAGAGAGGCGGCATTCTCAGTTTGATTTCCGTGGCGGGTTCGCCCCGCAGATTCCACCAGTAGCGGTTGATGCCGGGCTTGGCGTCACAGGGCGGAGCGGCGCCTTCACCAAAGCCTTCGCCCGCACCGGGACCGCCTGGGCCTCCGGGCCGCCGTGCGCCCTCTTCGCGAGGGGCACGGCACTCGATTTCGCGCACAGCTTTGCCGCTCGCGTCCGTGATGGTGAGTCGTGCAACTTCCTTCTCGCCGAGTTTGGATTTCAGATAGAAATTAATCGGCGCGCCATATTGCGGATTGTGCCCGGCCGTCGGATCGTAAGAAACGGCGGCTGGTTGCGAAACGGGCCGGAAACGGAACGTGTTACGCGGCTGGAACAGATGGGCATTCGACGCGAGCACTTCGGGAGTCAGCTGTTCCAGCGGCATAATGTCGTCAAGGATCCAGAAGCCGCGTCCGTAGGTGGCCAGGGCCAGATCGTGGAAGCGTTCCTGGATCGCAATCCAATACACCGGCGCGTGAGGCAAGCTGCTTTGCAGCGGTTGCCAGTTTCTTCCGTCGTCGAAGGAAACGTACAACGCGTTTTCCGTGCCCAGATAAAGCAAGCCCTTGCGCACGGGATCTTCGCGGATGCAGTGCGCATAGCTCAGCATGGAGTGAGGAATTCCGTTGGTGATCGCGGTCCAGGATTTGCCATAGTCGGCAGTCTTGTAAGCAAACGGGTCGCGATTGTTAACTTGGTGGCCATCGACGGTGATGTAAGCCGTTCCCGCATCGTAGCGCGAGGCTTCGATGTTGCTCACTGTTCCCCAGTCCAGCATATTCGGAATATTTTTCGTAACGTTGGTCCAAGTTTTCCCGCCATCCCGCGTGATTTGCACTAGGCCATCGTTCGTGCCGGCCCAGATGACTCCGGCTTCCTTGGGCGACTCGGCAATGGCAAAAACTGTGCCAGCATATTCGACGCCGATGTTGTCAGGCGTGAGGCCGCCGGAGATTCCTTGCCGGCTCTTGTCATTGCGGGTCAGGTCCGGGCTGATAACCTGCCAGCTGTTGCCGCCGTCGGTGGTGACGTGGACGAATTGGCTGCCCACGTAAACCTTGTTGTGGTCGTGCGGCGAAATGGTGACGGGAAATTCCCAGTTGAAGCGATACTTCACTTCGCTGGCGGGGGCTCCGGAAACATTGACGGGCCAGACTTCCACTTCGCGCGCCTGGTGATTGCGTTCGTCGAAGCGCGCAACAGCGCCGCTGACACTGCCCGCCCCGGTGCCGGTTGACCAGATGATGTTGTTATCCACCGGGTCAGGCGTGGCGAAGCCGCTTTCGCTTCCCGCAACGGGATGCCAGACGCTTCGCGGAATTTGACCGGCACCGAAGCCACCACCGCCAAAACCGCCAAATTGCAAGCTGTTGCTCGGGCCACGATAAGACGGGCCATCCTGTTTGTTGCCATAGACAAAATAGGGAATCTGGTCGTCGAGAGTCACGTGATAAATCTGCGCGATGGCAAGCTGGATGCGGTCCCAGGTGCGGCCGCGATTCACGGAGATGCTGACGCCGCCGTCGTTAACTACCGCCATGCGGTCGCCGTTGGTGGGGTCAATCCACATTTCGTGGTTGTCGCCGCCGGGAGTAGAGGGCATATTGGTCAGAGTGCGGCCACCGTCCAGCGTTCTGGAAAACGCGGCGCTGAAGAAATACACCTCGTTTTCATTATCGGGCGAAATCTCTTCGCGTGTGTAATAGTGGGTGCGTCCTCGGATTTGCCGGTCGGAATTGACCAACTGCCAGTTCTCGCCGCCATCGTCGGAGCGCCAGAGTTGGCCGCTTTGCGTGGGCTTGCCATCCGTGACCGTCGTGGGAGCGCCATCGCCGGTTTCAATCAGCGCGTAAACGCGGTTCG
>OCOJ01035931.1_pt6 | contig 15639 bp, 13 predicted proteins | sample 1539251 | NCBI WGS metagenome assembly OCOJ01 (sample SAMN01911457, study PRJEB22624) | soil metagenome | biome: Soil | place: Malaysia | collected 2012-04-30 | depth RA_metagenome m | reverse complement strand
CCGGGGGAAAGCGGGCAAGCCGCGCGCGGGTCACGCCCCAACTGAAATCAGGTCTTCACGGGAATCGTGACCGAGTGAGTCAGCCGAAAGGTAAGTGAAGTCTCCGCCGGGATGCGGATATCTTTCTTTCCCGTGTACGCTGCGCCGGCCGTTCCTGCGCCTGCGCCAACCGCGCCGCCAACCAATGCCCCCACGCCGCCGCCTGCGACGCCACCGATGATGGCGCCGAGACCCGCGCCACCGCCGATGAGCACGCCGTTGCGCTTATTGTGATTCTTGCCGGTGCGGTCTTCGTCGTCGGTCGAGAGGTCGTAGGATTTGCCGTTCACTTCGATGGAATCGAGCGTGAGGTCGAGCTTGGCCGTCCCCTTCAGGCGACCGGAGGGAACGGATTCGACGACGTGGCCCATCACTCGCGCGTCCTTCGGGAACACAGTCTTGCTGTCAATAACGATGGGAGACGCCAGCGTGGCTTCGAATGAATCGCCCGAGCGATTGGAAGCCGTCGAGATGCTGTCGTCCAGGACGACGGTCAGATCCGTACCTTCGGGAACGGTGATCGGTTTTGTCGAACTAAGAATTCCGCCAAGCAAACCGGGTTTGTCGGTGGTCGTGCCTGCTTTCGCATTTGCCTGCTGATTTTGTCCACACCCGGTCAGGAGCAAAGGGAGGAGGAGCATGGACAAACAGGAGACTACTTTCCTGAATAAGCCAGAAAGATTCATGATTCTAAACCTCCAAGGATTATGGGAATCGGTTGGCAAGCCCAATTCCAAACCGAGTGTGTGTAACTCAATGTAGACAAAGACCTTGCCGACGGGAGGGAGTGACATGACCGAGTAAAAATTGCAAGATTCGGACTGAAAGTACTTGCAAGGCTCAATAGCCGGATTTTGGGCAGAAAAGCGGCTAATTTTCTGTTCGCTAACGGGACGGAAGATTCCCACGAGCGGGCAAAATGAGCACGCCAGAGACTTACAATTAGCTGTAAGATGAATAAGCTAGGATACTTAGGCCCCGCGGGAAAGCGGAAGGGGATTTGCGCTAAATATACTCGGAACAGGAGAAATTTCGGCTGTGGATATTGCTCGTCCAGAGGTTAAGAGGCAAAAGAAGGTGCGCCGCATGGCGTACATCGCAGCGGCCGTGGTGTTGATTCCGCTGGTTACGTATNGCCCTGTCGCGGCTGAAGCCGGCAGCGCCGAGCGTGGACCGCTCCACCGTGTGGACAGACACCGTGAAGCGCGGGCCGATGCTCCGCGAAGTCCGCGGCCTCGGGACGCTCGTGCCGGAGACGATCCGGTTGCTCCCGGCGGCGACGGATGGGCGCGTGGAACAGCGCTATCTACTCCCCGGCGTGCCCGTCAAAGCAAATACGGTGATTCTGGATTTGAGCAACCCGGAATTGGAGCAATCGGCGCTCGATGCGGAATACCAACTGCGGGGCGCTGAGGCCGCGCTCAATAACAGCAAGGCGCAGCTCNAATCAGTTGATGGATAAGCGCGCGCAGGCCGCGGCGATCCGGTCGGCCTACCACACCGCCGACCTGCAACGGCAAAACAACGAAAAGCTCTTTGCGCTGGGATTGGTGGCGGATTTCATCGTGAAGACGTCCGTTGTGCAAGCGGAAGAATTGGCCAAGCAAAACGACATCGCTGAAAAGCAGGTGGAAACCTTTGCCGCTTCGATTCCGGCGCAGCTCGCCGTGCAGCAAGCGAATGTGGACGAAAAGCGTGCCCTCTATGACTTGAAGCGGTCGCAACTGGATCAATTGCACGTGCGCCCCGGAATTGACGGCGTGCTTCAGGAACTCGACGTGGAAGTGGGACAGAAGGTGACGCAGGGAACGGTGCTGGCGCGCGTTGCGCAACCCACGCACTTGAAAGCGGCGCTGAAGATNCGCGGAGACGCAGGCGAAGGATATTCAGATCGGGCAAAAGGCAACGATTGATACGCATAACGGTTTGATCCAGGGGCACGTGTCGCGCATCGATCCCGCGGTGCAAAACGGAACCGTCACCGTGGACGTCGCGCTCGAAGGAACGCTGCCGCAAGGCGCGAGGCCGGATTTGAGCGTCGAGGGCACGGTCGAGATCGAGCGGCTCGCAGACGTTTTGTACGTCGGGCGGCCGGTGCATGGCGAAGCGAACAGCACAGTCGGCCTGTTCAAATTGACTGATGACGGAAAAGAGGCGACGCGCGTCCAGGTGGAATTGGGCCGCACGTCGGTGAACACGGTGGAGATCGTGAAGGGGTTGAAAATCGGCGACCAGGTGATTCTCTCGGATATGTCGGCCTGGGATAATTTCGACCGGGTGCAGTTGAAGTAGGGAACTTTTGGCGCCGCCGGAAACGTATCTAGAAGATGGAAGGAGCCCAGCATGAACGACAGCGCGGATTCGCTCATTAAACTCGAAGGGGTCACAAAAGTTTTCTACACCGATGAAGTGGAGACGCACGCATTGAGCGGCGTCCATTTGGACATCAGGAAAGGCGAATTCCTTTCGATCGCCGGGCCTTCCGGCTGCGGCAAGTCCACCCTGCTTTCGATTCTGGGGCTGCTCGATTCGCCCACCGAGGGGAATTATTGGATCAACAAGCAGCCGGTGGCGAACCTCTCGCTTTCCGACCGCACGCGCATCCGTAACCGCGAGATCGGCTTCGTCTTTCAAGCGTTCAACTTGATCGGCGATCTGACCGTTTACGAAAACGTGGAGTTGCCGTTGACCTACCGCAGCATGGCCGCGGCGGAACGGAAGAAGCGCGTGCAGGAAGTGATGGAGCGTGTGGGCATGGCGCACCGCATGAAACATTATCCCTCTCAGCTATCGGGCGGCCAGCAGCAGCGCGTGGCCGTGGCGCGAGCGCTGGTAGGCCAACCCTCCATCCTGCTGGCGGACGAGCCCACGGGAAACCTGGACTCGAAGAACAGCGAAGCGGTGATTGATTTGCTGCGGCAATTGCACCGCGAAGGCGCGACCATCTGCATGGTCACGCACGACCCGCGCTACGCCAGCATCGCGGACCGCACCATCCATCTCTTTGACGGGCGCATCGTCGAAGAAACGGTAGGCTCGCGCACCGCGAGCGTTTAAACAAAGTTCGGTTCGAGATTCGCAAAATTTTTGTTCCAGGCGGGCCGAATTTTGCATTCGGCGACGGCGAAGTAGTGTGTCTTCGNTGACGGAAGAAACGCGAATCGTCCCAGACCGAAGTGAGGTGAAATGGGAATCTTGATTCAAGACATTCGCTACGCGCTGCGCGTGCTCGCGAAGAATCCTGGTTTCACGATCGTTGCGATTCTCACTTTGGCGCTGGGCATCGGCGCCAATACCGCGATTTTCTCAGTCGTGAACGGCGTGCTACTGAGGCCGCTCCCCTATCCACAGCCCAACCAACTGGTGGTTCTCTCCGAAAAGAATAAAAATTTCGAACGCTCTTCGATTTCCTACCCGAATTTTCTGGATTGGCAGCGGCGGAATTCCACGTTCGCGGCTATCGCCGCCTATCGCAGCGGCGATTTCAGCCTCACGGGCAGCGGGGAGGCGGAGCGCGTGCGCGTCGGCATGGTCTCCGCAGGCTTTTTCGAAATTCTCGGCGTGAGTCCGGTTCGCGGACGGCTGTTTACGGCGGATGACGATCGCCGCGGCGCCGCGCCGGTTGCTCTCATTACAGCCGGATTGTGGCGGAGCAAGTTCGGCTCCTCCGCGGGCATTGTGGGAAAAACGATCACCATGGACGGCAACGGATACACCGTCGTTGGCATCGTGCCCGCAGCTTTCCATCTGGAATCGACGAATTTTCATCGCCCGAAAGAAGTCTATATCCCCATTGCGCAGTTCAAGGACCCGCTGTTTTACGACCGCGACGCACACGAAGGGATGCGCGCGATAGGCCGCTTGAAGCCCGGCGTGACTCTTGCCGCGGCCCAGGCCAACATGGACGAAATCGCGAGAAGCTTGGCCGCGGAATATCCGGATGCCGACAAAGAGGCGGGTATAAGCGTCATCTCAATGAAGGACGATATTGTCGGCGAGGTCCAGCCTTTCTTGCTGATGTTGCTGGCCGCCGTTGGTTTTGTGCTTCTCATTGCCTGCGTCAATGTGGCCAACCTGCAACTTTCGCGTTCGACGGCACGCGCGCGCGAATTTGCCATTCGGGCGGCCTTGGGAGCGACGCAGCCGCGCGTCATCCGGCAATTGCTGACGGAGAGCATTTTCCTGGCGCTGGCCGGCGGCGCTCTGGGCTTGTGCCTGGCTATTTGGGGAACTCAGGTGGGACTGCAAGCGTTGCCGGAAACCTTACCTCGCGCAAAGGATGTCGGCTTGGATGGCGGTGTACTCCTCTTTACGTTTGCCGTTTCCCTGCTGGCGGGCGTGATTTTTGGACTGGCACCGGCGCTGAAAACGTCGCGGCCCAATCTGCAAGAGACGCTGAAAGAAAGCAGCCGCGGCGCCGGCGGCGGGCGGCACCGGGCGCAAGGGGTTTTCGTCGTGATCGAGATGGCCATGGCGCTGGTCCTTCTGGTCGGCGCCGGGCTGATGATTCGAAGCTTGTTCGGCCTTTGGAAGGTGAATCCGGGATTCAATCCTCGCGGTGTCTTGACGTTCGATGTTTCGCTTTCACCCTCGCTCGGCGCCAATCCGGAAACAGCCCGGGCCGCGCTTCTCGAGATGGGAGAAAGATTGAAGAGCATTCCGGGCGTGGAAGAGGTCTCCGCCGCCAGCGGAGCTCTCCCCATGTACAGCGATGACGAGCTTCCTTTTTGGCTCGATGGCCACCCAAAGCCGGCGCACGAAAGCGAAATGACGCTCTCCATTTTTTATTTCGCGCAGCCCGGATACCTGAACGCGATGCGCATCCCCCTACTGCGAGGCCGTTTCTTCACCGAGGATGACAATGCGCATTCCGCCTCCGTCGCCGTGGTCGATGAGAGTTTCGCCAAACAATATTTTCCAGACGAAGATCCCATCGGGAAGCGCATCCACGTGAGCATGCTTGACGTGACGCCGGTAATTGTCGGCATTGTCGGGCACGTCAAGCAGTGGGGTTTGGACCAGGACGGGGACGCCAAGCACCCCATCCTCGCGCAAGCTTACATCCCCTATTTGCAAATCCCCGACCGGTTTTGGACCGGTCCTCCTTCGTCGCGAGTGATTGTGCGGACCACGGGCTCGCCGGCCGCGCTGGTTCCGGCCATTCGCGAGGCGCTGGAAAAAATGAACTCCGAGAACGTGGTGTACGAGGCCAGGCCGCTCGAGGAAATCGTGGACGATTCATTGTCCAACCAGCAATTCTCGATGGTTCTGCTGAGTGTTTTCGCAGCCATTGCGCTTCTCTTGTCGAGCATCGGCATTTATGGCGTGATTTCCTACGTGGTCGGACAGCGCACGCACGAAATCGGCATCCGCATAGCGCTCGGCGCCCAGGGCAGCGACGTGTTGCATCTCATGTTGGGCGAGGGGATGAAGATGGCGTTTCTCGGCGTCGCGATCGGCGTTGCCGTGGCGCTCGGACTCACGCGGCTGATGGTCAAGATGCTCTACGGGGTGAGCGCCACCGATCCCATGACGTTTGCCGGTGTGGCCATTGTGCTGACGGGCGTCGCCCTCGCCGCCTGCTACATTCCGGCGCGCCGCGCCATGCGTGTGGATCCGATCGTGGCGCTGCGATACGAGTAGGGAACAGCTTCGATGGAAATACTGCTCCAGGACATTCGGTACAGCCTCCGGCTGCTGCTGAAGAATCCAGGCTTCACGACTGTGGCGATCCTGACGCTGGCGCTGGGCATCGGCGGCAATACTGCGATATTTTCCATGGTCAATAGCGTGCTGCTCCAGCCGCTGGCGTACCGCGAACCGCAGCAACTTTTGCTCATTCGCGAAATCGTCCCGCAATTGAGCAAGTTCTATCCCTCGGTCCCGGCCAACCCCGCAGATTTTTTGATCTGGCAGCGTGAGTGCAAGTCATTCGATCAAATCGCCGTCGTCGAAGCCCGCTCCATGACTTTGACGGGCGTGGAAGATCCGAAGGAAGTCTCGGGCGCCCAAAGTTCAGCGAATCTTTTCTCCGTGCTGGGAATTCAACCGATGCTCGGCAGGCAATTTCTTCCGGAAGAGGACCAGCCGGGGCGCGACCACGTGGTCATTTTGACGAATTCGTTTTGGCGCAACGATTTTCATGGTGATCCGCAAATCATTGGAAAGACCATCGCGCTTGATGGCAATCCTTATGAGGTCGTCGGCGTTTTGCCGCCCTCATTCCGCTTTCCGAAAGAGGAAGGTCTGGGCGCACTGACGCGGTTCGGAGCGAAAACCGAATTTTTCAAGCCGCTGGGAAAGGATTTCACGCACATTGGTCTCGTTGGCGATTTCGACTATGCCGCGATCGCGCGGCTGAAGCCCGGCGTGACCCGCGAGCAGGCGTTGGCGGAGTTGAACGTCGTGCAGGCGCAGATTGCCAAGCAATCCGGCGAGAACATTGATCTTCTCGCGGACCTGATTCCCCTCGAAACGCAGGTGGTCGGCCCGGCCCGGCGCGGATTGCTCTTGCTTCTGGCCGCCGTGGGCGCGCTGATGCTGATTGTGTGTGTGAACCTGGTGAATTTGTTGCTGGCGCGCGTGCCGGGGCGGATGCGCGAAGCAGCGGTTCGCATGGCGCTGGGCGCGACGCGTGCCCGGCTGATGCGCCAAATGCTGACGGAGACACTTCTGCTGGCTCTCGCTGGAGGGCTGNNNNGCTGGGAGTGGCGGTCGCGCAGAGCGGACTGCATTGGCTCGTGGAGGCCGCTCCGATTGGCTTGCAGCGGCTCGACGAAGTCCACTTGGATGGGCGCGTGCTTTGGTTCGCATTTTTCCTCTCCCTCGGCACCGGCGCGCTCTTCGGAATTTTGCCGGCCTGGCGGATGGCTCGCGCGGACGCGCAACAGACGCTGAAGTCAAGCGGCGCAAAGATGACGGAAGGCCGCGGCGCGCTACGGTTGCGCGAAGCATTGATCAGTCTCGAGGTGGGATTGAGCACCGTGCTGCTGATTCTGGCGGGCCTGCTGACGACGAGCCTCGTGCGCCTGCTTGGAGTTGAGAAAGGATTTGGGACGGAGCGCGTCCTCACGGCCAGCGTGAATCTGTCGAGCGCTGAGTATGCGGCTCCGGCGGTCAAAGTTCATTTTTACGATCAGGTTCTAGCCAACGCGTCCGCGATTCCTGGGATTACCGCCGCAGGCTGGGTCAGCGAACTGCCGCTCGAAGGTGAGTCTCACGTCTCACACGTGTGGGCGACCGGCATGCAGCCGCCTCCGAGCGAACTCCCTATTGCCAATTACCGCTTCGTGAGCCCGGGATATCTTCAGGCCATCGGTATCCCTCTGGACGCGGGCCGGGATTTTCAGCCGAGCGATCGCAATCGGAACGTCGCGGTGGTCTCTGCAACCCTGGCCGAACGATTGTGGCCTGGCCAGGACTCTCTCGGTAAACTAATCGACACGACCGCCGGAACACGTGAAGGGCCCCATGAAGTGATTGGCGTCGTGGGCGACATTCGTACGGTTCGTCTGGACGATGCGCCCGTGATGATGCTCTACATTTCGGATTGGGAGAGAACGACGGCGAAGGCAGCGCTGGTGGTACGCACGTCGGCCGATCCACGTGCGGCCGCAGCCGCCGTTCGAGAAGCGATTCACAAGGTTGACGCCGGCGTGCCCATCGTCCAGATGCGGACGATGGACGAAGTCGTCTCTCAGTCGGTCGCCACAAGGCGCTTCCAGTTGCAGCTTGCCGGCCTTTTCGCGGTGTGCGCTCTTTTGCTGGCAGTGCTCGGTATCTTCGGGGTCGTGGCCTATAGCGTCGAGCAGCGTCGCAATGAAATCGGGATTCGCATGGCTTTGGGCGCGCAGGCCGCGGATGTGGGAAGACTGGTTCTGCGCGGCGGGATGAGTCCCGTTGCCGTCGGCCTGGCATTTGGACTCGCCGCCGCATTCGCTGGCGGCAGGCTGGTGCGTAGCCTTTTGTATTCCGTCAGCGCAACGGATCCGGTGACGATCGCAGGAGTGGCGCTTTTGGTGGTGTTGGCCGCGGCGATGGCGTGCTACCTGCCGGCGCGCCGCGCCATGCGTGTGGATCCGATCGTGGCTCTCCGTTACGAGTGATTCTGGGTCGCACCAGAAAGGAGATTGAAATGGGAACGCTTCTACAGGATATGCGCTATGGGGTCCGCGCGCTGGTGAAGAATCCCGGCTTTACAGCCGTCGCGATTCTGACGCTGGCCCTGGGCATCGGCGCGAATGCCACAATCTTCAGCATGGTGGACGCCTTCCTGCTGCGGCCGCTCCCCGTGAAAGACCCGGGTCAGATCACCATGCTCGCCTACCAGCTCAAAGGCGGAGACCTCCTGACCATTTTTTCAGTGCCTGATTACCGCGATATTCGCGAACAGGCCTCCGATGCATTTTCCGGAATCGTCGCATTTCAAATCGGCCTGGACGGCCTGAGCGTAAACGGCAAAGCCGAACGAATCGTGACCAGCTACGGCGCCGGAAATTTCTTCTCCACGTTGGGACTCAAGCCGGCGCTTGGGCGATTCATTCTGCCTTCGGAAGAGGAAACACCCGGCGCAAATCCCGTCATCGTGCTGGGATATTCATACTGGAAAACACACTTTGGCAGCGACCCGGATATTGTGGGCAAGAAGGTTTCCGTAGACGGCCATCCGGTGACCATCGTCGGAGTCGCCCCCGAAGGATTTCGCGGACTTTTTACTTTCGCGGATATGCAGGTTTATTTGCCGCTGGGCATGGCGACCATGGAGGGCAATCCCGGCGACTTCATGACCAACCGTGGATTTCGCAACTTCTTCGTGATGGGCCGTTTGCGGCAGGGTGTGACGATCAAGCACGCGCAGGCCTCGCTCAATGTCGTCGCGCAGAGACTCGCGCAGGCCTATCCGAGAGACGACCAGGATTTGAGTTTGCAGGTGTACCCCGAGCTTCGTTCCCGGCCGAGTCCCGATCAAAAGAACACGGTTTTCGTGATCGCGGGCTTGTTTATGGGCCTCGCGGGACTCGTGCTCTTGTTGGCTTGCGTCAACGTGGCGAACTTTCTTCTGGTCCGCGCGACGGTCCGCGAGCGGGAAATGGCGATTCGCGCGGCGCTGGGCGCAGGGCGCGGCCGTCTGATCCGCCAATTGCTCACCGAGAGCGTCTTGCTCGCGGGAGCCGGAGGCGTGGCCGGGATCATGCTGGGGCTTTGGGGGAGCTCGGCGCTGGCGCGGGTGAGTTTTGCCACGGATCTGCCCGTCTACCTGGATTTCGGATTCGACTGGCGCGTTTTCGGATTCGCCTTCGGCGCGGCGCTGCTCACGGGGATCATCGTCGGAATCGTTCCGGCAATTCGCGCCTCGCGCGGTAATTTGGCGCACATTCTGCATGAAGGCGGCCGCGGCTTGGTGGGCGGGCGAAACCGTCTGCGCAGCGCGCTGGTGGTGGCGCAGGTGGCCGGCTCGCTGATGCTCCTGATCATGGCGGGCTTGTTCACACGCAGCCTGGGCGAGGCGCAGCGGTCGAACCTCGGATTCGATCCGACTCACGTCGTGAATTTCTTCATGGATCCGAACGAGATTGGGTACAACGAAGCCCAGGGACGCGAGTTCTTCAAGAACTTGCTGGCCCGCGTGCGCGCTCTTCCGGGCGTCGTATCCGCCACCACGGCGAATTCGACGCCCTTGGGCTACTTCTCCAATGCGGATGCCATCACCGTCGAGGACTACGTTTTGCCGAAAGGCGCGCCTACGCCCGTCTTGAGTTACAACGCCATCTCAACCGACTATTTCAAGACCTTGGGAATTCCTTTGGTCGAAGGCCGTGCGTTCACCGAGGCCGACGATCAAAACGGCCAGTATGTTGCCGTCATAAACGAAGCCATGGCCAAGAAATATTGGCCCAATCAAGATCCCATCGGCCGGCATTTCACCATCGGCGCCGAGCCGGCCCACCCACTCACCGTCGTCGGTGTGACCAAGGACTCGCGCTATCAGGGTGTGACCGGCGTGATCAATCCGTATTTTTATCTGCCCTTCGCCCAGCACTACGCCATCAATTCTCTCCAGGCGCTCCAGGTCCGGACTGCGGCGGCGCCCCAGGTCATGATCCCGACCATCGAGCATGAAATCGAATCGCTCGCGCCCGAGTTGCCTGTGTTCGACGTGAAGACGATGACCGAGGCGCTCAACACGCTCAATGGCCTATTGGTCTATCAGCTTGGCGCGATGCTGGCCGCGGCGCTGGGAATTCTGGGCCTGATTCTGGCGCTGGTCGGCGTTTATGGCGTGATTTCCTATGCCGCGAGCCAGAAGACGCATGAAATCGGGATTCGCATGGCGCTCGGCGCGCAGCCCACGCAAATTCTGGAAATGATCTTCCGGCAGGGGCTGCTGATCGTCGCGGTGGGGCTGGTCATCGGGCTGATTGCGGCGCTGGCTGCCGCCAGGGTCGCGGGGAGTCTGTTGGCGGTCAGTCCGACGGATCCGCTGACCTACGTCACCGTGTCGGCGGCGCTCACAATCGTTGCGCTCCTGGCCTGCTTCATCCCCGCACGGAGAGCCATGCGCGTGGATCCAATGGTGGCGCTGCGATACGAATAGTAGCCTGCATTTGCAGCACGAAAACACAGTGTCCGAATCCGCAACGGCCATTCCCGCAACTGGGCACGGGGCCTCCTTGGAGACCCTCAAATTTCTTGTAACTTGCTCTAAATACGCATGTTATAATCACGCCCGCCTGGAATCCCACCTGCCCATATTCGGGAGGCTCCCAACGCAATCTTTGCCCCCAAGCAGGCGCGTGAGCTACAGTCCATGGCCACAATGACGGTCGAAATTACGCACGAACCCGAGGTCACTCAGCGGCGCATCCTGATTGCCGACGACCAACCGGACGTCCTGGAGGCTCTCCGCCTGCTCTTAAAGGGGCATGGCTACACCACCGAAGCCGTGACGTCGCCCGCGGCAGTGCTCGAAGCCCTGGGGCGCCGGGAATTTGACCTCGTCCTCATGGACCTCAACTATGCGCGCGATACTACGTCGGGCCGGGAAGGCCTGGATCTGCTCGACCAACTGAACGCCATTGAAACCGCGCCGCCGATTGTGGTGATGACCGGATGGGCTTCCGTCGGGCTCGCCGTCGAGGCCATGCAACACGGCGTTGGCGACTTTGTCGAAAAGCCCTGGGTGAATACGCGGCTCCTGGAAATCTTGCAGAAGCAAATCCAGATTGGCCGCGCGCGCCGCGAAGCGCGCCGCCGCGCCATGGTGGAAAGCGAGGCGCAAACGGAGATCGTCCATCAGCTCCATCAGCAGAAGCGGGAAATCAGCGAGGCGCGCGCGATCCAGGAAGGATTCCTCCCGAAAGAAATTCCGCAGCTACCGGGCTACGAAATCGCGGGAACCTGGCAACCGGCGCGCACGGTTGGCGGAGATTACTTCGATTTCCTCCCTTTCGGCGGCCAGATGCTGGGATTTTGCATCGCCGACGTGGCCGGAAAGGGAATGCCCGCGGCCATGCTGATGTCCAATTTGCAGGCGGGCGTGCGCGGCCTGGCGGCGCCGGCCATGTCGCCGGAAATTCTCTGCGAGCGGCTGAATTCGCTCGTGTGCCGCAACATCGCGAACGACCGNCTTCATCACATTTTTCTACGGCCAACTCGACGGTGCCGCGCGCCGTCTGCGCTACGTGAACGCAGGCCACAATGCGCCGATCGTCATTCACCGCGATGGCTCGCATGAACGCTTGGAAGAGGGCGGCGGAGTCCTGGGCGTATTCGAAGGGCAGCAATACACGCTGGGCACGAAGGACCTGGCGGCAGGCGATCGCGTGGTTCTATTCACCGACGGCGTCACCGAAGCCAGCGATTCGGACCAGGCGGAGTATGGTGAATCGCGCCTGCTTGGCTTGCTCGCGGAAAATCGCGGCGCCAGCGCCGTCGAGCTGCAACGCAAAATTTTGACCGCCGCGGGCGAATTCTGCCGCGGCGATTGGCAGGACGACGCGACCCTGATCGTAATCGCCGTCGAATAGAGGATGGCGCCGCGGTACGAGCGAAAGAACCCGGAGCCGCCGACGGCAGCACCCCAAACGGAGGATGACCTTACGTGATCAAATTAACGGACGTTGAAAAATTTTACGAATCGGGCGCCGGCAAGACCTGGGTGCTGCGCCGCATCAACCTCGAAATCGGCGAAGGCGAATTCGTCACCATCATGGGCCCTTCCGGCGCCGGAAAATCCACTCTCATGGGCATCATCGGAATGCTCGACGGCGCCTGGAAGGGTGAGTATTACCTGCTAGAGAACGCCGTGCACAAGCTCGACAACCGCCGCCGCGTCGAGCTGCACAAAAAATATATCGGCTTCGTCTTTCAGCAGTATCACCTGCTCGATAATCTTACCGTCGCCGAAAATCTCGACTTGCCGCTCTCCTACCGCGACATCAAGAAAGCCGAGCGCGAAGGCATGGTGGCGGATATCCTGGACCGCTTCCAGATTGTCGGCAAGAAGGCTCTCTATCCCAATCAGCTTTCCGGCGGCCAGCAGCAGCTCGTGGCCGTCGCGCGCGCGGTGATCGGCAAACCCAAATTGATCCTCGCCGACGAGCCCACCGGCAGCCTGCACTCAAGCCAGGGAAAAATGATTATGGATATGCTGAGAAAGCTGAACGACGAGGGGACGACGATCATCCAGGTGACGCACAACGACGCCTGGGCCGCCTACGGCAACCGCATCATTCAATTGGCCGATGGCTGGATCGTGAATGGGCAGACGCAGGCCGGGGCGGCCTGAGATTTTTTCCTTCTCTTGAACGCTGTGAGCCGATTGTCACAGCATCGAGCGACGGGCGTTGCGCAAATCGCGAATCGCTGAATAAAGGGAGGAGCCCATGGGCGCGCTGCTCCAAGACGTTCGCTTTGGTCTGCGCATGCTCGCGAAAAATCCCGGCTTTACCGCCGTGGCTGTGCTGACGCTCGCGCTCGGCATCGGCGCCAACACCGCGATTTTCAGCCTCGTCAATGCCGTTCTCCTCCGCCCGCTACCGTTTCCAGACTCCCGCCAGCTCGTGCTCGGCCTGGGGCGGACCAGCCAGGTCAGCCGTACCGCAATTTCCTACCCCGATTTCGAGGATTGGCGAAAGCAGAGCCGCTCCTTCTCCGCGCTATCTCTTTTGATTCCGCAGAGCGTCAATCTCACCGGCAAAGAGCGCCCGGACCGCGTCCGCGGTGCGTTCGTCTCCGCGAATTTCTTTTCCATGCTTGGCGTGCCTCCGGCGATGGGCCGCGATTTCTTGCCCGGCGAGGACCAGTCCGGCTCCGACCGCGTCGCCTTGGCGAATTACAGCCTTTGGAAAAACCGCTTCGGCGGCGATCCCAATTTCCTCGGCAAGCAGCTCACTTTGAATGGCGCGGTTTTCACGGTTGTGGGGATCCTTCCTCCGGATTTCGAATTTCCGCTCGATCCGGACCGCATCGAAATCTGGCTGCCGGTAACGGCTTATCCGAATTTTTCCCGCGAGCGCAAGGATACAAATCTCGTCGCCATCGGACGCATGAAGCCGGGCGTGACGCTCACGCAAGCGCAGGCCGAAATGTCGGCGATTGCGCGGAACCTGGCCAAGGAATATCCCGATGCCGACGGCCAGCGCGACGCCCTCGTAATTTCTTTGCAGGATGCGATGAATGAAAATTTGCGCCCGGTGATTCTGGTTCTCTTCGCGGCGGTTGGCTTCGTGCTGCTGATCGCCTGCGCAAACGTCGTCAACCTGCTGCTGGCGCGGGCCGCCGCGCGCGGGCGAGAAATCGCCGTGCGCGCGACACTCGGTGCAGGCCGGCTCCGGCTAATCCGCCAAATGCTCACCGAAACGCTCCTGCTTTGGGTTGCCGGGGGTGCGATCGGGCTTATCGCTGCTTATTGGGCTCTGCCGGCGCTGCTCGCCTCCGCCCCCGTCCCTCTTCCCCCGGGTATTCCGATCAAAGTGGACGGCGCAGTATTCGCTTTCACGGGCTTGGTGGCGCTGCTCGCCGGCTTGCTCTCCGGTCTCGGGCCGGCGCTGCAATTTTCGCGGCCGGACTTGAATCACTCGCTCAAGGAAGGCGGCAAAATTTCCGGGGAATCCGCCGGCCCAGCCCGCATGCGTGCGCTGCTGCTTGTTTCGCAGGTGGCCATGTCGCTCATCCTGCTGGCGGGCGCCGGGCTCATGATCAAGACCATCGCGCGTCTCTCGGGTGTCGATCCCGGTTATCAGGCAAAGAATCTTCTCACTCTCGAATACCGGCTGCCCCAATCGAGATACAAGGACGGCTCCTCGCAATGGAATTTCCATCAGCAAGTCGTGGAGCGAGTCAGCGCTTTACCGGGCGTCCGCTCCGCAGCGTTAGCGCAGGGAATCCCGTTTTCGGGCAACATCGGCAGGGAGCCGCTGATTCTGCTCGACCGGCCGCTGCCGCCTCCCGGCCAGGAGCCGGTCGCGGAATTCAATATGGTTGGCTCGCATTACTTCGAGACCATGAGCATTCCCTTGATCGCCGGCCGTTTCTTCTCGCAGACCGACCAGGCCGGAACTCCCGCGGTTGCGCTCATCAACCGCACCATGGCCCAGAAGTTTTGGCCGGGCAGCGACCCCATCGGGAAACAGATCGAACTTCTCGACGACAAGAAGCCCGCCACGATCGTGGGCATCGTCGGCGATATCCGGCAGCGAAATCTGAGCGAGCGCGCGCCCGCGCAACTGTATTTTGCCTACGCCCAGAACGTGAACACGTTTGCCACGCTCGTCGTCCGCACCGAAGGCGATCCCATGGCGATGGCCAACGCCGTGCGCCAGGCGGTTTGGTCAGTTGATAGCAACCAGCCCATGTGGAAGGTCCGAACGCTTGAGTCGTTGCTGGCGCGCTCGGTCGGCGACCGCCGCTACCTCGCGCTGCTCCTCAGCATTTACTCCGGCCTCGCCTTGCTGCTAGCCGCGGTCGGAATCTATGGCGTGCTTTCATATTCTGTGAACCAGCGCATCCAGGAAATCGGCGTGCGCATGGCGCTGGGCGCGCAGCCGGCCGATATCGTGCGCCACATTATTTCTCGCGGGATGGCGATGGTTCTGACCGGCGTCGTGCTCGGATGGGTGGGAGCGTTCGGCGTCACCCGCCTGATGGCGAAGTTGCTCTTCGGCGTGACGCCGTCCGATCCGGCAACTTTTGTCATCGGCGCCAGCATTCTCACGGCTGTGGCGCTGCTCGCCTGTTACGTCCCCGCGCGGCGCGCCATGCGCGTGGATCCCATCGTGGCCTTGCGATACGAGTAGAAATAGGTTGGTGGGCGCATATTGATTTGGAAGTAATATAACAGGCCATTCGTTCATCGTTTTCGGACGGAGTTCATGGTTACCTTTTGGCAGGATTTGCGCTATGGCTGGCGCATGCTGCGGCGAAATCCCGGCTTTACCGCCGTGGCCGTGCTGACGCTGGCCATCGGCATCGGCGCAAATGCTGCCATTTTCAGCATCATTAACACTGTCTTGCTGCGCCCCCTGCCTTTCCCGGACCCGGACCGCATCGTGCTCGTGTGGGACACCGACCCGAACCGCAACATCACGCGTGGCGTCGCTT
>OCOJ01045993.1_pt5 | contig 15656 bp, 15 predicted proteins | sample 1539251 | NCBI WGS metagenome assembly OCOJ01 (sample SAMN01911457, study PRJEB22624) | soil metagenome | biome: Soil | place: Malaysia | collected 2012-04-30 | depth RA_metagenome m | reverse complement strand
CTTCACGATCTCGATTCTTCCCGCACCGGCGACGCGGAGGAGGCGGCGATTCCCCCCGCCGCGTCCTCCGGCGCCGGCTCTGCCGCTCATGCGGCGGCCGCAGCGGCGGGCGCGGGAAACGGCGAAAGCGCCGCGTCGCGCGCCGCGGCCCTGGCGGACAAGACCCTGCGCGTGGATTCCGAGCGCATCGACGACGTCCTCAATCTGGTCGGCGAACTCATCATCGGGAAATCCATGCTGTCGCGCACCGTGGCGGAGTTCGACCGGCGCTTCCAGCGCGACCCGCTGGCCTCGCGGTTTGCCGACGCGCTCGTCTTTCAGTCGCGCGTGCTGGACACCCTGCAGAAATCGGTGATGAAAATCCGCATGGTGCCGGTCGAGCAGCTCTTCCGGCGGTTCCCCCGGATTGTGCGCGACATCGCGAAGATGCGCGGCAAGGACGTGGCGCTCACCATCAGCGGGGAATCCACCGGACTCGACAAAAGCATCCTGGAGCCGCTGGCCGAGCCCATCACGCATCTGATCCGCAATTGCGTGGACCACGGGATCGAGCCGCCCGAGGAGCGCATCGCCGCGGGCAAGCCGGCGCGCGGCACCATCCGGCTGAGCGCGCGGCACGAAGGCAACCACGTGGTCATCGAAGTGGGCGACGACGGCCGCGGCATCAGCCGCGAGCGCATCGTCGAACGCGCCATCGAGCTGGGCTTCGTCACTCCGGAGGAAGCCAGGCAGCTCACGGACATGGAGGCGCTCGGACTGATCTTCATTCAGGGTTTCACCATGTTGCGCGAAGTCACGCAGATTTCTGGGCGCGGCGTGGGCATGGACGTGGTCAAGACCGCGCTTGAAAAACTCAAGGGCTCCGTAAACGTGCTCACCACTGTGGGGAAGGGCACGACTTTTCTGCTGCAGCTCCCGCTGACGCTGGCGAGCATCAAGGCCCTGCTGGCGGAAGTGGGCGGGCAGCTCTATGCCATCCCGGTGGCTTCCGTCGTGGAAATCACGCGCGTGACGGAATCGGAGATCCACGAGGTGGACGGCCACGAAGTGTTCCAGTTGCGGAACCAGGTGCTGAAGCTGGTCCGGCTGGACCGCCTGAAATGCGCCGGCTTTCCCGCATCCGCGGGCGCGTCGCGCCGCCTGTTCGTGATCGTGGTCTCGCTGGGCGACCGCAGGTTCGGATTGGGCGTGGACAACCTGCGCGGCGAAGAAGAGCTGGTGATCAAGGCGCTGGACAGCCGGCTCACGCAGACCGATTTCGTGAACGGCGCCTCCATCCTGGGCGACGGCACCGTAGTGATGATCCTGAATCTTCCCACGGTGGTGGCCAAGCTTTCGCGCGTCGTGATGGCGGAGGTGGTGGCATGAACCCCCGCGTGCGCGTGCTGGTGGTGGACGATTCCGCGCTGATGCGGAAGCTAATCCCGCGCCTGCTCGAGAACGATCCCTCCATCGAAGTGGTGGGCACGGCCATGGATGGCGCCATCGCGCTCCGCAAGATTGAAGAGCTGCGCCCCGACGTGCTCACGCTGGACCTGGAAATGCCGCTGATGGACGGCATCGCCACGCTGCGCGCCATCATGCGCGCCCGCCGCGTGCCCGTCATTGTGTTCAGCGCGCACTCCCGCCGCGGCGCCAACCTCACGTTCAAAGCGCTGGGCCTGGGCGCCTTTGATTTCGTCACCAAACCAGCGGAGGCCACGCGGGAAGCGCTGGGCGAAGCCGCGCGCGAACTCGCCGTAAAAATCAAAGCGGCCGCCAACGCCCAGTTGCCCAACCTGCCGCCCGCCGAGCTTCCGGACACGCCCCGGGTCAAGCCCCCGGAGGGCGATGTGCGGCCGCCGGCGGCGCGGGTGATCGCCGTGGGCGTTTCCACCGGAGGCCCGGGCGCGCTTCAGCGCGTCATCCCGCACCTGCCCGCCGATTTTCCGGGCTGCATCCTCATCGTGCAGCACATGCCGGAAGGATTCACGGACATGTTCGCCCGGCGGCTCGATGAGTGCTCCGCAATTCGCGTTCAGGAGGCCCACTCCGGCGATTTTCTGATGGCCGGGCATGCCTTCGTCTGTCCCGGCAATCGCCACATGACCGTGAAGCGCATGGTAGTGGGCGATCTGGTGGTGTTGCGGGATAGCGAGCGCGTGAACGGCCACCGGCCCTCCGCCGACGTCCTGCTTACTTCCGTGGCGCAGGAATTCGGCGCCGCGGCTGCCGGCGTGATCATGACCGGCATGGGCGAGGACGGCGTGGAAGGCCTGGGGAAGATCCGCGAGGCCGGGGGCATCACCCTGGCGCAGAGCCGCGAGAGCTGCGTGGTGGACAGCATGCCGCGCATGGCCATCGAGCGGCGCTACGCCCAGCGGGTGGTTTCGCTCGACTCGATGGGCAAGGTCTGGGAAGAGATTTGCGCGCCGGACCGCGTTCCGGCGGGCTGACGAATTTCGGATTCCGCGGCCACCGGCAAGCCGCCTGGGCGGGCGCCCGGGGACCGCGGGAAAGATGAAGGAGAAGCGTCATGGACCAGTTTACGGCACTGAGCGTGAGCAAAGAGAAGCGGCCCGTCCGCTACCTCGTCGTGGACGATTCCGTCTTCGCGCGGCGCAACCTCGCGCGCATGGTGGAATCGTTCGGCGGCGTGATGGCCGGAGAAGCCGGCGATGGCTTCACCGCCATTACCGAGTACAACCGCACGCTGCCGGACATCGTGCTGATGGACATCACCATGCCGCAGATGGAGGGCATCGAGGCCGTCGAGCGCATCGTCCGCCAGCATCCCGACGCGCGCATCGTCATGGTCTCGTCCGTCGGCTACCAGGAGAACATCCTGGCCGCCCTCCAGAAAGGCGCGCGCCACTTTGTCCAGAAGCCGGTGCGGCCCGATGTGCTCTACGAAATCGTGCGCTACGTGCTCAATGACGACGGAGTGCTCGCCGGCGCGGGCATGGGCGGCGCGCAGCGGCAGGGAGCGCAGCCATGAGAATCGACCTCATCCAGCCCTTCGTGAGCGCCGCGGACTCCGTTCTCGGCCAGTTGCTCGAGGGGCCCACGGTGGTGGGCAATCCCAGCATGGAAGAGGATGCCTACCGGCGCAAAGGCGTGGCTGCGCTCATCGGCTTTCAGGGCGACATCGAGGGGCGCATCATCTTTGACATCGAGCCGGACACGGCCTGCCGCATCGCCGGGCGCCTCTCTGGAAGCGAACCTCCCGCGACCGCGGACGACGCGCTCGTCGCGGAAACGCTCTGCGAGCTTGCCAACATGATTATCGGCAACGCCGTGACCCTGCTGAACGACCGCGGCTTTCATTTCCGCGTGCACCCGCCCGAAGTGCACACCGACCCGGAAGGATTGAAGAGTTCGTTTGACACGGAAGCCGTCGTCATGTCCTTCGAGACGCCGGCCGGATTCGTCTATCTGAACATCGGCATGCGCTACAACCGCCGGCGCAGGACTGAGCGCGAGGCGGCGCTCACGGCGTGAATCTGGCGCGGACCATGGGAGCACGGAATTGACGCCGGGTGTCGTCGTCCCCCCTGTCCTCTGGATCGTTCGCCTGTTGGTTTGTTCGTTCCCGTTCGCCATCGGCAGCCTCCCAGCACTCAGGGCACAGCAGCGGAGAAAGATCGCATGGGTGGGCGTCCAGGCTGATAAGATTGGTTTTCCCGTTGTTTGCAAAGTACGTCAGGAGTCCGCCCCCCGCACCTGAGGAAGAGAGCGCAGCATGTCGTCTGCGCGGCTCGTCAAAGAATTTGCCCTCGGCGCCGGCCTCTTTGCGGTCTATGTCGTCGCCGGCAAGCTCAGCCTGCGCCTCGCGTTTATTCATCCCAGTGCCTCGGTCGTTTGGCCGCCCACAGGAATCGCCCTCGCCGCGTTGCTGGTTTTGGGCCTGCGATTCTGGCCTGCGATTCTGGCTGGGGCTTTCGTGGTTAACGCCACCACAGCGGGTTCCGCGCTCACCTCCCTGGGCATCGCCACGGGCAATACGCTCGAGGCCGTGGTGGGATGCTGGCTGGTCACGCAGTTTGCCGGCGGCCGCGCTGCCTTCGACACACCCGGCAACGTCCTCCGCTTCGCCGCGCTGGCTGCCACTTTGAGCACGGCTATCAGCGCTACCGTCGGCGTGACCAGCTTGTTGCTCGGCGGATTCGTCGATTGGGTGCAGTACGCGGCAGTCTGGCTCACCTGGTGGTTGGGTGATGCCTGCGGCGCGTTGATTGTGGCGCCGTTGCTGCTCTTGTGGACCGCGCGCCCCTGGCCGGCCTGGGATGGCAGACGCGTTTTTGAGCTCGCTGCGCTGTTCCTCTCTCTCGCCGTCACCGCGGGAATCGTGTTTGGCGGCTACCTGCACAGCGTGGGCCGGAACGAGCCGCGCACCTACCTGTGCGCGCCCTTTCTGGTTTGGGCCGCCCTGCGCTTCAACCAGCGGAAGGCGGCCACGGCCGTGTGCCTGCTCTCCGCCATCGCCGTGGCCGGCACGCTGCGCGGCACCGGACCCTTCGTCGTCAGCTCGCCCAACGCTTCGCTCCTCCATCTGCATGCGTTCCTGGGCGTGATGTCGCTGATGACTCTGGTGTTCGCCGCGGAAGTGGCCGAACGCCGGCGGCACGAGGAGCGCGTTCGCTACATGGCGGTGAACGACGGGCTCACGGGCCTGGCGAATTATCGGCGGCTGGTCGAGGCGTTGGACGTGGAGGTGAAGCGCTTCGGGCGCTCACGGCGTCCGTTCGCGGTTCTGCTGCTCGATCTAGACGGCCTGAAGCAGATTAACGATCACCATGGCCATTTGGTGGGCAGCCGCGCGCTCTGCCGCGTGGCCGACGTGCTGCGCGTGCACTGCCGCGAAGTGGATACCCCGGCACGCTATGGCGGTGATGAGTTCGCTCTGGTCCTGCCGGAGACGGATCGCCAGGCAGCGCTCCAGGTGGCGAAGCGCATCTCGGAACGGATTGCCGCGGAAACCGAACTGCCCAGGTTGTCGGTGAGCATTGGGGTCGCCGTCTATCCCGAGGACGGTCAGACGATGGAACAGCTACTGGGCTCGGCCGACCACGCCCTTTATCAGGAAAAACGCTGAAACTAAGTGCGCCCGGCGCAAAAGAAACCCGTTCCGCCCGTCGAGATTCCCACCGGCACGTTTGCCTGGATGGCCGACCCCGAAGGCAACCTCATCGGCGTGTGGAAACCAAAGTGATGCAGCATCACTCCGCCGACGACGCTTCGATCGAGGCCTCTGCTCGCGCCGAATCCGCCTCGCCTCGCTGGCATTGTGCTGTTTCTGGAGCCTGCCGAATGTCTAATGCCCTGACTGCCAACGGAGCGAAGCGACGGCCGTCAAGTCGTTGCGTCGCGTCCCAAGCAGCGAGTCGCATGCGTCCATTGACGCGTCCCGTGGCGCAAGGTAGGATTTTTCGAAGCGCACCCATTCCCACCATGAACGGCAAGCTAGTTTCGCACTACCGCATCCTTCAGGAACTTGGCGGCGGGGGCATGGGCGTGGTGTACAAGGCCGAAGACACTAAGCTCGGCCGGTTCGTAGCCCTGAAATTTCTGCCCGACGAGCTCTCGAAAGACAGGCGCGCAGTCGAGAGGTTCCGGCAGGAGGCCCGGGCAGCCTCCGCGCTGGCTCACCCCAACATCTGCACGATCCACGATATTGATGAGCAGGATGGGCGGCAGTTCATCGTCATGGAGTTGCTGGAGGGCCAGACACTCAAGGAATGTTGCGCCGGCCGCCCCATGCAGCCATGGCAGGTGACCAAGTTGGGCATGCAAGTCGCCGAGGCCCTCCACGCTGCCCATGCCAAGGGCATCATTCATCGAGACATCAAGCCCGCTAACATCTTTGTGAATCCGCGATGCCAGGCGAAGCTCCTGGACTTCGGGTTGGCCAAGCTGCAGGGACCGGTAAGCGAGGCGACTCTCACCCAGTCGCTCACTGCCCCGCACGCGCTCGCCGGCACGCTGCCGTATATGTCGCCCGAGCAGTTGCGCGGTGAGCCGGCGGATGCGCGGAGCGACATCTGGGCGCTGGGCGTGGTCCTTTATGAAATGGCCGCGGGTAAGCGGCCATTCCGCCAGGAGCCGGTGACGCGACTCATCAGCGACATTTCCCACCTGGCCCCTCCGCCCCCCAGCCGCATGAATCCGGATCTTCCGCCCAAACTGGATGATGTGATTCTCAAGTGTCTCGACAAGGACCCGGAGAACCGCTACCAGTCGGCCAAAGAGCTGGAAGTGGACCTGCGGCGGCTCGAGGCGCCTGCTCCCGCGGAACCTGTGGAGCAACAGCTTCCGAGTAAGCGGATGTACGCCCTGCTGGCGGTGGGGCTGGCGGCCATTGTGGCCGTCGGAATCTTGATCGGCTCGAGGTTGGGCGGCGGGCGCGATCCGTGGTCCGGCGCCAACCCCAACGCGATCCGGTCGCTGGCCGTGCTGCCCTTGAAGAACATTTCCGGCGACCACGACCAGGATTATTTTGCCGGTGGCATGACCGAACAACTGACCACGGATCTGGCCCAGCTTGGTGCCGTGCGCGTGACTTCAATTGTCTCCGTCATGCGGTATCGGAACACCGAGAAGCCGCTTCCGGATATTGCCAGAGAGCTCAACGTGGACGCTGTGGTCTCGGGGGCCGTCTTCCGTTCGGGCAGCCGCGTGCGCATTTCCGCACAGTTGATTCGCGCGCATACCGACCAGACCCTTTGGGCCGCCAGCTACGATCGGGATCTCCAGGATATCCTGAACCTCCAGAGCGAGGTGACCGAGGCCATCGCTCACGAAGTTCAGATCCGTCTCAGTCGGCAGGCCGAACGGGAGCTGAAGAGGACCCGCAAGGTCAACCCTCGGGCGTACCAGGCCTACCTCCAGGGCGTCTATGGAACCACCAGCAGCCCTATGGGCATGGGCCTCGATTCCTTCAGGGAAGCCATCGAGATCGATCCCGATTATGCCCCTCCTTATGCCGCCCTGGCCCGCGCGGAGTACTTTCAAGGGCTGTTTGGCAGTTTGCGGCCCAGCCGGGCCTTCCCGGACATACGCGATCTGGCGCAAAAGGCCATGGCCAGAGATACGTCTATGGCCGATGCCTTTGGCTGGCGAGCGCTGGTCGAGACGCATTACGATTGGAACTGGAGTCAGGCGAAGGAGGATTTCCAGCACGCGCTGGCTTTGAACCCCAACCAGGCGGATATTCACCACGATTACGCGCACTACCTACTGGCCATGAACCGGCCGGAAGAGTCCCTCGCCGAGACTCAGCGCGCCGAGGAGCTGGATCCTTTTAACCCCATGCTCGTTGCCTGCGTCGGCTGGCACAGCTTATTCGCTCGCCAGTATGACCAGGCCCGGGATCATGCCCTCAAGGCGCTCAAACTGGAATCCGAGAATCCCTGGGCCTACCTGGTACTGGGCTGGAGCGAGGAGCAGAAGCAAATGTATCCCGAGGCCGTGGAAGCATTCCGCAAAGCGGTTTCCGCTTCCATGGGATTTCCGATTGCCTCCAGTTCGCTCGCACACGCGCTGGCCGTCTCCGGCAAAAGAGCTGAAGCGCAAAAGCAGCTCGCGGAGATGCTCACGCAAGCCAAGGAAGGCTATTTCCCCGCCTACGACATCGCCATAGTATACGCGGGCCTGGGGGATGCGGATCGCGCCTTCGAATGGCTCGACAAGGCGTCTCGGGAACACTCCGCCTTCCTGATTCATGCGAACTGGGATCCGCGCCTCACTTCTTTGCACTCGGACTCCCGATTTGCAGAGCTGATTCGCCGGTTGAACCTGCCCCAGTGACGGCAAACTCTTCTCCGAATCCGGCGCGCGGTTTCCTGCCTTTGCGCTCCAAACAATCGCGCTGCCAACGCCCCCGGCGGGATCTTACTTCTGGCCGAAATTGATGACCTCGTAGACGTAATCGCGGTGCGCGGCGATATCCATGACCGCTTCCAAGGCGGGCCCGGTGTCAGGGTGTTTGGCCTCATAGTCGGCGAGCGCGGCCTGGAATTTGTCGATGGCTGCAGCGTTAGGCATCAGGTAGGCGATGCTCACGCCGCCGGGCGCCCCCGTATGGATGGCCTCGAAGTTCAGTCCGAAGTAGAGCACGGTGCCCGCCGCCACCTGCTCCTCAAATAGCGGTTTGATGTCGGCCTCAAACAGCCGCGTGAATTCTTCTACCTGGCCGGACCGCACCTGATAGCTAGCCACCCACAGCATGCCGCTGCCGGATACTCCCGGCTTGCCGCCGTGAATTGTGGCGCGCAGAAATTCATCCATGTGTTTCGCGGTTGCAAACGCGGCGGGCAGGGGCAGGGCCTCGTGGACGGCCGCGCCGGCGCGGTAAATGTTCGCGATGCTGGTGGCTGAAACCCAACTGGCGTGCGTCATCCCACTGTCGTCGTGGACCCAATTGCGCGAATTGCCCCAGGCCGTCAGCGTCCCGTCGGCCACCAGTTTTTCCAGCGTCGGTTCCGCGTCCTTGTAGTACTTCTCCACTTGCGCCCACTGCGCCCGCGGAACGCCCCACATCGCCACGTAGGTGTACACCGCCGGCTCGCCACCGCTCTCCGGCGCCTGCGCTCGNCGCTCGCGCCGCTCGGCCGCCCGTCCCGGCCATCAACAGCGCCGCGCACACCAGCGCTGCTCCCTGCGGTATCCGTTCAGTCATCGTTGTTCTCCCTCTTCGCTGATGGAATCTATGCCGCTATTTTTCTACGCTGCACTCGCACATTTGTCCAGTGGTGGAGGCTTTCCGCCTGCGTCCCTGTAGGGGGCTGCCGCGGCTTCCAACGATTGCCGGATCAGATGGAGGGCATTTCAGGAGGAGAAATTTTCGCGCCGCTTTGAATTCCCGGCCAGCGTCGAATACTCGCTGGCCCAAACGCACGGACGGGGCTATTCCTCCCCGTTTTCGCCGGCCGGCGTGCGCAGGTAGGCCGCGCCGTGGCGATGCAGGCCGGCGCTGGGGACCTCCTGCACGTAGATCACGCGCGCGGGAACGAAGATATTGGCCGCGCCCTTTGTGTACGGCACGGCAACTTCCAGGATATCGTTCTCGGCATAACGCCGGCGCGTGCGGAAGCACAGGCCGCCGCGCGACATGTTTTCGCACACGGCCAGCTCCAGCTCGCATCCCGCGGCGCGCACGCATGCCGTCAGCCGCGTGCGGAAGCGCGGTGTGGCCTGCCGGTCGTGGATCTGTGCGGGCTGGCCGATTCGGTGGAAGCCCGGCGCGACCGACGCAGACGGCGGCGAGTCCTCATCCAGGGTCTGGACCCAGATCGTGGGCGCCTCGCACGCCCGGCAGCGCCGCGCGATTCCTTTTTGCGTGTTGAAGCACAGCATATCGCGATCGCTCACGTACACCACTTCGCGCCGGCGGCAGAAGCAGCATTCCAGCAGCATGCAGGCCACGGCCTGAACCGAGTCTGCGACTGTGGGGAACTCGATGTGCCAGAATTCCTCGTCGCCGGACATCAGTTCGACGTTGTAGAGATGCGTGTTCGCTTCCGTGGCAACCAGCCCCAGCACGCGTGCGCGCGCCTCGAGCCAGCCGTGTTCGCCATGCTGCCGGCGCACGGTGAGCGTCTGCCCCGGCACGATGCACCCGGCTGCGGTGGGCAATTCCACCAGCGCGCCCTCGCGATGGATTTCTACCGTCGAGCCGCGATGCTCGAAATCCCGGCCGCCGGCGTCGGTGCCGCGCGCCTCGATGCGCAGGCGTAGCCGGACTCGCTCCCTTCCGGTGATGAGTGTGGCTGGCATGCTCGCCCTTCTCCCCCCTTGTTACGCGCAGCCCTGGAGCGCGCGGATGTGCGCTTCCAGCGCCTGGCAATACTGGCGCTCTGCTTCCAGTTCCGATTGCAGCTTCTTCACCAGCAATTCGAGCCGCTGAATTTCCAGCCGCAGCCGCTGTGCGTCAGCAGGCACAGCCCCCGCTGGCGACGCTGCGCTGCGAGCGGGCGCAGGAGGCTTCGTCGCTGGCGCCGGGGGCGGGGCCACGGCGTGAGCAGCCGGAGCCGTCGTTTTCGGAGCCGCGGGAACCGCGGCAGGCGCGCGTGGAGCAGCGGGTGTAGCGCTCGCTGCCGGGTGCGCCGGTTGGCTTGCCGGAGGAGCGGAAGCCGGAGGCATCGCTGTAGCAGCCGGCTGCCGTCCCGTCTCTGCGGGCGGCGGTGGGCTGAACAACCGGTGCAGGCCGCTCATGCCGCTCTCCGCGCTGGCGGCGCCAGGCGCGCCGGGCGCAGCCACAGGCGACGACTCGGCTGCCGCTTCGGACGGGACATCGCCGCGCAGCAATTTTTTCACACGCGCTACGAGTTCTTGCGGCTGAAACGGTTTTCGGAGCAGCTCATCGGCCCCCACCACGGTGGCCTTCTCCGCCACCGTGCGGTTCACCACACCGGACATGAGGATCACGGGCGTTTTCGCCAGCTCGGCGTGGCCTTTCACGTAGGTGCACAGCTCGTAGCCGTCGCGATCGGGCATGATTACGTCGCTGATCACCGCATCGGGCCGCACCGTGCCGAACTGTTCGATCGCGGCCGCGACGCTCGGGCAGGTGACCACCTGAATGTTTTCCTTGCGGAACGCGATCTTGATCACCTCGCGCATTGTGGCGCTGTCGTCGATGAAATAGATGGTGGGGGCCTGGACCGCTGTGGCCGTGGGCGTCTCGCTCATCGTGTCTCCTGGTTCGCTTGGTCGCGCTCGGCCTCGTCCAATTCGCGCATGGCGTCGAGCATCAGGTCGGTGGCGGAGCGCAGCACGGTGCGGTGCAGGGCGCTCGCGCCGTAGGCGAATTTGTACACGCCGGAGGCCGCCTTCTGGCAGAGCTTGAGGATGTGGATGACGGCCTCGTCGCCGAACAGCGCGTCGCATTCGGCGTGCGTGATCTCGCCGGCGTCAAAGAAGACGATGCCGTCCACGCCCGCCGCGTTGATGTGCAGCGCTCCCGTCTGCCGCGCCTGGTTCAGCATCTGGAGCACGCCGGGCAGGTCGTGGTGTTCGATGTTTCCCGAGAGGCTGGTCTCCGACCCCGCCAGCATCTGCGTGGGCTGGAATCCCTCCTGCCGGCTCAGCAGCAGGTTGCGCACGTGGGCCGCGATTTCCTCCGGCGGCCGCCGNGCGGCCGCCGGCGGTCCACGCACTCGTCGCAGCCCGCGCGGAAGGCCTGCATCAGCGCCGCGGAATCGCCTGAGCTAATGGCGATCAGCGGGATCTGCGCCGTTTTCGGATCGGCGCGCAGCAGCGGGGCAATTTCGTAGGCTCCCATCTCGCGCAGATTCGTCGCGCACAGGATGGCCGCGGGTGTGTTCCACTCCAGCATGGTGAGCGCGTACGCGCTCTGGCTTACGTGCATCACTTCCAGGCCCTCGCGCCGCAGCGCGTCGCCCAGCCGGCGGGAGAACAGCACGTTGCTGTCAATCAGCATGACGCGCGCGGGGGTGGCTGTGGCCGTGCTCATGCGCGGCTCCCGGCGGGCTCGGCTGCCTGCGGTGCGGCTGCGGCCAGTTTTTCCAGGTCCAGCAACGGAAAATGTTCCCCGGCCAGATCGATGCTCCCGGCGATATACTCCGGCGCGTTCTCCCCGCGGGGCATGGGAATCACTCCGCTCACCAGTTCGCAGTCGCCGGAAACAGGAATAGCCTCCAGCTCGACAGCGGCCCCATAGCGCCGGCGCACGATCAGGTAGAAGCGGTGCAGTGGCAGTGCCCGGCCGGTCAGCAGGCTGGCGACGTCGCGCACGGCCAGCACTCGCTTGCGGCGCACGATGACTCCCTCCACGTGGGGCGTGGTGTGCGGAAATTTCGCGAGCCGGCTCCCGCCCCCCNCCCCCCCCCCCCCCGCCAGCTCTTCCACGCCGTCGGCCGGCACGGCAAAGCGGTGCTCGCCCATTCGCAGCAGCACGTAGGTGGCGTCCGGCAATTCGCTCGCGATGGTCATGCGGGCACTCCGCTCAGCGGGACCATGGCGCGCGCATCGAGCCGCTCCAGGTGCTCTCGGGTGAGAATTCCCTGCGGGTTCAGCATGGGCACCACCCCGTCCTCGAACAGAGCCAGCCCCAGATACCAGCGGCGCTCTGTCCCCTGGAACGCCCGCGGCAGCGCGTAGATCGCCGACAGCGCATCCATGCGCTCGATGCGGTCCACCAGCAGCGCGCAGCGCACACCCCGCAGCACCAGCACCAGCGAAGGCCGCGAACGCGGCAAACCGAAAAACGTTCCCACGCTCACCACGTACTGCGTCGTCCCGCTTCGCTCGATCGTGTGGCGCACCCACGGAAAATCGTGCTGCTCCAGCATGGCCGCCTCGCCCGCCAGGCTGTCTGTGCTGCGAATTTCGTGCACCGCGCCCGCGGGAATGGCCATCGCCGTTCCGGCCACGGCAAACACAATCACCGGCTCCTGCTTCGCAGGCGCGGCGGATTTCGGTTGCAATTGTGCCGGGCGGTTCATGCCCGGCTCCTCTGCGGCACGGCCAGAGCTTCGAACACGCGGCGCGCGATGCCGGCGGAGATTTCCTCCGCGGGCAGCACTTTGTCCACCGCGCCCGTTTTGATGGCTTCGGCCGGCATGCCGAAGATCGTCGAAGTGGATTCGTCCTGCGCGATGACGAATCCTCCGCCCTTCTTGATCGCGCGCGCACCCTGCGCCGCGTCTCCGCCCATGCCCGTCAGAACCACTCCCACGGCCAGCGTCCCCGCATACAGCGCTGCCGATTCCATGGTCAGGTCGGCGCACGGCCGGTAGCCCGCGATGCGCGGGCCGTCATCGAGCTGGATGCGTCCCGCAGGCGAGAGCCGCAGGTGATGCGACCCGGGGCACACGTAGATCGTCCCGGGCTCGATGCTCTCCTGGTGCGCAGCCTCTTTCACGCGCATCCCCGCGCGCTCCGCGAGTTGATGGCCGTATTGCGCGGTGAACGCGGCGGGCATGTGCTGCACCAGCAGAATCGCCGCCGGGAAATCCTTCGGCAGCCGCGGCAGGATTTGCATCACGGTCGCCGGCCCTCCCGTCGAGGCGGCGACAACCACCACGGGGAATTTCCCCCCGGCTTGCAGTGCGGGAAGCGAGGGAAGTTGTGGCGCGGGCTGGATGACCGTCTTCCCCGATCCCGCCGGGTCCATGGACACTTTCGTGCGCGAAGCGGTGCGCACCACGCGCACCTTCGAGGCGATGCGGATTTTCTTCAGCAGTTCGTCGCGCACCGTGCCCATGTCCAGGTCCACCGCCGCGGAAGGTTTAGCCACGAAATCCACGGCGCCCAGCTCCAGCGCGCGCAGCGTTCCCGTCGCCCCCTGGCGCGATTCCGAGCTGACCACCACGATGGGCCGCGGGTTCCGCGTCATGATGTGTTCGGTGGCTTCCAGGCCGTCCATCACCGGCATGTTGATGTCCATGGTGATGACGTCCGGATGGAGCGACTCCGCCTGCGTCACCGCTTCGCGCCCGTCCGACGCCACTCCCACCACGGTCATTTGCGGATCCGTGCCGATGATGTTCCCCAGCACCCGGCGCATGAATGCCGAATCGTCCACCACGAGCACCCGGATTTGTGCGCCGTTGCCGCTCATCTTCGTTTACCGCGCCGGGACCAGCCGCGCCGTGCGGCTCTCCGCGGACGATTCGCCGATCAATTCCGTAACTGCGGCGAGGAGCTGCTCTTCCTGCACCGGTTTGGTGAGGAACGCCGCCGCGCCTTCCTTCATGGCGCGTTCTTTGTGTTTCGCGCCCGCGCGCGAGGTCAGCACCATAACCGGAATGCGCCGCGTGGCNCGGGTCCTGCCGCAGGTGCGCCATCAGCTCGTAGCCGTTCATGCGCGGCATTTCGATGTCCGTTAGGATCAGGTGGCACCCGCTTTGCGCGGCAACTTCCGCCGCTTCCAGGCCGTCGGAAGCCAGCTTCACGCGGTAGCCCGCCTTTTCCAACATGCGGCCCACGAATTTCCGCACGCTAATGGAGTCGTCGGTGACGAGCACGACCTTGTCGTCCCGGATTGCGTCCGTCGCTTCTCCCGGAATCGCCCCTGCGGCCACCGCCGCCGCGCCCGGCGCGAACACGCGGGCGATTCCCGCGGCCGCCGGACCCAGCGCGCGCCGCTCCGACGCTCCCGCATCCACCAGGCGGTTCAGGTCAATCAGCAAAATCAGGCTGCCGTCCGGAGCAATCGTCGCGCCCGGGAATAATTTCACGCGGCGCAGGTAGGATCCCANGGCTCTTGATCACGATTTCGTCTTTGCCCAGCACTTCTTCCACGACGATGCCCACCTGGCGATTGGCCACACGCACCAGCACCATGCGGTAGTAGCCGTTGGCGGCTTCGAGCGGCGGCAGCTCCAGTTGGCTGTCCAGCCGCACGATTTCTGTGATCAGGTCGCGCACGCGCGTGTACAGTTTGCCGCCCACTTCCTCGATTTCTTCCGGTTTGATCCGCCGGATTTCTTCCACCGTGGAGAGCGGAAACGCGAACACCAAAGTCGAACAGCGCACGAAGAGCGCCTGGGAGATGATCAGTGTCAGCGGCACTTTGAGCGAAAAGAAGCAGCCGGCGCCCTTCTCCGAACGCACTTCGATTTCGCCGTTGAGCGCGGCCACGTTCGCCTTCACGACGTCCAGCCCCACGCCGCGGCCGGCCAATTCCGTCTGGCTGGAAGCCGTCGAGAAACCGGGATGGAACAGGATCTCGCGCAGCTCGCGTTCCGTCAGCTTGTGCGCCACTTCCGGCGACACCAGGCTGGCCTCCACGGCATGCTCGCGCACCCGCTCGTAGTCGATCCCGCGCCCGTCATCCTCCACTTCCAGAAAGATGTGATTGCCGCGATGGTAGGCGCGCAGCGTTACCCGCCCGCGCTCCGGTTTGTCGGCTGTCCGCCGCTCGTCCGGATCCTCGATCCCGTGCGCCACCGCGTTGCGCACCAGATGCACCAGCGGGTCGGCGAGCTGCTGGATGATGTTGTTGTCCAGCTCGGTCGCCTCGCCTTCCAGCTCGAAGTCCACCAGCCGCCCGGTTTCCTTTGCTGCCTCGCGCNCAGCTCGAAGTCCACCAGCCGCCCGGTTTCCTTTGCCGCCTCGCGAACCGTGCGGGAGAGCCGCGTGCTCAGATTGCCGATGGGCACCATGCGCGCCTGTGTGATCTCGTCCTGCAGGTTGTGCGCGAGCTTGGTGAACTCGCCGATGTCGCCTTCCACGCGCCCCAGGAAGCCGTCGAGCTGCGCGAGCACCTCGTTCACGTCCGCGGAGATTTCCGTCAGCGACCGCGAAAGGATGTTGAAGTCGTCGTAGCGGTCCATTTCCAGGTCGCTGAATTCTTCCGGAGCGCCGGCTGAGCCTCCGCGGTTTGCCGCTCCTCCGCCGTTGCTTCTTCCGTCTTTTCCGTTCGAGCCGTTGCCGTGCCCCTTCCCGTTGCCGAACCCGGCGAACGCCGGATTCGCGCGCTTCAGAAGTTGGAATTCGTGTTTTTCCTGGAAGTCGTCGATTTTTCCCACCAGCCGCGACTTGGAGAAATTCAGCACTTCCACCAATTTTTCCAGCTCCGCCATGTGCCCGACCATGCGGGTACGGTTGATCACCAGCTCGCCCACGGCGTTCATCATGCGGTCCAGGCGGTCGAGCGCGATGCGCACCGACTTTCCGGTCGGCACGGCGGCTGCGGCGCGCCGCTTCGGAGC
>OCOJ01036824.1_pt2 | contig 15656 bp, 22 predicted proteins | sample 1539251 | NCBI WGS metagenome assembly OCOJ01 (sample SAMN01911457, study PRJEB22624) | soil metagenome | biome: Soil | place: Malaysia | collected 2012-04-30 | depth RA_metagenome m | reverse complement strand
GGGGAGTAGCCGCGATCCCCTCCGCCGCCGCCGCGCGGGCCGCGGTCCGCCTTCGGCCGCGCCACGTTGACGGTGAGCGGACGGCCGCCCGAATCCATGCCGTTGAGGGCGGCGATCGCCTTCTCGGCCTCGCTGTTCTCGGTCATTTCGACAAAGGCGAACCCGCGCGAGCGGCCGGTATCGCGGTCGGTCACGATGGTCACGCTCTCCACCCGGCCGTGGGGCTCGAACAGGGAGCGAAGCTCCGCTTCGGTCATACTGAAAGCGAAATTGCCGACGAATATCTTTTGCATAATTGGATTTCCTTTTCATGGGGCGCTGTGCTCTGCTCTCCGCAGACGCCGCCTGGTTGAGCCTTTACTTCCGTTCCTGTTGTGCCCTGCGCCTGGCTTAGGCCAATGACTCCGCATTCTTCAGCGAACGCGGAAGCTGGCTGGGATCGCACTCCACGCCGGCGCTGGCCATAGCTGCCGCCGATTGAACCAGCGTCTTGCGTTTCTTTGCCAGTTTTTCAATCGCTCTTGACCGTTCCTCTTCGCAGTCGAATTTCTCGAAATTCTGACAGTACGCGATCTTGCGATCGTAGAAACTGATTTCCTGATAGAGGTCCTTGAGGTGGTATTTGCTGGCCGGACGCGCCTGCATAGGGCTCCTGTGGTCTCGGCACCGTTGTGGACCAGTGGTCCAGCGGGAACCGGGTTGGCTAAGGTGGGCGGGCTTCAGATGGGCTGACTTAGCTCAGAAGATCTGAAAGAGGGATAAGANTCTGAAAGAGGGATAAGAATCAACACACTCAAGTTGAATGTTAGGCCGAATGACAGCGCACGTCAATGCGTTGCCGCTGCCCGCCGTCCTCGGAGGTAACCGGGTTCATGCGAATTGCTCGCCCGGCATGGCGGTCAGCGTGCGGGTCGTGAGGCTATTGCGGCACGTGCTCACGGCTGCACTTCGGGTCACGCGCTTGCGCTCCATGCGCAGCTTGAGCGCCCGTTCGATGCTCCGCAGCTCAATGGAATCCGTGCCCGACACCAGGCTGGAGGCGCGTCCGCGTGCTCCGGCACGGCCAGNTCGATGCTGCGCAGTTCAATGGAATCCGTGCCACATACCAGGCTGGAGGCGCGTCCGCGCGCTCCCGCCCGGCCGGTGCGGCCCACGCGATGAATGAAGTCCTCGGGAAGCTTGGGCAGGTCGTAGTTGATGACGTGCGCCACATCCTGGATGTGGAGGCCACGGGAAGCCACGTCGGTAGCGACCAGCACACGGAATCGGCCCTGCTCAAAGCCGTGGAGCGCTCCGGTACGCTGGGCCTGCGACCGGTCGCCGTGGATCATGGCTGCAGCGAATCCATCGCGGGAGAGGCTCTTCGCCAACCGCTCCGCCCCGCGCTTGGTGCGCACGAACACCAGCGTACGACCCGGTTCAAGATGTAAGAGACTGCGCAGCGCATCGGCCTTCTCTGTCGCCGCTACTTCAAACGCCTGCAACTTCACGCTTTCGATGGGCTTCAGGATCGACCCCAATTCGATGCGCACGGGATTCCGCATATAGTCATGCACCAGCCCGGCCACCGAGGCCTCCAGCGTGGCGGAGTAGCACAGCGTCTGCCGCCGGGTCGGCAATACGGAGACGATGCGGCGGATCGCCGGCAAGAAGCCCATGTCAAGCATGCGATCGGCCTCGTCCAGCACCAGGACTTGAACCTTCCCCAGGCTCACCAGTCTGCGGCCGAGGAAGTCTTCTAGTCTTCCCGGAGTTGCCACGGCCAGGCGCGCACCCGAACGCAGGGCACGGATCTGCTGCCCTTCGGGGACGCCTCCAATGACGAGCGCCGCCGGCGGAAGCTTGCCGCGGAGCCCTTCATATTGGGCGTGCACCTGCATGGCAAGCTCACGTGTGGGTACCAGAACCAGCGCTTCCAGGTCGCGGGAGGGCTGCTTCAACAAGCGATCGATGATCGGGATGAGGAAGGCCAGGGTCTTCCCGGTTCCGGTCTGGGCCGTGGCCAGAACATCCTCGCCGCGCATCGCGGGAGGAATGCCGGCCGCCTGGACCGGGGTGGGAGTTGTGAATTGTGCTGCTGTAAGCCTCTGCTGCAAAACAGCAGAGACGGGCATATCAGAGAAACTTGTCATTCGAATCGTACTTTCTGGAGGGGCGTCTCGCGACCCACACTCAGAGTGCGATTCGCGACTGAAGCAGGATGCCGCTCGTTCTTGAGATTTGCGCTGAAAAGAGAACGGAGAGCGTTAGGCGGACACGCAGTCAGATCAGGACTTCAGATTAGACACGCGCCACAAGCGAGCCGTGGCTGATTAGCGCTGAACTCAGTATAACACAGCATCTCGACAAAGACCGTTGACGAAGCCTTGCCCTGTCCGGTACCGGTTACTACCGGTCCTGGACTTGCGCCTAGAAATCGTGGAAGCCCAAGCCCACTGGCTGGCCCTCATCGTCGTAGGTCACGACCGGATCCCGCTGGCCTGCGGGAGCCGTGGGTTCGTCTTTATGCAACCTCTTTTCAGCTTTCTTCCGCGCCTTCTCAGCCTGCCGCTCCTGTCGCGCGCGTTCTTTCTGCCGTTTAGTAAAAGACGAGCTTCCTGCCATGAAAACTCCTTACAAGAAAAACGTTCCTCTTTCATAATAAGCCACGAGCCGTATTTTCGCCTGCAGGCGGCCCAACAGAGGGTTCAACTCAAGGGAACCAAATATATGCCATTGCCGATGGTCACCCGCGTGTTCTCTCAAGCGGCCCTCCTTTTGATCCTGTCCATTCTGTCCGGGGCGCAGGCTGCGCCGCAAGCTGCGGCGGCAGGCGCCGGAACGATCGCCTGCCGCGCCCTGGAAACACACACCGACGATGCGCTGAAGGTCACTGTCGTCGTGTTTCACCAGCGGGACGAAGCGCAGCGTTCGCAGCTCGCGACGCTGCTGCATGCGCATTCCGGTGTGATGGTTGAGGTGCAGGCCGGGGATGGGACTTGGCGTCGCGCGCGTCTGGTGCGGCTGAAGAGTTGCTTCGGGCGCGGACTGCTGATGTTGCCGGCTCCGGCGCCCTTCTCCGACCACGCCGAATTCGCGCTGCGTTTGCCGGCCGACGTTCACTGACGAGACTGGCCGCTCATGCCAGGTCGAACAGCAGTATCTCCGCCCCGTCTTGCGCGCCGGCGATGGCCAGTTTCTGTTCGTCGCTGACAGCNTGACAGCGGCGCCGTCTCCCTGCTCGAGGCGTTTGCCGTTCAGTTCAACCGACCCTTTTGCGACCTGGAGCCAGGCGTGGCGTTTGGGGGCGAGCGTGTGCTCGACCTTCTGTCTGTTGTCGAGCAGCGCGACGTAGAGTGAAACGTCCTGGTGCACGGTCACGGCGCCATTCTGGCCGCCGCGCGCGGCTATCAGCTTCAGGCGCCCCCGCTTCTCCGCTTCTGGAAACGCTTTCTGCTCGTACCCTGGCTCGATGCCTTTGCTCTCCGGCATGATCCAGATCTGCAGCAGGTGCACGGGCTCCGTCTTGGAGGCATTGAATTCGCTGTGCAGGATGCCGGTGCCGGCGCTCATGCGCTGGCCGTCGCCGGGACGGATGATGGACCCGTTGCCCAGGCTGTCCTTGTGCTGGAGCGCGCCCTCGAGCACGTAGGTGATGATCTCCATGTCGCGGTGCGGATGCGTGGGGAAGCCCTGCCCGGGCTGCACGACGTCTTCGTTGATCACGCGCAGGGCGCGGAAGTGCATGTGGCGCGGATCGTAATAGGTGTCAAAGGAAAAGGTATGACGGGTGTTGAGCCAGCCATGGTCCGCGCCTCCACGTTCCTGGCTACGATGGACGGTGATCATGTTCTCGCTCCTCAGGGCGATTAGATTCGAGATCACAGTAAAAAGATTCACGGCTATCTATCCGTCAATAACGGAATGTCATCCTGAGCGAGCGCGCCCGAATTTGGCGCGCGAGTCGAAGGGACCCTATTGCAGGGACCTTGTCAGAATAGGGGTGCTTCGACTCGTGCCGGCAAAAGCAGCCCGCACTCGCTCAGCATGACATTCGCGTGGGTCTGTCTAGAGCTTTGCCGCTGCCGCGCGCAGTTCTTCGGAGGTCATGCCGTAGAGCGGAGGTGTCTTGACTCCGAGCAAGCCGAGGCAGGCGTAAATCTCGCCGCGATGATGGATCTCGTGCTCGATCATCAGCCGCAGCGCTTTCCAGCGCGTGATGGGCGAGCCTTCGGGCGTAAGGCACTTGGCGGCGAGCTCTTCCGGGGTGAAGCAGGAAAAGATTTGCATGGATTCCTGGTGCAGGCGCTCCATCAGGGCAATGACGCATTGGAGCCCGTCGGCCCACTCGCGGCCGCATCCGGTGTAGCGCTGCGGCTTGCCCTGGACGCACTCCGCCCAGGTGTAGCGCTCGACCACGGCGAGGTGCCGCGCCAGGTCGCCGAGCGTGAAGCGGCCTTCGCCGAAGCTGTGTTCCAGCTTGTCCGGTGGAATGCACTTCACGACTTTCATGGTGCGGGCGCGCACCTTGTCGAAATACTCGATGAACGGCTCGATGGTCCGCAGTTCCATGGCTAGTTCTTCTTGTGTTCGGATTTCGGCTTGGCCTCGGCCTTTTCCTTGGCCGGCGCCGCACTGGTTTCAGCGGCGTGGGCTTCCTTCCTCGACGGCTCGGCTGTGCCACCCTTGCGCGCGTAGTCGGTGACATACCAGCCCGTGCCCTTGAACTGCACCGCCGGCGCGTGCAGCAGCCGTTCGAGTTTGCCGGCGCCGCAGTTCGGACACTTCTTCGGATCAGGATCGGAGAACTTCTGGATGCGCTCGAAACGACAGCCGCACTTCGGACACTGATATTCGTAGAGAGGCACTAGGAATTTGTAATTGAGTGATTTGTAATTTGTAAAGTCCGGCGACCGGGCACGGAGCACGGTCAATTCAGAAATTACGAATCACAGACACAAATTCCGCCACGGGTATAGACTTTCGGTGATGAAAGTCAACGGCGAACCCGTGCGCGGTGGCGAGGCGCCACACGGTCCCTGCCTCTACGTGGTTGCCACTCCCATCGGCAACCTGGAAGACATCACGCTTCGGGCGTTGCGGGTGCTCAAGGAAGTGGACCTCATCGCCTGCGAGGATACGCGCCAGACGCGCAAGCTGCTGGACCACTACGGCATCCAGACGCGGACCATCAGCTACCACGAGCACAACGAGATGACGCGGGCCGCCGAGCTGATCGTCAACCTCGAGCAGGGCGGGCGGCTGGCGCTGGTTTCCGACGCTGGCATGCCTTCCATCTCTGATCCCGGATATCGCCTCATCACGCTGGCCATCCGGCACCACGTGCCGGTGGTCCCCGTTCCAGGCGCGTCGGCGTTTGTGGCGGCGCTGGCGGCCAGCGGCCTGCCGACCGATTCCTTCAAGTTCAACGGCTTTCTTCCCGCGAGGAGAAGCCAGCGGCGGAACGAGCTGGAGAACGTGCGCGACGCGCCCCGAACGGTCATCTACTACGAGGCGCCGCATCGCATCATCGAGACGCTCGAAGACGTGGTCGCCGTCATGGGCGGCTCCCGGCACGTCGTGATCGCNCCCGGCACGTCGTGATCGCCCGCGAGGTCACTAAGCTGCACGAGGAATTCCTCCGTGGCCGAGCGGACGAGGTCCTGGAGCAGTTGCGCGAGCGGGGCGAGGTCAAGGGCGAGATTACGCTGCTTATAGGCCGCGCCACCGAGGCCAGCGAGCGCAAAACACCCGTGCGGACGCGAACAGCAGTCCGCCAGCGCCTCGAACAGGTGATGGATGAGCGCAAGCTCGACGAGAAAGCCGCGCTGAAAGTGGTGGCGAAGGAGATGGGCGTCTCCCGCAGCGAAGCCTACCGGGAGCTCCAGCGGGTGAAACGGTAGACTTCTTTCGCCGCGGATGCACGCGGATTAACGCGGATTCATTGCTGGCTGCCTCGAAGATCGGTCTGCCGCCGCCCATTCGCAAGGCACTTTTCTACAGCCCAGCCACGATCCCGATTGCCACCATGGCTGCCCAGTACTTGCTATGTTGGTGAACGTAGTTTGACGTGCCATAACGNCTTGAAGAAGCCGACCTTGGCAGCGATATATGTGACGAGCGAAAGGCCCCACAGTGCTGCCAAGAAAATCCGCCCCGCTTTTTTCATGACATTATCCGCGTTGGTCCGCGTTCATCCGCGGTGAAGAGGTTATGCCCGCCGCTTGCCGCCGGCCGGCTGCGGCTTGGCTTCCCAGGGACGCTTGGGGCGCTGNCGCCACGGGCTTGTCACGGTCCTCGATACGATCGTATACGTGGTTATCGGTGACGGTTCCGAGCGACTCGTTATACAGGCTGGGTGAGCCAGTGGCTTCCTTCAGTTCTTCGGTGAACTGGTGGATGGCTGAGAGGTGGTCGGCGGTGGCCGGGACTTCCGTCTTCGTGGTGCGCAGGAACTTCTGGTAGCCGCGGTCGACCAGCTTGGCGATCTCGCCCCCGATCAGGTAGCCGGGGCGGGCGAAAACCTTCGCCCCGCCGTCCTCGGTCTTCTCGATGGCGGCGGAGACGTTCAGCTTCTTCAGGAAGATGCGGTTCTGGGTGCCCGGGGCTTCGAGGATGTCGAAGCCATGGTCGCGCAGCCAGGTAACCGCGTCGTCGTAGCTCTTCTCGGTGATGTTCTTAGCCATCAAACTTCCTTGCCAGCTTCGATCGTGCTGAAGCCTTCCAGCGGCGCGTGAATCTAAATCGTAAGATGCGGGCCCGCGAAAAACGGTACAGCATTAGGCGCGGCTCGATTACGATACAACCAATAGTCGCTCCGCTTGGCGTCACGCAACCGTTTTTTATACACTAGTTGTATTCGGCGGGTGGGGGAATCCGCGTAAGCCTGCTATGTACAGGCATTTAGCACGGTTTTTCAGAATGGGCCCGCGTGTCCAAACCAAAGACTGGGGAAATCGTCCTTTGGTAACGAGAGTGGTGAAAATTCCCGATGCTGCCGGACGCGAGGAGTTTGCGCGCCTGGGCGAGAGTGCGCTGGGACGCATCGGCAACACTCCCCTGATCCGGCTGGAGCGAATCACTGAGGGTCTTGCCGGGGTCGAGATTCTCGCCAAGGCGGAGTGGTTCAATCCCGGCGGCTCGGTGAAGGACCGGGCGGCGTACAACATCGTGACGGAGGCGATGCGCAGCGGAAAGCTCTCCGCCGGCAAGATGCTGCTCGATTCCACCAGCGGCAATACCGGGATCGCCTACGCCATGATCGGCGCGGCGCTGGGATTTCCCGTCACGCTGTGTATGCCGTCCAATGTATCGGTGGAGCGCAAGCGCATCCTGAACGCCTACGGGGCGAACATTATCTATACCGATCCCGGCGAAGGTTCCGATGGCGCCATCCGCAAAGCGCGGCAGATGATCGCGGCCGAGCCGGACAAGTATTTCTACGCCGACCAGTATTGCAACGACGCCAACTGGCGGGCGCACTACCAGACCACCGCCAACGAGATATGGCAACAAACCCAGGGCCGAGTGACGCACTTCGTTTCTATGCTGGGTACCAGCGGAACTTTCANCCGGCACCAGCCGCCGGCTCAAGGAGCTGAACCCGAGGATTCGCTGCATTTCACTGCAGCCGGATTCCGCGTTCCACGGCATCGAAGGCGCCAAGCACATGGCCACCGCCATCGTCCCCGGTATTTACGATCCCAAGCTGGCGGACCAGGATTTGGGCGTCTCTACGGAAGCTGCCTATGTAATGGTGAAGCGCCTGGCCCGCCGCCAGGGTCTGCTGGTGGGAATCTCGGCGGGCGGGGCCGCAGCCGGCTGCCTGAGGGTCGCGCAGGATGTTGCCCGCCGGCGAGAGAAAGCGGTGATAGTAACTGTCTTCGCGGATNTGTCTTCGCGGATTCGGGAGACAAGTATCTGAGCGAAAGATTCTGGGACGAGATGGATTGAGTCAATTACCCAATGCTCACGATCCGCCAATCCGAACTGGACTCTCTTCGCCGCCATGGCGAGGAAACGTATCCGCACGAGTGTTGCGGAGTGATGCTGGGAAAGGTGGATGACGACGAGCGCGTGGTCGAGGCGGTGTTGCGCGCGGGAAATACCCGGGTGGATTCGCCTCACAACCGCTACAATATCGACCCCCGGGAGCTGGTGCGCATCCAGCGAGAGTCGCGCGAGCGCGGCCTGGACATCGTGGGGTTCTATCACTCGCACCCCGACTGTCCGGCGCAATGGTCGCAAACTGATTTCGTCGAAGCGCACTGGGTCGGTTGCTCGTACGTAATTACCAGGGTGGACGAAGGGCGGGCGACGGTGACCAACTCGTTTGCGCTCGAGGGCTCAGGAGAGGATGACAAGCGCTTCACCGACGAGCAGATCCGGGTGCTGGCGGCGGAAGCGGCCGATTGAACGGCGATTGGCTCTTTGCCTTTGGCTGCTGCCCAAGAGCCAAGAGCTAGAAGCCAAGAGCCAACATCGGACAAACCAGTGAATCGCGTTGACTTCTGACAACATCTGTACACAGAAAGAATGAAAATCCTGATACCAACGCCGCTGCGGCAATACGCCGCCAAGAAGGACACCGTGGAAGTACCGGCGAAGACAGTGGGCGAGGCTCTTTCCAGCCTGACGTCACAGTATTCCGACCTGCGCCGCCATCTTTACACTGACGACGGCAAGCTGCGTGCCTTCGTCAACTTGTATCTGAACGACGAGGACATCCGCTACCTCCAGAAGGAAAACACACCTGTGCGGGACGGCGACACGCTGTCCATCGTGCCTTCCATCGCCGGCGGCTGTTGTTGTCCTCGCTAGCGCCGCCGTTCCGGATCTTCCATCGAAAACACAGGGGTATTGGCTATGGCAACCGTTGCAGAAAACATTCAACCCGTGACGCTCTCCAATGAAGAGGTGCTGCGCTACTCGCGCCACCTGATCATGCCCGAGGTGGGCATGGAGGGGCAGCTCAAACTGAAGGCGGCCAGGGTGCTGTGCATCGGCGCCGGCGGCTTGGGTTCGCCGCTGGCCATGTATCTGGCCGCCGCCGGCGTCGGAACGCTGGGCATCGTGGATTTCGACGTGGTGGACTTCACCAACCTGCAGCGACAGATCATTCACTCGACCGAAGACGTGGGCAGGAAGAAGCTCGACTCGGCCGAGGAAAGCATCCGGGGCATCAATCCATTCGTCGAAGTGCGGAAGTTCGAAACCAGGCTGACGAGCGAAAACGCGCTCGACATCTTCCGCGACTTCGACATCATCGTAGACGGCACCGACAANCTTCCCTACCCGCTACCTGGTGAACGACGCCTGCGTACTGAGCGGGAAGCCCAACGTCTATGGCTCCATCTTCCGCTTTGAAGGGCAGGCGAGCGTGCTGGCAACGAAAGAAGGCCCATGCTACCGCTGCTGGTATCCAGAGCCTCCGCCGCCGGGACTGGTTCCCTCGTGCGCCGAGGGCGGAGTCCTGGGCATCCTGCCGGGACTGGTAGGCGTTATCCAGGCGACCGAGACGGTCAAGCTTATCCTTGGCAAAGGCGAGTCGCTCATCGGACGCGTACTCCTCATCGATGCTCTGGGCATGAAGTTCCGCGAACTGAGATTGCGCAAGAATCCCGACTGCCCGGTGTGCGGCACGCATCCGACGATTACGAAGTTGATTGACTACCAGCAGTTCTGCGGCATTCGCGGTGAGGAGGCCCCAGTGACCACGAAAGTACCTGAGATTCAGCCCGAGGAACTGAAGCAGCGCCTCGATGCCGGAGAGGACATCTTCATCCTCGACGTGCGCGAGCCGCACGAATATCAGATCTGCAACCTGAACGGCTACCTGATCCCGCTCGGTGACCTGCCCAAGCGCGTGCACGAACTGGATTCCAGCCGTGAGATCGTCGCGCACTGCCGCTNCCGGGGTGCGCAGCGCCAAGGCGGTGGATTTCCTGCGCCAGGCCGGCTTCCGCAAGGTGAAAAACCTGGCCGGCGGCGTGCTGGCATGGTCGGACCGCGTCGATCCAAGAATGCCGAAGTACTGAAGGACGACCGTCTTCTAGCGCGCCCCGCCCCAGGCTGCTAAAAAACCTTGGTTCAAGGTCGCTTTGAAGGGACGCGGCTTCCACCCGCACCGAATAAGCCCCCTCTCTTTGTCATTCGGAGGCGGCGGCCGCCCGAGGAATCTCGGTTTTGTTGTTCCCTGCGAGCTTTTCTCAGGACACTGTTCTCAGGCCTGGTGTCGGAAAGCCCCGCAGCATCCCAAAACTTGTTCTGAAAACAGAACAAGTATGCCGATGTCCTTGACAGCGCCGCCTGGTACGCGCCAATGTTGCGCGTTCTACCTTCATTCCTTCCGTCCGAATAGGAACAGGGAGTCGTTATGCGCCAAGCCACGGTCCGCGCTCTTACTCTTGTCTTGCTAGGGTCGCTATGCTGGGCACAGCAACTGTCACAACGTCCACCGGAAACGGCGCCGGCGCCACAAACCTCGATTCGCACCAACTTTGGGCAACAGCTGCTGCCCGAGGATTCAGCCGCAGGGATGGCTCTTTATCAGGCGCTCGTCAGGTTCGATTTGAGCGGCGGGACAGCGCGCGCGGAGAATGTCGTTCTGAAACGCGACCGCGTGGAAATCACATTCGACGGGATGTTTTACTTCGAGCCTCCGCTCGGCGGGCGCATTCGCGGGGCCGTCTTTCTGGGCAAGGGTAAGGTGCACGCGGCTGTGCCGAACAGTGTATTTGAACGAGACAATCTCTATCGGATGCTCAAGGCTGACGCCGTGGACTCGACGTTCAGCAATGCCGTGTTGCGCTTCTCTGATGACACCGTTGACGCCCTGGGCTTGAAAATCACTCTCGCAGGCACACCTCCACCCGAGGCGCTGAAGCTCGCTTTGGAATTGTCGCCTCGGTTGTTGCGGGAGACTGGAGCCAATGTGGCGGCACGAGTTCTCGTCTCAATTCTCAATCAAGAGTCTCCTGGGTTCTTCCTGGCGCAATTCGACAAAGGCTCACGTGGTCCTTTCTGTTTGATCCTGGATTATCAAGGCCGTGTTCCCGTCGCTCATTTTCGTTTGAACGGCGGAGAGAAAGGTCTGTTCTTTGCCTACGACTCCACAACTTCTTCTCCGGACGTGTGGATGGCCTTTCTTGCCCTCGCAGATTACGAGAGGGGGGTAGCGGAATATTCCGACGTGCACGACCTCGTCAGCATCCGCCGCTATGACATGCAGGTGGACGTCCGAGACTGGAAGCACATGCGCCTAGAGGCGCGCATGAACATGGCAGCACTGGCCGACGGCGTGAGGGCGGTTCCGCTTGTGCTGAACGAAACCTTGAACGCGAATGATAGCCATCGGCTCAAGAAGGCATTGCGGCTGAAAGGAGCGCGACTGGCTAGCGGAGGCATGCTGGCTGCCATCCAGGAAGACTGGGATGGCAGCGTCACGCTGCTCCTGTCGGCTCCGATAATGAAGGGGCAGGTGGTGGAACCAATCCTCGAATTTGAGGGTGAATTCCTGCTTGCTTCTGAGATTAGCACCACACGCGCCTACTACGTTCGCAGAGACTGCTGGTATCCGCGGCATGGCTACCTGAACCGCTCGGTTTTCGATATTACCTTCCGCCACAGGAAGAAAACTCGCGTAATCTCAATCGGGCAGAAAATCCGCGAGGAGCAAGCTCCGGATGGTGACATGCTCACGGAGTGGCGCATGGACCAGCCTGTGGCACTGGCCACTTTCGCCGTGGGGGAGTTCCAGGTCCACACCGACAAAGCCAAAATGGAGGCGGGCACAGAACTGAGTCTGGACCTCTATACGTTGTCGGGGCAGGTCTGCGAGGCTTTTCGGTGTCCTGGGCTGGTGAACTCAGGCTTTGTACTGGCCGAGTTGAATAACAGCTTGCGTTTCTTCACCGCATTGTTCGGCCCTTATCCCTATGCGCGCTTCGGCGCCACTTTCCATCCCTACCCTGTCGGGCGGGGGCTTTCCTAGTATGCTCCTGTTGCCCAAAGCGGACACGGACAGCAGGTATACGTACTCCTTCATTGCCCACGAGACCTCCCACCAGTGGTGGGGTAATATCGTTGCATGGAGGTCCTACCGTGACCAATGGCTTAGTGAGGGGTTTGCCGACTATTCTGGCGTGCTGTACACCAGCACCCGAGACTCGGACCGAAACTCGGGCAAGGAATTACTGCGGCGAATGCATGATAAATTACTCGCGTCGCCGGTCACTCTCACGGGTGTAGGCCAAGGGCGCTTGGTAGACATTGGCCCCATTATCTTGGGACACCGCCTGGACACCCGCGAATCATTCGGCGCTTATACGGCACTTATCTATGCTAAGGGCGCGTTAGTTCTGCGAATGCTTCATTTCCTTCTTACCGATCCCTCCACCGGAAACGACAAGCCATTTTTTGACATGATGAAAGACTTCGTCCAGCGCCACCAGAATGGCTCGGCAAGCACGGAAGACTTCCGTGCGGTCGCCAACGAGCACTTCGCGCGGACACCTATTGCGCAAGAGTATCGACTGAAAGATCTGAACTGGTTCTTCGGTCAGTGGGTCTATCAGACAGGGCTGCCTAGCTATGAATTCTCTTATCAGATTGAGAATCAGCCCGACGGCTCGGTTATCATCCGCGGGAACATCTCCCAGCACAACGTTTCGGAGAAATGGTTCATGCCGCTGCCCATATTGGTGCATTTCAGCAAGGATCGTGTCGGGCGGGGCACGGTGTACGCCTTCGGGCCAGAAACGCCGGTCGCGCTCCGTATCCCCAAACCAGCCGAAAGCGTCGAGCTCGACCCAGATCGCTGGGTTCTCTCAGAAAAGACGAAGACCTCTAGGCGNCTAGTGAATCGTGACATCTCCCGGACAGACCGATCAGAACAAGGAGTTGTTGGATGTCTCCAGAAACAGAAAGCATTTTGTGCAGGTTCTTAAACGACGTTGACCGCATTAGAAAACGTCAGACCATTGCATTCGTGGTTTTGGTCTGCATTATGGTGGGTCTCTTTCTTTGGCTCGGCCACGTGACTCAGAATCCCGCGATCGATGTGCGGCAGGTCATGCTGGTTGCGGTGTTTGTTCTTTTCCTGGGGATGGTCTACGTTGGCATGGCCGTCGCCATGGTCCAGAGCAAAATGACCCTGAAGGTTCTCAAGGCGATTGCGCTCCTATCGAAGCAGTGACGGGCGGCGCGATCCTGCCGGGATCTGACCCGCTTCCACAACCTGCCGGGCGCACCCCGGCCGGGTGTCCTCAGTACGCGAGGGGCTCGACTTTCCATCGCTTGTAGACCTTGCCCTCGAGGAAGATACGAAACAAATCGGCATCGAGTTCTCCGGCCTGCACGCAGTTTTCCAGGATCTCGAGCGAGCGCCCGAGATCTACGGCGCGCTTGTAGGGACGGTCGGAGGCGCCGAGCGCGTCGAAGATGTCGGAGATGGTCATCATCCGCGTCTGCACCGGGATATCGGGCGCGGTCAGCTGGCGCGGGTAGCCGGTGCCGTTGAGCTTCTCGTGANTGGCTGCGCGCGATGGCCGGCAGGTTCTGCAGCTCGCGCGTCCAGGGGATCTGCTGCAGGAAATTGAAAGTGTGCACCACGTGGGATTCGATCTCCCGGCGTTCGCTCTCGTCCAGCGAGCCTTTGGGGATGGAGAGCAGCCGGATCTCGTCCTCATTGAGCAGGCGCTTGCGCTGTCCATCGGCATCGGTGTACTGCTGCGCCGCGATCTCCGCCAGTTTGGCCGAGACCCGGTCGTGGGTGAGTGCCGGCTCATTGCCCTCGATGATGGCCTTCAATTCCTCATCCAGCGCTNGCCAGATACTGCGCCAGTGAGGCGTCGAACTCCGGCAGGCGCTGCAGGAAGTCCTCGCGTCCCTGCGCCAGCACGCAATCGAGTTCGGAGCGCAGCGTGTCCGCTTCCACCGCCTTGCGGATGAACTGGAAGCGCTGCCGGATAAGTTCCAGTTGCGAGGGATACAGCTTCTTGGCCTTGACCAGCACTTCTTCCCGCACCCCGACNCTTGCCGAAATCGTGCAGCAGCGAGGCATAGCGGATCTCGCGCATTTGCTCGCGGGTAAAGTGCAGGCTGCCGTAGGGACCGGAGTCGGCGCGGTCCACCACCTCGGCCAAGGCCACGGTCAGGTTGGCGACGCGGAATGAGTGTCCGGCGGTGGTGGGGTCGCGCGCCTCGATGGCGGTCACCGAAGCCTTGACGAACCCCTCGAACAGATTCCGAATTTCCTGATAGAGTAGGCTGTTTTCCAGCGCCACCGCCGCCTGGCTGGCCAGCGACTCTGTGATCGCCTGCTGCTGCCGGGTGAACGGTACCACTTGCGCCGCCACCGCCGTTACCGAATCCAGCCGCGCTTCTCGATCGCGCTTGCTGTTGATCAACTGCACCACGCCCACCACTTCGCCGTGCTGGTCTTTCATGGGAATGNGCAAGGACCGACTTGCTGCGGTAGCCGGACTCCTCGTCGAATTGCCGGTTGAAGGTGAACGGGACGTCCGGCGACAGATGGTAGGCGTCTTCCAGGTTCACGCCTTCGCCGGTCTTGGCCACGTACCCGGCGATGGAGCGCTCGTTCACCTCCATCACCGTCTCCCGGAACTTCAGCTCCACCGAATCGTTCTGCGCCAGCTTGAAACGCAGGCGACGGCGAACTTGCTTGCGGCGTTCGCTCTGGTCCGGCGCAAGCTGCGTGGGGATGGGCTCCGCCAGGTACAGCGACCCGGCGTCGGCGCTGGTGATCTCCCGCATCTTGGTAAGGATCATCTCCAGCAGCGCTTCGGTATCGTGCTCGGCGGAGAGCGCGGCCCCGATCTGGTTCAGTTCCTGGATCTCATGCGCCGCCAGCGCCAGCCGCTCGCCCAGCTTCTCGCGGGTGTCGAGCAGGTTCATGTGCTCCAGCGCGTTGCCCACCATGCGCTCCAGCAGTTCCAGAGGAGTGTTGAGGGGAAGATAGGCGTAGACGAGCGCATCGATGCGCGGATCGTGGAAGCGGCGGTCGGCAAGCGCGATCACGCGGATGTTCGGGGCGCGCAGCGTGTCCGCCGCGTGCGCCAGCAGCCACTCCGAGGACGCGATCACCACCCGCTCCGACCCGCGCGCCAGCCGACCGCCATTGGCCGGACGGCCTTCCAGGCTCTCCAGTTCCACCCGGCGGAAGGCGTGCATGCCCGCGGTCGCCTTCTCGGCTACGCGGTCGGCAGAGAAATAGACCACCACCGGCATCGGTTGTGGCTTGCCAAGGGCAGCCGAGTCAGTCTGAGTAGAGGCGGCCATGATGGCGAACAGGGGGAAATGTGCCCCGTAACTATAGCAGAGAAGCCGCAGCCTGGATTGGCGGGGAATGCTCACTTTGGGCCAGGGAGCGCCGCAGCCTGGCTGCAGGGCATTAGAATGATATGGTGTTCAATCTGGGCAAGCTGATCATCGTTCTGGGCGCGGTCCTGATTGCTGCGGGACTTCTTCTGATGCTGCTTGGGCGGGCCCATGTCCCCATCGGCCGGCTGCCTGGCGACATCATCTATCGCCGCCGCAACTTCGCCTTTTACTTCCCCCTGACCACGTCGATCGTGCTCAGCATCGTGCTCAGCCTGATCTTCTACTTCCTCAGCCGCATGCACCGCTGATCCCGGAACCCGCCGGAAAAGACGCCC
>OCOJ01060391.1_pt1 | contig 15681 bp, 17 predicted proteins | sample 1539251 | NCBI WGS metagenome assembly OCOJ01 (sample SAMN01911457, study PRJEB22624) | soil metagenome | biome: Soil | place: Malaysia | collected 2012-04-30 | depth RA_metagenome m | reverse complement strand
TGCGAACCGTCAGCCACGTAATGACCCATCCATCCCGCATAGAACACAATCGCATGCTCGACAGACGCCGTCGGCTTATGCTGCTGCCGCAGGTCCCGATACTCGCGGAACGACGCTTTCAGCCGGCCATAGATTTCCATCGTGATGTAGGGCTGCAGGCCGACACGCTCGGGGAGATAGTCGTCGCCGTGGTCGGGAGTGGCCGCGCGCTTCTCGTATAGCTTTCGGTAAAACTCGTAACGGCCGGGAGGCAGCGGATCGAGCCAATCGACGCGCTCGAGATCGATGAAGTGATCCGGTTCCTGCGCATTCTTGAGCGCGAACTCGGAAGGACTGCGCCAGCGGTCAGGCTCAGGACCAAGATAAGCGATCTCAACAACGGCCCGCCGCAAGAAACGCGGCATGGCGGCAGGAATTTTCTCCGCCGCCACGCGGTTGATGTAGGTGTGTCCCTCGTTGCCCCAACCGTAGGCGAAAGAGCCGTGACAAAAAAGGAGGGCGGTCAGCATGCAACTGACCACCCGTCGTGGACCTTGAATGTTCCTCACCTTCAGACTCGTCCCGCCCAGTTCATGCCAGAATCGTCAGCTCCCCTCCGCTCAGAACGTCAAATGCAGCGCCAATTGCAGGAAACGGTTGCTGCCCACAGTTTGCGAGATCACGCCAAAATTGTGGGTATTCCCCTTGCTCAAGATCTGGCCCGGCGTAACGAATCGCGGGAACGGGCTGAAACCAGGATCGAACTCAAAGTCAGTGTTCGGGGTATCAAAACTGGGATGGTTGAAGATGTTGAACGCGTCAGCCTGGAACTTCAAGGCAAAACGTTCCGAGAGCTTGAAACTCTTGACGGCCGAGAAATCAAAACGCAGCTGGAAGGGAGCGCGAAACGCGTTCCGGCCGGTCCCACCGTCCCCGGTTTCCAAGGTATCGCAAACGTTCGTTCCCACAGTAGTGGGGCCGCAGGGCGGAACTCCGCTTTGGCCTGGGCTTAAGAAAGGAATCACGAAGTCGTCGGGGTCAACGTATGGCTTGCTGAGGCCTTGGTTCGGACCGGACGTGAAGGCTTTGTCGGTTCCACCTATCGTTGCCTTTTTTGGCGACACACCAGGAGCCAATGGAAGCAGTGGATTGGTGATAAAGTCGTCGCCGGCGAAATAAATGCTCTCAGCTGCACCTGAGAAATCGATGACGCTGAATGGCTCGCCCGTCTGCGCTACCGTTACGCCCTGTACTCCCCAGCCGTTGACCATCGTGTCCACCAGCCGGGGCGCTCCCTTTATGGTCGGAAGCTGATAAATATAGCTAATGGTGAGCACGTGTGTGCGGTCGAAGNTCGGACGAGGCATAGGCACCCCGCGGATTGGCGGGATTGTTCCCATTGAAGAAAAGACCCGCGCCCAACCCGCTCCCTTCGTCCAGGGAGTGTGAGTAGGTGTAGGAGGCGTTCACCATGAATCCATGGGACATTCTCTTGGTTACCTGGAACTGCAGCGCGTTGTAGGTCGAGATGCCCTCGGCCTTCCAGAAATCTGCGTTGGGATTGAATCCGGTGAACGGTGTGCGCAGGGCTGTGTTTCCGTCGGAGGCTGAGAACTCGCCGTTTGTTGTTTGTACCTGCTCGGTAAGCAGGGGGCACGGAAAGGGGGGGAAAGAAAAGCCGCACCCAAGCGCCGTGGATGTTGTATCGGCCGCCTCCATGCCATAGGAGTAAATCTGACCATTGATGGGATTGCTTGGCGTGGCGATACCCGGTTGATTGAAAGGAATCGGTATGGGCTGATGCAGGCCATGGTTTCCGATATAGGCCATCGTGAGGACCACGTCATTCTTCGGTTGCCACTGCAAATCCAAACTCCAGTTTTCCGAATACGGCAGTTTGTTTGCCGGATCGTAGCCACCATATAGGAAGGAGATAGGCGGCGAGAAATTGGTCGGGCCGCAGGTGGGAGTCACTGGCTCGGGGCAACCGCTCAGGCCGGATTGATTGGGGACGAGACCCGCCACCTGCGACAAACTGGTCGGTGGTGGGGTAAGCGGCGCAAAGGGCCTTTTACTGAAGCAAAGGGGCCCCGGACCGGTAACCGGGCATTGTGCATCCGCTGGGACGGTAAACGGCTCCTGGGTTGTGACACTGAACGGGCCGCTGATGCCTAGCCCAGCGCTGGTCGACAGCTCGGTGAAATACTCACCACGATCTGCGTACATTNCCGAAGCCGCCGCGAACCACAAAATTCTTCGCAAACTGGGGACTCCACGCAAATCCCAGCCGCGGCTCAAACATCCATTGACGGCCCGTGAGGGTCGAGTTGCTGACATTCTTAAAGCCAAAGGCTTTGTTGTTTCCAGCCACCACCAGACCAATCCCTGGCTCGCCGTTGGGAAGGTTAGCGAAAGTATCGCAGTTGGCACCCGCCGAGGGGGAGTTGCAAGTGCCCGTCCACAGGTAGTCGGACGAATAGAAATTCGTCATCAGTCCGTTTTTCTCGTAGAGTGGCCCATCCCAATCCCACCGCAATCCACCCGTGACCGTCAGATTGGGCCGAACCTTCCATCCGTCCTGAANCGAAAAGCCCTGCCGAAAGCGAGCGGAAATGGCGGTTGGTTTCGCCGTTGAGAAATTGGCCAGTGCTTCTATCCTGCCCAATCGTGCCAGTTAGAAAGTCGCCGAAATCATTAAAGTTGAACGTGGCAACCTGGTTTTCGCGATTGGCTACGTTGAGTTGGGTGTAATCGAAGATGCCGCCGAAAGAAACGGAATGTCCGCCGTGCACCCAATGGTAAATCGATGAGCCTTCATGCTCGTTCTGGAAGATTCCAGCATTGGCGAAGTTGGTGGCAGGGCCGATCTTAAGATCGTTCCCAGAAAACGGGGCGACCGGTCCGCCGGCTGCCGGCGCTCCAACATCCGCGTTGTGGATCGTGATCCCGGGAAAGAACGGACTACCAAGAAGGCTGAGGCCCACAGCAGAAGGCGTGACGGACTGGCTGGTGGTAGCGTTGGCGATTTCACGAATAAACCCGTAGCGGTTTTCCCAGGTCGCGTTGGTAGTAAAAACGGTTGTGTTATCCAGGGAAAAGAGCTGGCTTCCCGCCTGCATAGTTTGCGGGAAACCTAGCACTGAGCTGACTGCAAAAGGGNATGTGCGTGGGATCATTTTGGAAATAGTACTTGGCAGCCAGACGATCTTTCTCACTGAAGTTGTAATCGATGTTAGCGTTTACTTGGTCGGCGTTAAACTGGCTCGACGTACCCTTGACAAAGGAATTAAACGGTTGCTCGCCGCTTTCCGCTTTAGGGGCATTCGAAGAGGGAATGATGAACTGACCGCCTGCTTTCGCTTGAAGAATGGCCAGAGCCACAGGGTCCAACGTTGTCCCAGCTGGAATGCATGCGGGGCTACCTTGTTGACCGCAGGCGTCGTCCTGGTTTGCGATGCTGATAAGAGCCGCCGGATCGTTGCGGTTCTGATCTGTCAAAAGTGGGAGAGTAGGCACACCATTGAATGCTCCACTGAGAGCGTCATTGATTCGCTGTCCCTGATAAGATCCGAAGAAGAACATCTTGTCCTTCTTAATCGGACCGCCGAGCGTTACGCCAAACACATTGCGATGCAGCGGAGGGGCACCGGTGAAGAAGGGATTCGTCGCCAGGAACGTGGGCGCCGCGTCGAACGCGTTGTTCTGGAAATACTCGTACGCTTGACCATGCAGATTATTCGTGCCCGATTTCGTTGTGGTCTCGATGTGCGCGCCGCTGGCCTGGCCCATGGAGGCGTCATACATTGACGTGGTGACGTGAACCTCTTCAATCGTTTCAACCGGCGGCGTCGGCAAGGCTTGTCCGATCGCGTCAAACACTGAGCTGTTGGTTTGCACTTGGCCGCCCACTCCAAAGATCTCACCGGTATTCAGCGTGAAGCGGCTGTCGGAAATGTTGCTGGTGGAGTTTCCATTGAAGAGGTTATTCGCGTTCACGCCGTTGAAAGTGAACTGATTGCTGGTATCGCGCTGGCCGTTGGCCACAATTCCCTGATTGCCCAGACCTTCATTTGATCCCGAGCCAGACAGAAAGTCGGCGCTTACACCGGGCGCCAAAATGGCAAGCTGCGTGAAGCTTCCTGTGCCCAGCGGAACCACCTCGATCTGATCTGTACCTAACGTGTAGCCGTTGGCAGTGTCGGTCTCGTTGAGCAAAGGTACGGCATTGACCGTGATGCTCGTCCCTGCCGCGCCCGCCTTCAGCTGCGCGTTCACCGTAGTAGTGCGGTTGCCTTGCACGATGATCTGGGGATAATCCGCGGTCTGGAACCCTTCTTTCGTGAACGTGACCTCATAGGTGCCGATGGGCAGATCGGCGATGCTGAATGAGCCATCGGCCTTGGTTTGCGCCGTGACCTCCAGGTTGGTCGCCACTGCGCGCGCCTTGACCGCCGCGGCTTGCACCACGGCGCCGCTGCTGTCGGTTACAGTGCCGTTCAGCGCCCCTAGCGTTTGTTGTGCGTTCGCAAGGCGCGGCAGACATGCCAGACTCAGCGCCAGCACGAGCGCGAGGCGGAACGAAGAATTCTTGCCGAAAGAGACTAAGGAGACGTTTAGGTGAGTCACGAGACGATCCTCCTCTACCTGGAAGCCGCCCTTATAGCAAAGGCGGATGACAAAGTTCAAGACAAGCCCAATGAAAATTTGGTGAATATTCTTATGGGCTTGGCACACGGTTAGGGCCGTCGACTGGTCGTCAATTCAGCTAATGTCGCGAAATTCGTTATCCTGCTGCCGTGACTGACGCCAATCAGAAAAACAAAGCGACTCGGGTCGGTCTGTGCGCCGGCTGCCGATTCATGCGGCTGGTGCGGTCCGAGCGCGGTTCGACCTTCTACCTCTGCCAGCGATCAGCCACCGATCCAAGGTTTGCCAAGTATCCCCGCATCCCGGTGCGCGAGTGTCCGGGATATGCTCCGTTGGTTGCACGAGACGGGAGCGCCGACGATTAGCTCCAGGTGTTCTTGCTTGCGGGGATGACCGAAGGTTGCGCTCCGCGGTCGATGGAGGGTCGGGCGTGACCGGAGTCACTGCGCAGCCCGGGATCTTTCCGCAGGATGAAAGCGTCACAAGCTAAATCCGCTTGGGAGTGAAAGGACCCCGATCATGTTCTTGAAGATTCTGGCGGCCGCCGCGATCGTTATATTTTTTGTTTGACTGATTGCTGTGCTCCAGGGTTGGAGCAAAAGTGGTTTCTCCCAACGGCTCACCGGCGTAGCTTTTATCCTCGCATTTGGCCTGGTCGCAGCTTGGGGTGCGCGCACCCTGTTTGGGATTTGGCGTTAAACCTTGGCAATCGACAAGCGGTTCGCCTAGTCGATGCGGCTCACGAGATCCCCAATTCCTTCGCCAGAGCTTTCCATTTGCTGTCGACCAGGGCTTTCGTTTTTGCATCCATGAGGATCTCGTCAGGCCAGGAACGCGTGAATCCTTCGCTGGCCCACTTCCGCGTGGCGTCGATTCCCATCTTCGAGCCGTAATTGGGCAAGCGTGAGGCGTGGTCGAGCGAGTCGACCGGTCCGAGCGTGAACTGAATGTCGCGCTCCGGATCGATATGGTTCAGAACCTTCAACGTCACATCGGCGAGGTCTTGCACGTCCACGTCTTCATCCACAACCACAATGCACTTCGTGAACATCGCCTGGCCGAGCGACCAGATCGCGTTCATCACCTTGCGCGCCTGTCCGGGATACGACTTTCTGATCGACACGATCATCAGGTTGTGGAAGATGCCTTCGATGGGCAGGTTAATGTCGACCAACTCGGGGATGGTGAGCTTCATCAGCGGCAGAAAGATCCGCTCCACCGCTTTGCCCATGTATGCGTCTTCTTGCGGAGGCTTGCCGACGATCGTCGTCGCGTAGATGGGATCTTTGCGATGGGTAATGCAGGAAACGTGGAAGACCGGGTATAGATCCTCGAGCGAGTAAAACCCGGTATGGTCGCCAAAAGGACCCTCGCTGCGCAGTTCCTCGAGATGAACGTGGCCTTCGAGCACAATCTCGCTCGAGGCCGGAACTTCCAAATCCACGGTCTCGCATTTGACAAGTTCGACCGGGGCCCCGCGCAGGAAGCCGGCAATCAGGTATTCTTCAATGTCTGGCGGGGCAGGAACGATCGCAGAGAAAGTCACAACAGGATCCGTTCCGATGGCGACCGCAACCTCCATCTTGCCGGACGGGCGTTCACTTTCAGCAAGCACCGAACCGCCCGACGAGCGCGCCATGACGTCGACCGCAGCCGACTTGCCTCCGACAGCCGCGCGCATGTGCTCACGCGCATGTTCCGCCCCCACTTTCTGCCTCTGCCAATGCATCCCCGCCGTTCTCTCGTCGTAGATCTGCATGCGGTACATGCCGAGGTTGCGCTTTCCGGATTTTGGGTCACGCGTGGTGACGCAAGGCAGCGTGATGAATCGGCCGGCGTCCTTGGGCCAGCATTGCAGGATCGGAAAATCGAGCAGAGAAAAGCTCTCAGGCTTGATGACCTCCTTGCAAGGACCGGTCCCAACTGTCTTCGGAAAGAACTTACCCATCTCGGCGAGCATGGGGAGCATCTTGATCTTGTCGAGAAAGCCCTGTGGCGACTTCACGTCCATGAACAGGCGGATCCGGTCGGCGATTTCGTCCAGTGAGTTCACTCCGAGAGCCAGCTTCATGCGCGCTTCGGCGCCGAACTGGTTGATCAATAGTTGAGAGCCGGGGTAGCCCCTTACATTCTGAAAGAGCAGAGCCGGACCGCCGGAGGCAAACCGTGTGGCGCGGGCGCCCTCGCCCGCGGACTGGCGCGCTGCGACCGTCTGTCCCGGCAAATGCAATTTGCATACACGATCGGTAATCTCGGCGATTTCCAGGATGGGATCGACTTGCGCCTGGACGCGCCTCAGCTCGCCGGCGCGGTCGAGGGCCGCAATCCATTGGCGGAGATCTTCAAAGGGCAAAGGATTCCCCTCTCGGTGACCGACGATTATAAGGGATTCAGCAAGAATCAAACGCCAGCAGGAAGCGCACGCGGGCCTCTCAGCCCTGTGAGATGATTCATCCCAACAGTCGAAAAACTGTCTGCTCCACTTCTTTCCAGGCAGAGGTGCGCGGATCAATCAAGTCGAAGTGATCGCCGCCCGGGATCTCCAGCAGGTGAACGTCTTCTTTCTCCCGGCCGCCATGTTTCTGTTTAGCGTTGACGTAGTCTCGACTGAAGCCGGGCGCGACGATATCGTCCGCAGCGCCATGAATGAGCCATTGACGCGCGTTTGGGATGGCAAGCTGCATGGGATCGGCCTCCCGGTAGTGATCCGGCACTTGCATGGGGGTGCCGCGGAGAAACTCGACCACGGCGTCGTTGCTGAGATGTAGCTGGAAAGCGCGTCGCAAGTCGACGGCGCCAGCGAGCGAAATCACCCGGGTAATGCTAGGTTCGTGCGCTGCAAGGCATAGTGCCAACTGCCCTCCGGCTGAGTGTCCCATGATCACAAACCTCTGCCGATCGACGTTGTGCTCATGGGCGTTTTGCCAAAGAAAGTTGTAAGCGGCACGGACGTCCGCGAAAGTACCCGGCCAGGCTCCGCCTTCATTGCCGACGCGCCGGTACTCAAGGTTAGCTGTGGCGACGCTCAAGGCCGTCAGGGCTGCGCACAAGTGGCCCGCGTGCTCCAGAGTGTACTTGGCGCGCCAGAAACCACCGTGAATATTGACCGCCAATGCATATGGTCCTACGCCCTTCTGCTTCGTTGAGGGCAGGCGCAGATCGAGAAATTGGTTCGAGTCTGAGCCGTAGGCGATGCGAACGTCGGCAGGGGGCGGTGGCAATGTGAGGATGTCGTCAGACATGGCCCGAGGTTGATTCTAACCGCCGCCGTGCGCTCGGTCACGCTGGTGTGTGGCAGGAGTCACTGCGCGAGAGCGGTTCAGGGGTCTAATGTCGCGCTGTTTTCCACGCACATTCATTTCAGTCAACATGATTCGGGAGGCGCTCGGCGGAGCGCTTTCTCGAGGGGTAACTATTCCTGAGTATTTTCCCCCAAGAAAGGAGGATCTCCCATGTTTGCCCGTGTTCTCGAATTCAGCCCGAAGCCAGAAAAGAAGGACGAACTGATCAGGATGATTCGTGAGGAAGTCCTTCCTGTTGCGAAGAAGCAACCAGGATTCCTCGATTATTTGCCGTTGATCCCTGAAGATGCCAACGAGAAGTTCATCACAGTCGGTCTGTGGACCGACAAGGCGCAGGCGGAGAAGTTCAGGACTAGCGAATCATTCGCGAGGTTGCAAGAAATGACAAAGCCCTTGCTTGCCACGCCGACTTCCTACACTATGAAAAACTACACAGTAGAGACCTCGCTGTGTGCGCACCTGGTGGACGCACTGACAACCGCTGCTTAGGCCGTCGCCTTGCCTTGATCCTCAGCCGGAGCGGAAAGTGCTCCGGCTTTTTGCTTGCCTGCCCGCAGGCTTACTGGTACTGTGGGCGGTTCGCCCCGGTCACCCGTGTGCGCAATGGATTAGGACTGAGCAGGTGGTGCGATTTCGAACGAACTCACTCGGCCGTGCCGCCTCACTCGTACCGCAGCGCCTCAATCGGATCCAGATTGGAGGCGCGCATGGCCGGCAACATACCGCTGATCACGCCGACAATTGCCAGAATTGTCGTCGCTACGACCAGAATCATAGGGGACACGATCAAACGGATGTCGCCGGCCTCGGCGTGCTTGGCAATCTCGCTGTAGAGCGGCAGCCGTCCCACTGACAGAGACACAACGTAGGACAGCAAGATGCCCAGCACGCCGCCGATCGCGGTGATCACTAAGGCTTCCGCGAGGAACTGTACCAGAATGTCCCGGCGCCGCGCCCCCAGAGCTTTCTCCACGCCAATCTCCCGCGTACGCTGCGTCACCGAGACCAGCATGATGTTCATCAGGCCGACACCGCCGATGCCGAGAGTGACCGTCCCAATAAACGCCAGCAGAACCTTAAGCGCCAAGCTAATGATGCCGAATTGCGAGAGCTGTTTCTGCGCGTCGAAGACGAACACCGCCCGTTCGTCTTCCGGCTTGAATCCGTGCGCCGCGGCCAGCGTCTCGCGAATCACTTTCGCCATCTTCTCGTGATCCAGGCCGGCTGAGTCGAGCCACATGCCATCGAGGTAGTGGTTATCCTTGACGACATTCATGGAGTTGTACGGGATGTAGACGACGCGGTTATCGTCGTCGTCGCCTTCCTGCATGCGCGGCTTGAGCACACCAATGACTTGGAAGGTGACTCCGTCGATGCGGATCGTCGATCCTACTGCCGGCATGCCTGAAAACAGCCGATCCCTTGCCTCCGAACCGATCACCGCGAACAGCCGGTGCTGCAGGTTGTCCGGATCATTGAGGAAGCGGCCCTGGTCGACCTCCAAATTCCAGATTTCCTCGATGGCAGGGTCCAGTCCCATCACCGGAAAAATGAAAGAGCGATTGTCGTTCTGGACCGTCGAATCCTTCTGCAACATACGGGCCACGTTCCGGCAGAGCGGGATGTTGTTGCGCATCAACTCAATGTCGTCGTTGGTGAAGCGGATCTGAACCCCAGCCTTGTTGCCGCCGGCTTCCTGCGAAGTGCGTCCGGGAAAAACGCCGACCGCGGTCGCGCCGAAGCTCTCGAAGATGTTTTGGATGGCACGGCCGAAGCCGTTTCCATAAGCCAGCAGAAGCACGACCGTCGCGATTCCCCACGCCATTCCCGCCATCGTCAATAGAGTACGGCGAAGATCATGCCGCATGGCGGAAACAGCCTGCCGAAACAGGTCGCGGTACGAAGGAACCACAGGGCGCAGCGCGCGAGGTTTCCGGTCGACAGCCTGGAACGGAATTGTTCCCTGCGCCATCTCGGGCGCCTCCGCCACGAGCACATCGTTGACTTCCACGTCTATTTCGCTCGAGGGTTCCTGCATCGTCATTCCTTGCGCAAAGCGTCCACCGGCTCCAGCATCGCCGCGCGGCGAGCCGGGTACAGCCCGGCGGCCACACCCGCGACCGAAAGCGCCAGGACCGCCACCGCGGCCGTCGTCGGTACCAGCTTCGGCGGATTGAATCCTTCGCCCAGATTGACCCCAGAAAGCAAGGCCATGAGTCCGCCCGCCGCAAAGATGCCGATTCCTCCGCTGAGCAGCGTCAGAAACGCTCCTTCCACGAAANCGCTCCTTCCACGAAAAACTGAAACATGATGCTGCGATTCGTGGCCCCGATGGCCTTGCGCAGCCCAATTTCACGGGTTCGGTCCGCTACCGCCACCAGCATGATGTTGATGATTCCGATCGCTCCCAGGGCCAGCGTCACCAGGCCCACACTGCCAAGAAACATGTTCATGGCATCGAATATCTTCCCGACCTGATCGACGGTTTGAACCGTATCCCATTCATCAAACGAATCAGGATTGCCAGGGTCAAAGCCGTGATTGCGGGCGATCACACGGTGGACCTCCTCCCGCGCCATCTCATGCACAGCCCGCGATTTGGGTTGATAGTTGATGAATGAGATCACGTCTGGGGCGTCGCCCACGTTCAGGGGAGGGAAGTCTTCGTGCATCGTGCTGAACGGCACAAAGCTTTGCAGGTTCCGCTGAATATCGTCTCCGTGGCCAATGCGCTGCAGCGTTCCGATCACCTCGAAGCGAATGCCGTTTAGCAGAATCGTGCTTCCAACCGAGGGCCGGCCCAGAAAGAGGGTGCGGCGGGTTTCGTCGCCCAGCACGATCACCCGGCGCTTCTGCGCGTCATCCATGGCGTTCAGCCAGCGCCCCTCTTTGATCGGCAGATAGCGGATCTGATTAAACGTTGCCGGAACCCCCAGAATATTCCCGCTCGATTGATAGAAATCGCTCACAGCCCGGATATCATTGCGACGGATGGCTGGCGCCGCTGCCCCCACGCTGGGGCAGGTGCGCAGAATGTCCTGGTAGTCGCGATAGGTCAGATAGTACTGGCGCAGCGACGTAAAACTCCCTTTCATGACCGGAGTTCGTCCCGACCAGATGAACATTATGTTCTCGCCGAGGGTGGCGAACTCTCGGCGATTGCCCGAGCGAAAGCCTTCACCCAGCCCAACCAGCAGGAGCAGCGATCCAACGCCCCACGCGATGCCGAACATGGTCAGGAACGAGCGCAGCTTGTGCGCCCAGAGGCTCCTGAGGGTTTGGCGAAAGATGTCGAAGATAAGGCGCACACGACTCTCTCTCATTATACGGGGATGCAGAGGTTCTGGTTGCGGCAACGGTCGGCAGTTTCACCCATTGTGGTTGAGACTCAACCTTGATTGCAGCGCCCAGCTTCCGGCTCTCGGGCCCAGACTGCCTCGGGCGTCAGACAGCGGCCCCGAGTGAACCAACGCTGGTTGCCGGAAGCCGGCAGCCCGAAGTCTGGCGTCGGCCTTACGCTGCGAATCGCAGAAGCCGGTTACTGAGGTCTGGGGTCTAAAGTCCAAGGCCCAGTCTTTGCAGAAATCCGTTCCGATTCGCCTGCAAGTTGAGTATTCTCTACCCAGATGAGCACGCTGGCTCTGACCGAGTTGTTGGGTGCCACGGTGTATGACCCGTCTGGCGCGGTAACTGGACGTGTGCGCGAAGTGGCTTTGTCCCCACAGGAAGACCGCTCCCGGATCGCCTCGTTAATCGTGAAGACCAAGTCCGGGAACCGCGTGCTGCCCTTTGCCGCCGTTTCCGCGATCAACGGGGGCATTCGCACCGCAACCACGGCGGGAGAGTGGCCCGCGGCGAACGGCACCGAAGGCCTGTTCCTGCTGGAGCGCGATCTGCTCGATCAGCAAGTCATCGATATCAACGGCCGCAAAGTCGTGCGGGTCAACGACGTGGATCTGCAACTCGACACGCAGAAGGAAGCAGGCCGCCCGCACCCGGTGCTTCGTGTGCAGTCGGTCGATGTGGGAGCACGCGGTGCGGTGCGCCGCCTTCTCCGCGGAATCGCGCCCAAAGCGGCCCTTCGAGCGTTGCTAGCCAGGATCCCGCCGCGCAGCATTCCCTGGAACTACGTCGACCTGATCGAGACCGATCCCTCCCGCCGGGTGAAGCTCAACATCTCCCATGAAGGTTTGGCGAAGCTCCATCCTGCCGATATCGCGGACATTGTCGAAGAACTGGCGCCCGACGAACGGCAAGCAGTCTTTCAGACTCTCGATGAAGAAGTGGCCGCTGAGGCTCTGGAAGAAGTAGAACCCAAGGTGCAGAAGGCGATCGTTGAGGCGCTCGACTCGGAGCGGGCGGCCGAGATCGTCGAGGAAATGGGCCCGGACGCCGCCGCCGACCTGCTCGGGGAGCTGCCCGAAGACCGCACAGAACAGATTCTGGTTCAGATGGAGCCCGAAGAGCGGCAGGAGGTCGTCGAACTCCTCGAACACAAAGAAGAAACCGCTGCCGGCCGTATGACCACCGAGTTCCTTGCGCTGCCGGTGGCGGCCACGGTGCAGAACGCCATTGACTCCATGCGGCACTTTGAGGGCGGCGTCGAGGCCGTAAGCACCATCTACCTTGTGGACTCTCACGGCACCTTAGTCGGAGCCGTGCCTCTGCCTAAGATCGTGCTCGCGGACGCCTCCACTCCAATGCTGTCCTTAACCCAGGAGCCGCTGGTGCTCAGCCACGAAGGCGTCGGCGACAATGAAGTGGCTGAACTGTTCGATAAGTACAACCTGCTTATGCTGCCCGTCGTGGACGAGCGCAACAAGTTGACCGGCGTGATTACCTCTGACGACGTTATCAGCATGCTGAGAGCGAAGCTGTAAAGGTGTCGGGACCCGGCAGCACACCGATCTGGCGCTCCTCGCAGAAACGCGGAGTCCAGTGTAGAGAATTGCCGCTCGATCGAAGCTAGCACGTAATCTTGGCTTTCTGCTGCCGCCCATTTCATGTTAGCCTGCATTTATGAGGGGGTATTAATGACCACGCTAAACAAAGTAGTTACTTCCTTACAGCAAGAGTATTCCCGGCTCGAATCTGAGCTGGGGAAGGTAAGGAAGGCGCTGGACGCCCTCGGCCAAGCCAGCGGGAACAAGCTCAGGAGGAAACGCCGTATCCTGAGCAAGGAAGCCCGCCGGCGCATCGCCGAAGCGCAGCGGCTGCGCTGGGCAAAAGTGCGCAAGCAAGCCGCTTAGTCACAAGTGCAGTAGACGAGTAAGTGCAGTAATCTTTGTAAGTACGCAATGGCCTCGTTCGTAACTTCTCCCAACTGATTGCGGACGAGGCCTTTGTCGTGACCGGAAAGGTGAGCTAAAGGTTTTTGATTCCCTCAAATCTAGGTCCAGCGAAACCACCGCAACGCCAGCACGAACGAAATCCCGCCCCAAAGAACCATCACCAACAGTCGCGGCCACTGATGTACAAGAGGTGTGCCTTCTAGAATGCTGGCACGGAGAGCGTCGTTCAAAGCCGTCAGGGGCAGCGCTTTGATCAAAGGATGGATAACTGCCGGGAATCGCTCGTAAGAGAAGAACACGCCAGAGAAGATCCACATAGGCATCATCACCACGTTTATCAAGCCGCTGACCGACTCAATTTTCTGCGCGCGACTTGCGGTTAACAGCCCCACGCCACCGAAGGTCAGCGCGCCGATGGCACCGAGCAACGCAACGGCAAGAAACGATCCCAGGACGCGCATGTGAAACACGAGAATGCCGAAGGCCAGCAGCAAGCCGACTTCGATGACCATGAGAACGACACGGCTCGACATCAGGGCAAGCAGAAAATCTCCGCGCCGCATGGGCGTGGCCACGAAGCGCTTGAGCAGTTTGCGCTGCCGCATGTCGACCAGAGCAAACCCGATGCCCCACATGCCGGAGTTCATCAGGTTCATCCCCAGAAGACCGGGAATCAGGAAGTCGATGTAGCGGGATCCGGGCTCAGACGAGGTGACTGCTGTTGTGGGCACAACGTCTTTGCGGCCGACCGCGGCCTGCAACGCATCGTTCGCCTCGGTCTTGGCCAGCACGCTCTCGGGGCGCGCCGGATCATAGCGATATTGAAATCCTTCCTTGCCGTCAGGCTCGATGATGAGATCATACTTGCCCAGACGGAAGCCTTTGCGGGCCTCTTCCGGACTCTCCACGTGAATCTTGAAAGCGGAATGTTGGGGAGAGCGATCGAGCAGTGACTGTGCGTCTTGCGCTCCAGCACCAGAGACGATCACGACGGAAGCCGCGTCCCCGGGCTTGTTGCGGAACGCAATGCCCAGTCCCAGCGCCAGCAGCAGCGGGAAGACGAACACCCAGAAGATGACCTCGGGTTCGCGCTTGAGTTCCAGCATGCGTGCCCAGAGGAGATGCGAGTATCCAGACCAGCGGCCGTTGCGGGGGACGGAGCGAGGTTCTGGAGCCCTGCCTGTCGTGACCGGTGTTTTTTGTGCGACGGTCATAAGGGCTCTTCGATTCACTCGTCCCGCAGATGCCGCCCCGTCAGGCGCACAAAGACGTCTTCTAGACTTGCCTGGCGCGTGGTCAGATGCTCGAGCGCGTTGCCTTGCTTTTCGACCTCATCCAGCAGCGCGGGGATGGTCAAATGCGGCTCCTTCACCGTCAGGGCCACAAGACCATCGTCGGCACGCACCGATTCAACGCTAGGCAAGGCACGCCACACATCTTGAAATGCGCCGTTGGTGTTCCCACTTACTTCGAACTCGACCACGTGATGTCCGCCGAGCCGGTCGATCAACTCGGCCGGGGAGCCCTCGGCGATGACCTGGCCGTGATCCACGATGGCCAGGCGGTCGCAGAGCCGTTCCGCCTCGTCCATGTAATGCGTGGTCAGCAAGACCGTGCCACCGTCGCGCTGAAATTGGCGGATGATATCCCACAACTGGCGCCGGCTTTGCGGATCGAGCCCCGTCGTGGGCTCATCGAGAAACAGAATCTTAGGGTTGCAGACGAGGGCGGTCGCCACGGCCAGCCGCTGCCGCTGTCCCCCAGAGAGCTTGCCCACCCACGAGTCGGCCTTCTCGGTGAGCTGCAGCTGTTCGAGGACATCGTCAGACGAGCGCGGCTGGCGATAGAAGCTGGCGAAGAGCTCGATGGTCTCGCGGACGGTAAGTTTCTCGGAGAGGCGCGTCTCCTGCAGCGAGATGCCCAGCCACTCGCGCATTTCGCGCTCGTTCACGTCCCAGGAGTGGCCGAGAATCCGGACCTCTCCGGAGGTTGGCTGCAGCAGCCCTTCCAGAATTTCGATCGTGCTGGTCTTTCCCGCGCCGTTGGGGCCGAGCAGGCCGAAGCATTCGCCCGCCTGAATTTCGAGGCTGAGCCCGCGCACGGCTTCCACCTTGCCGTCATAGGTCTTGCGCAGGTCGCGGCACTGGATGGCGGCGGGCACGGAGTGATTCTACCGGATGATGATCGCGGCCGTCGCGCCAGCCGCCATCCCGGCCAACACAATCGCATCCTTCTTCGACAAAGGCTTCCTCCCCGTGCAAGTGATCCTGCTAAAATACCGCATCGCCGGAATTCCTTCCGTCATCTTCGTCCCATGCGCATCCTCAAGCGCGGCTTCACTTGACGGCGCTTTCTCTAAGACGCCCGTGTGTCGTTGAGAACCAGTGGTCAGTTCCCAGTAGTCAGAAGTCATCTCATAAATCCGTTTTGAAGGGGCTCGGCTTCAGCCGAGCCGTTCAGGG
>OCOJ01033177.1_pt5 | contig 15710 bp, 11 predicted proteins | sample 1539251 | NCBI WGS metagenome assembly OCOJ01 (sample SAMN01911457, study PRJEB22624) | soil metagenome | biome: Soil | place: Malaysia | collected 2012-04-30 | depth RA_metagenome m | reverse complement strand
GTCGATACCGGTGCCGTAAAACTCGATGGCATCGGTGGGAGAGGCAAAGCCGGAAGTGTGCCCTGTGAGAAGCAGCGGTTGCTCCATCCCCTCGGCGTAGAGATGCAGTAGGCGGACATCCGTATTCGGATCGAGACCGGCGGAGAAGAGCTGGGCAAACGGGATGTGATACCAGCCCTCCTGGTCCACGGAAATTTTCACTGCGGCATAATCGGCGGCGTTGAAAAGCGGCACGCCAACCGGCGGCACAGGCAAGATGGGTCGCGGGGTCATGATTCGCGGGCTTTGGGAGTTTGCAGGCCGCGCGTCCGAATGAAGCTGGCTAAGGGTGGGCGAAACCGGCAGCGCCTCTGCAGCTTGTGCCGCAGCTTGGGGCTGATTTTTGACGGTGGAAGCCGGTTCCGGATAAGCCGGGCCGTGCAGCGTCCGGGTTCCATTGACGTCCAGATCTTCAATCCAGTAGGCCGCGTTGGGGGAGGGTTGCGGGTCAACCCAGGCGTACGATTTCGCGGCGTGTTGCGGCCGCGAAGCGCGCAGGAGCAAAGCGGAACCGGCAATGACAGACGGATTTATTCGATGCCGACCCGATGCATCTTCACGATAGAGGTGGAAGCCGAGATTGCGTGATTCTTCCAACGTGCGCCAAAGAAGACGGACGGAGCCGTCCGGTTGCAGGAAGGCACGGAAGGAAGCGAGGTCGACGGCAGTGGGAGCTTGAATGATCGTGCCGGCGCACGAGTTAGGCACAGGAGCGGTTGAGCCAATGCATGCGGACGTGTTTGGGTTGGAGGTTGTGGTTGCGAGCGACGCGGTGTTGCAGGAGGTATAGACGTTGGAAATGCCATTGCAGGTCACGGCGCCAGAACCAAAAACGGTCGCTGAGACATTGATGGTCACAACAGCCACACTGCCAACTGCAAGGCTGCCGAGATTGCAGGTGACCGTTGTAGTGGAAGAGGAATAGGTGCATGTGCCCTGCGTCGAGAAGGACGAGGAATAAGTAACCTGAGCCGGAATGGGGTCGGTGACCGTGACACCCTGGGCGATGGCCGGGCCGTTGTTTGTCACCAAGATGGTGTAGGTAAGGTTGGTGTTCTGATCGACAGGGTTTGGCGAAGCCGTTTTGACGATACTGACATCGGCTTGCGTAGGAGAGGCCACAAGCGTGGTGACGGTAGCAGTGTTGTTGCTGGGGTTTGGATCCGAAACGGAGCTGGAAATTTTCGGGGAGTTGGTAATCGTGGTGCCGGGAGCAGTGCCGAGGTTGACCTTAACGACCAATGGAAAATTGACGACTGCGCCAACAGCGAGAGTCTGGCCAGAATTCAGAGTGCAGGTGAAAGTGCCGGTGTTGCCAACCGCGATAGTGTTGCAGGTCCAGCCGGCGGGTGCGGTGAAGGCGGAGGCGAGAACGGTGTTGGCCGGAATGGCGTCGGTAAAGGTAACGGTTGTGGAGCCGGATATGGTGATGGCGGTGGGACCATTGTTGGTAATGGACTGCGTGTAAGTAATGTTGTTGCCCGGAGTCACCGGATTGGGAGCGCCGGAAGCGGAGACAGCCAGGTCGGCCTNGGCCAGCGGTAGCCACAACGGTGGTGGCCGTGGCGGAATTGTTTCCTGTATTTGGATCGGGAGTGGAAGCGGTGATGTTGGCTGTGTCTGATATGACCGTACCGGAAGGGGTTGTGGAATTGACGTTGAGGACGACCGCAAATGTGGAACTCGCTAAAGCTGCGAGGGAGTTATCGACGCAAGTGAACGTGCCGGTGCCACCGACCGGGATGGTATTGCAAGACCAACCGGAAGGTGGCGTGAAGGCAGCGCCCAGAGTTGTGTTAGCAGGAATCGTTTCGGTGAAGACAGCGGTAGCCGCGGCCGCGGGACCGTTATTGGTAACAACGGCAGTCATGGTGACGTTGGAACCGGCGAGAACGGTGGGAGAAGAGGCAGTCATGGTGACCGCCAGATCGGCGGTAGTGGAGGTGGCAACGGTGGTAATTACCGTGGCGCTGTTGTTGGCCAGATTTGGATCCGAGGTGCCAGAAATGATGTTGTCCACATCCACAATTTGCGTGCCGTTTGGCGTCGCTGCACCAACCTGGACAACGACGGTGAAAGTGCCGGAGCTGCCGTGTGCAAAATCGGGATTTGTGCAGGTGATGTTGCCTGTGCCACCGACAGCGGGAGTAACACAGTTCCATCCAGCGAGTGAACTGATGGACTGGAATGTCGTGTTTGCGGGAATGCTCTCGCCGAAGACGGCGTTGACGGCGTCAAAGGGGCCGGCATTCGCTACGGTCTGGGTATAGGCAATGTTTCCGCCTGGAGCGACCACGAGGGGAGAAGCGGAGTTGGTTACGGAAAGATCGGCGGAGGCGCAGTAGGCGCCGGATTGTGTGCCTGGTGTTTCTGTGATGACGTGGGTTGTCGCCAAAATGCCAGCTTGGCCGGGAGTGGCGCCGTAGGAATCTTGCACCGTGTCGGTGTAGCCGTTGACACCGCCCGCAACATTGGAACTTGCAGGTGTGGCAGAAAGAAAAATGACGCCGCCCCCACCGCCGCCGCCCGGGCCATGACGCTGGCCGGAAAAGCCACCAGGAGCCTCTTCGGGCCAAGCGTCTCCCCCGTTGCCACCGGCGGCGCTAACCGTCAGCCCGCCGAGCCCACCGCTGTTGGCCAAGACTAGAATGGAGCCACCGGCGCCCGCACCGCCGGTACTGTCATTGTCCGTGCTGAGAGTGGATTGGCCATTGGAAGTAATGGTGCCGGTGCCAGTCGCGGATCCTGCGTGAATGATGATGATGCCGCCGCCGGCGCCGCCGCTGCTGTAGATCCCGGTGCAAGTGGCCCCGCAATTGGCGTTGTGGTTCGTGGCGGATATGAAGTACGAACCATTGTTGGTCGTGCCCGCGCCGCCGCCACCGCCCATGACAAGAGCGCTAGTCGAAGCGGGGAAGGCTGCGCCACCAAATCCGCCGTCGGTGGAGTTCAGCGCGACAAAGCTGTTCCACCCATACCCGCCGAGTCCGCCAGCCCCGCCGTTTCCTCCGGCCCCGCCGCCGGAATTGTAGTCATTGGCAGCAGGGTCGCCGTCGGTGCCGCCGCCACCAGCGTTGCCCGGTGCACCGCGTGCGTAACTGCCGTTGGGCAGACCTTCGACGCCCGTGTCGGTTGCTGTAGTCGTGGTAGTGATGGCGGCGGGAGCTAAATATCTCGGCGCGCCCGCAATGCCCTCGCCCTTGGAGCCGTTTGTGGCGTCCGTAGCGAGGGTGACATAGTCCGTATCCGCACCGGTGCCGCCCGCGAGTATTCGTCCGCCGCCCCCACGGAAACCGAGGGCATCGGCAGCCACGGTGCCGCCCAGAGTGAGTTGGGAGGAGACGTCAAGGGCCAGCACGCCGCCGACCGAGCCGTTCCAAGCGAGAGGAACAAGTCCGGAGCTAAGCGTGGCTGAGGTGTACTGCGGAACACGAATCACCTGGTAGGTCTGCTGTCCTTGTGTGGCGGAATAGGCATTCAGAGTGTAGGCATTCAACAGGCCGCCGTTTTGTCCGGAGCCGGTGAATTGAAGTGTGCCGCCGGTGACCGGCACGGCGTTCGTAGCAGTAATGAATTCGAACAAACCTGAACTGCCGAGGCTGGTAGAGCCGTATCCCAGGCCTGGATTACCACTGCCATAGGAGCTGGTGTTGGTGCTGTTAATCGCCGCACCCTGCATCTGGATGATGAGCAGCAAATCACCGGCGCTGACCGGCGATGATGCGCCGCTGGCAGCGCCAAGAGCAACGGACGTCGAACCTGCGGCAAGAGTGCCGGCGGTCGAAGGGGGAAAGTAGGTGTTGACGATACCAGTAAGAGTTCCGCCCGCGCCGTCGCGGCCGGGGCTGGCGCAAACGAGAGGTTGAACAACGGTGACTACGGAGGCGGTGTTGTTGCTGGCGTTCGGGTCGCCCGCCAGAGTGACCTGCGCGGTGTTGGTGAGAGTCGTTGGAGTGGCGGGAGCCGTCACCGTGATGGAAATCGTGGCGTTCGCGCCCATAGCCATGCTGCCGGTGAGCGAACATTGAATTGTGGTTGCGCCGCTGCAGTTCCATCCCGAAGGCGCATTGATGGAAACGAGAGTCCCACCGGAAGGAAGAGTGTCTGTAAGTACGTTGGTGGCGCCGTTGACCGTGGCCTGGCCGAGATTTTGCACCAGAATGTTGTAGGTAAGGTTTGAGGAGATGAAGACCGGGGTGGGCGAAACAGACATGGAGACGGCCAAGTCGGAGGCGTTGGTGGGCTCGACGAGGATGCTGGTGATAGTCGTGTTGTTGGCTGGATTCGAGTCATAGGTTTGGGAGGTTACGGTGGCGGAATTGATGATCGTTGTGCCCGCAGCAGGAGCAGGAGGAGTCGGACCGGGGTTCACCTGGAGGGTAATGACGATCGAGCCAGTCGAGGAGCCACCTGTGAGATCGGAGTTGAAAGTACAAATGATTGGACCGGTTCCACCGACAGCGGGCGTGGTGCAAGTCCATCCGGCGGCGACGATACTCTGAAAATTGGTGTTGGGGGGCGTTTGTTGGTACACGACGAGTGTGCCGCCAGGGACAGTAAAGGAACCTTTGTTGGAGGCAACCTCGGTATAGGTATACGTAGCGCCGGTGGCAACGACGGCTGCGGATGGAGTTTGGGTCATGGTCAGGTCAGAGGACTCGACGGTCACGTTGGAGGTGGCCATAACTGGGGAAGTGTTGGCGCCCTGAGCGGTCACGGAATCCGGAATCACCATGCCATCTGGAGTTCCCGCGTTCACCGTGACGACGATTGTAAAAGTGGTGGTGCGGTTGTTCCGGTAGGTGTTGTTATCGGTGCAAGTGATTACTCCGGCTGCGTAGTTGCAGTTCCATGTGCCGCTGCCGGCCGCGTTTGCCGAGACGAAAGTCGTGTCGGGCGGCAGGTTTTGTGTAACGGTGACTGGCCCGTTGACTGTGACGCCGCTGGTATTCGACAGAACCTGCGTGTAGGTAATATTCGCGTTGGGGGTCACGGTTGTGGGGGATGCCGTGTCTGTGATGGAGAGTGCCTGTGCCGCAGCAGGCGTCGCCTGGAAAACGACACCAAGTAGAAGGAGTAAGACAGGCAGCAGGAAGGAGCGAAGACGCCGGCTTCGGAGTGCCGCTGCCCGCGCGAGACGGTGCATGTGGGTGCGGAAGGCATGCCAAAGGGCAGTCCCCGGCAGGGTCAGGGAAACGGAGTTCCCCGCGCGGCTGAGCGTGACGACCCTTCCCAGTGCGCATGAGGGAGATTGATCGGGTTCCAGGCCGGTGTCGCTGGAGATAACGAGCCTGCCGGAGACAGGTTCGGTTTCCATAACGCGGTGGATGAGTAGGCCATCGGCGTTCTGTACGAGAGCAACGTCGCCGGGACGAAATTCGCCGGGAGCAAGAGGGGCCACGGTGACCAGGTCGCCATCGAGAAGATTGGGGCGCATACTTTCCCCGTGCACACGGAAACGAACGGCGTTTCCGCGCTTGAGGAGGGCGGAGCAGAGCTCTGCAAACAGACGGGAGTTCTTGCGGATCAAAGGCTCAGACCCGGACATGACGGATAACCTCCACCACATCCGGGGTCGGAGCGAAACGGAAGATCGAGCAGGGTACGGAACGGGTGATCTGTTCGACGAAATCCAGACTGAAACGAATTCCGCCCTCCAAGTAATGAGGCACGAATGCGCGAGCAAACAGTTCCGCCGCGGCAACCGGCTGGGCGATGGGGATGAGTTCGTTTCCCGGCGATTGCTCGAGGAAGAAGATCGCGGAAAGAGGAGCGCGGCCGGGTGAAGCTACACCGGCGTCGCCGTGCCAGGGAGTGCCGTACATCCAGAATTTGTTTTCCTGTTTGCGCAGAATGATGCGGTCGTCGCTCAGCAGGCGCACGCCAGGCTGCGCCTTCCAAAGCCGGGCCATCGTGCTTTTTCCGGCGCCGGAGTGGCCGAGGAACAGGTAGCCACTTCCGTCTTCGTTGGCTAACCCAAGGGCATGGACTTCCACGCCTTCGCCAAGCGCCAACCGGTGCATCATGGCCAGTTCATCGAGGGGATATTCGAGCGGGAAGATCTGGCAGCCCGCCGCATATGCGGGACGGCTGAGAACCACGTGGCCACGCGCGAACGACGGATCAAACCAGGCCGCCTTATAGGGCTGCGTGCCGACCGCGGGGCTAGAAAAATAGAATTGCGTTCCCGTCGACGAGTGATAGGCAGACCACAATCCACCGGAAGCGAATGAAGGGGGCATGCCGGGCAGTTCCAGAGATTCGGCCCAGGAGATGTCCAACTCAATATCGCAAGCCGGTTTGGGTGCAGACGAAAGCAGGAAGGGCCTGTGCTCGGGATCAATTGCCACGGCCATATCTCCGGCGCACCACAGGCCTAGGGAGAATCCGCCAATTTGAATGGCGAAACGGGTCGCCTCATTCAGCTTTGTGGATAAGATTGCCGCCGCGTGTGCCATCGTTTTTCTCTGTGCACCTGAATCACGACCCGAAGGTTCTACAGCGCAAGGCTGCACCGCAGGACCCGGAAATGGGTCCGGCAGCACCGGTGATTTTGCAGTGGCCGAGAACCGCCTCTTCCGGACGGAGGCTTACGCGGACCACCTGCGGAGTCTGATAGGGGGCCTTGGGGTTGCGCTTGGTTTTCTTCTTTCCCTTCATGGCCGTAAATTCCTGCCTCGGGTGTCAGCGGAAATGACTGCCACAGGAGGAGCAACCTCCCGCGGAACAACCCGTGCCATTTTCCAGAACAGGAAGGAGCGAACTTGAGCGTGGCAAGGCAATGATGTTTGGCAAAACGGGGGATTCCTGATTCAAGCGTTGGGCCGATTTCCGCAGGGAATCGTGCTGGCTGCCTCCCGAACAGCAGTCGCAATGGCCGTGCTCAGGAACCTGGATCCCCAAGGCAAAAGCACGCAGGTGAGCGACCTGACAGAGAAAATCCACCGGTGATTCCGCGTCGCCGCTCTCGAGTTCGCCGTTGGCGGGACACATGCTGCAGAGCGACTTGATGCGGCAGTTTGTGCAGATGGTCTCGCGGGTATTCCGGGTTGAGCGAATCTCTTTCAGCCGGCCCTCCCAGCCCTCGGCGAAAGAGCCGGAGCGCAGGTCATAGCCGTCGCGGTGCGAAAGGACGCAAATGGTCATGCGGCCCTTTGGATCAATGGCGCAGCCGTTATACCCACCGCCGCAGGTGTATTTGTTCGCGGAGGGGGCCAGATTTGAGGCGAGTTCCGCTTCCGCCATCCGCGCGTATTCCGCCCGGCGAACAGGATCGCGAAAATCGAGAGCGACGGCCTGCTCTGGGGTCAAGCGCACGGCAAGCGGGCTCTGGGAGCAGTCCGTGCGGGGATTCACCAGGGGATCGAACTTGAACTCAACTCCGAGTTCTTGTTCGGCGAGACGCTTCATCTCATAAACTTCGTGGTAATTGATGGTCGTGGGAACGGTCTTGAGCTTCAGCGGCAGGCGACGCTCGAGCAGAAGCCGAACTCCCCTAAGGCAGCGATCAAAAGAGCCGGGGATTTTTGTCAAGGCTTCGTAGGTCTCGCGGGTAGCGCCGTAAAGCGTGATCTCAATGTTGAAGGGGCGATACTCGACCAGATGATCCGCGATGCGGGGAGTGATCATCGTGCCATTAGTGAAAAGGGTGATGAGGAAGCCGCGCTTTTTGGCTTCCGTGTAGATGTCGAGAAAGTCCTTGCGCGCGAAGATTTCGCCGCCGGTATAAAGAATCCAGAGGCAGCCGAGTTCGACCAATTCGTCCAGGAGACGGACGTGCTCCCCAAACGAGAGTTCCTGCTTGCGGGCGTTCGCATCGCTCATGGGCAGATTGTTGTAGCAGTGCTGACATTCCAGGGGGCAGCGGTGGGTGACCTCAATGGACACTTCCACGGGCACACGGCGGCCTTGAGACCGCTGGTGGATCAGGCTGGAGAAAGCGCCATATGTCGCTGTCTGGGTCACATTCGAGCCTTTTTTGGGCAACCTACGCTTCGGAGTGAATGAGCTTTTCCTCGATAAGCGAATCGAGAAATGCCTCAATGTCACGCTCTGCTTGAACTGCCGACACTTCAAATTCGTCGCAAATCCTCTCCACCATCTCAGCGATGGTGTGCCCCTCGGTCAGGAAATCCCAGAGAACGGACCCGACCGGGTTCAAGGTGTAAAGAGAATTGAGATCACCGACACCGCTGCGAATGGGGACGATGATGAGTTCGCCTTCAATCTTCCGCGACACCACATCCTGGTTGCGCGTGTAGCGGACCTGCTGACAAGCAATGGACATTCTTCAGACCTCCGTCGTACTGGAACCATGAAGCAGGGGGGGCGGCCCACGGAACAGTGTGTAGTACTGGAACTAGGGTGTCATGCGAGGAAAGCGGGGGTGTTCCGTAATGGTACTTAGTTACAAATTAGGCATATGTTTCGGCTGTTCGGGTGAGGCCGCGAAGGGATCCAGGCTTTTCCGCTGGATCTGAAGACTCAAGCTAGGAACCGTTGGCAACGCCGGAGCCAGAATGAAAGGTGACAATGAAACGCGATTTAGCGTTTGTTCCTGCGGGCGAGGCGGACGGCTTCCGTCAATGCCTTGGCCATGTCTACAATCTTGCCGGATTCGTTCCTTCTAAGTGCCGCTAGATCAACCAGATCGGCACCAACCCCCAAGGCAAAGGCGCCTGCCGAGAAGTACTCGGCCGCGTTGGACAGGTTGACGCCTCCTGTCGGGACAAAGAGGCCGTCCGGAAACGGAGCTTTTAACGCCTTGATGTGCTTGGGTCCGCCGACGCTGCCGCAGGGAAAGATCTTTATGACCCTCGCGCCAGCCTCCTGGGCGGCCATCACCTCGGTGGGGGTTAGGGCGCCGGGCATAGCTAGGATGCCCCGCTTGGCGGCGATGTTCAGAACTGGAACAGAGAGCCCAGGACTCACCAGGAATTGCGCGCCGGCATCGAGGCACATTTCGGCTTGTTTTGCGGTCGTAACTGTCCCGGCTCCGGTTAGCACGTCGTTTCTGCAGTGGCGGACAAGTTCCTGAATCATGACCGGTGCGTCCGGCACAGTCATTGTGATCTCGATAATGAGAATCCCGCCAGCGCAGATCGCGTCGACAGCACGCCGAGCTTCTTCAAGGTTGGCCGCGCGCACCACAGGAATAATCGCGATCTCATGAATCTTCCGAATGACATCTTCGATCGTCACAAACGTGCTCCTAGAACTCCGCTGGCCCGCCGCCATCGTCAAAGCATTCATTTTTGGCGGCCTGTTCTCGTTGCTACCCGGAACTTTGACCCGCAGGAACGAGATTTCGCGAGGGATCGACCAGGAGCCACGCCAGCGCGCCAAGACCGCTAAGGGCGGCGGCAACTAGGAAAGGATAAGTCCATCCCAGGTGAGCGGCAATGACGGGTGTAAGCAAGGCTGTCGCGGCTCCGCCGAGTTGCGCTCCCATGTTCATGAACCCGGAGGCAGAGCCGGCGCTCCGGCCCGCGACATCGGCGGTCACGGACCAATAACTGCTTTGGGCAAGGTAAAGGGCACCAGCTCCTCCGGCAAGGACAAGGCTGGCTAACCTGTGGCTGGCGGCATGAGAGCCAAATACAAGAAGAATGGCCGCAAGGGCCAAGGCAAACACGGCGATACCGCAACGCCCCACACGCTTTCCATAAGCCTTGCTCAACTTGTCGTTGATGACGCCGCCTAGCAGGCTGCACGCGACCATGGCTAGAGGCGGGAAAGAACTGTAGAAGGCACTCGCCTTAAGATCCAAGCCGCGCACCTTGGCGAGATAAATGTAGAACCAGCTAAAGAAGATCCAGGCGACATATCCGAAGCTGAAGTAGCTCAGAGTGACCGCCCAGACCTCCCGGCTCTGGAGAATGACGCTCCAGGGAATTCGGCCATTGGCAGAGACATTCGCGTTGTTTCTCTCTGACCCTGCTGCAGGCGTGGGAACACTGCGGGAAGTCCGGCCACTTTGGATATGCGTCAGTTCCGCAGCGGAAACCGCTGGATGCCCTTCCGGGGTATCGCGCGCAGTGAGAAACCAGATTGCGCCAGCCAGCAGACCGATGAGCGCGCTGAACCAGAAGGACCACCGCCAGCCGTAATGGACCATGATGTAAGTGACAAAGACCGGAGCTGAACCCGCGCCTGCGCCTACTCCCGCGAAAATCAGGCCGTTCGCAATACCCCGCTCCTCGGTGGGAATCCATCGCGAAATGAACTGATTCGAAGCAGGGAAGATGATCGCTTCGCCCGCGCCCAGCGAAAACCGAACGAGGATAAACACGAGAAGGGCACCGACGAGGTTGGGCGAAACAGCGGCCGTGAGCGCAGTGAAGATCCCCCACCACAGCACACCGCCCGTGAGAACGCGCCGCGGGCCCAGCCGGTCCGCCAGCCAACCGCCCAAAGTCTGAAACAACGCATAACCCCATAGAAAAGCACTGAAGACCCACCCCAGTTGTACCTGGCTGAGGTGGTATTCCGCGGCGATGGAACTTCCGGCAACCGAGATGTTCACGCGATCGAGAAATGAGACAGCGCTCAGAATGAATAACCAGAAGACGAGGAACCAGCGCACGTAGCCATGCCCTGGCTCAGACATGGAGCCACCGCGGCTGTCCAGATGGGCTATCCGAAATCATGCAGAACTCAGAGCCTGCCAAATTTCTTGACAGCTTCCTGGATGGACTTGAGCTTTTCGATGTACGCGTACATCGAATGCTCCTTGAAATCCATCTCCTGCGCCAGAGCCAGGACTTTCTGAGCATCCGCACGAGGGACAGCCACGACGCCATCCTGATCGGCGGTTATGATGTCGCCGGCCTTCACCGCGACGCCGTCGCAAATAACGGGTATGTTGGAACCGGCGAACCTGTAATGATGAATCGAAGTGGAGGGCACGATGCCCAAGGAGTAGACGGGAAAGCCGATCTTCTTTAGGTAGGCGACGTCGCGCACGCCACCGTCAATGACGGCGCCGGCATACTCGCGGGAATACATGGCGGTGCCCATCAGGCCACCCATCCCGGCAATGTCGATGCCGTCTTCCACGACCATAACGTAGACGGAGTCTTTGGAACCCTGGTCGATTGCCGCGAGCATGCCGTTCAGAGCGTCGGGATCCTCATTTTGCTCCTTCTTCAGGAGCACGGTGACGGCAAAACCTGCGAATTTTGAGGGAAAGATCGGGCGCATTCGGTGGGACATGTACATTTTGTGTCCCGTGAGTTGTTCGAGCGCATCCGATACGGAAGCAACTTCCACGTGGCGATAGCCTGCCAGGAGCGCAGCGGGGTCCCCCGCGGACGGCGTCTGCGGGCGGGAGCGGGCCGTGAGGAATCCCGCGAAAACAGCAACGACAATCACAAAGAGGAAGGCGACTGCGGTCTTGCGAAAACTTGCGCCCCGGGCAATAGCAACCAGCTTGTTCATGGACCCTCCTAATGGCAAGCGACCAAACTTTATCACTAGTTATTGGTACTCGTGGATTGCCGCGAGGCTGTCGAGTCTGGGATGGCGAAGGCCCTCAAAGAAATGCCATTTCGAGTGGCGGGTTCAGCCGCGAGAAATCTGCTGTTTTGCATATAACAGAAAAAGCAGATCCCTCGCTACGCTCGGGATGACAAAGCGGAACATGTTGCTATATTAGGCCAGCATCATCAGGGTAAGCCAGCGCTGACGCTTTGCCCTCTCGACAAACTCCCGGCGGGAGGTCAGAATGCGCGGAGCGGGTTACCATGCCGGATTTGGTTGCCACTTTTGAATCCAACGCAACGGAAGCAGCCGCAAGCGTGTTGCGTGTGGGCACCTCCCCAGGACAAGTACGTTCCGCCGTTCAGCAGGCGGCCCAAGGCGCGACATCGATCGTCATAGGTCCAGGCGAATTTCTTCCTAGCCACATACTCGAGGAATTGCGCGAGATCCCGGGGGCGCTTCTTCAGCCCTCCGATGAGCAGCTTTCCAAGGCGCAAGTTGGAGTCAATGGCGCATTTGCGGGAGTGGCGTCGAGTGGCTCTGTTTGCATTGCGATGGGACCGCCGCTGGCGGCAGCGACAAGTCTCCTCATGCCGCTCCACATTGTGCTTCTGCCGAGGGATCGAATCGTCGCCCGACCGCGCGACATTTTTGATCCTGCCTGCCTCGCCGGCGAAGGTTTGCGAAGGAATCTTGTGTTCATCACCGGACCTAGCGCCACGGCTGATATGGGGCCCCTGGTGCGCGGCGTGCATGGCCCACACCGCTTGCAGATCCTGCTCCTGGGATGACGAAGATGACGGGTGAGGACTCCAAACCAGCCATGAGTATTTCGCCGCGTTCCGTCGCCAATAAAAGCGACAAACGAAGACTTCTGGCGGCAATCCGCATGGCGCTGGAGATCCAGAGCCCGGCAATCCGGCGAAACACGCAAACGTTCAACCGCAATCGCTATGTGGCTACGGCCGCCTTGCCGGATTACGACGCGCTGAAAGATGAGGCGCGACGGATCAAGGAATACGCCATTGCACACCTGCCACAGCTCATCGAGCAAATCCGAGAGACGGTTCAGGCGCGAGGCGGTCACGTGTATCTCGCGGCCACCGCGGAGGAAGCCTGCCGCTACATTCGCGATACGTGCGCACGCCACAGAGCGCGGCTTATCGTCAAGGGCAAAAGCATAACGTCAGAAGAGATTCGTCTGAATCATGTGTTGCAGGCCGCGGGGATGGAGGTGGCGGAAAGCGATTTGGCCGAGTTTATCCTCCAGGTGGCGGACGAACAGCCTTCGCACATCATTGCCCCAGCACTGCATTACAGCCGCGAGCGGATCACCGCGCTTTTCAAACGAAAGTTCAAAACAGAATTGCCACTGGATACGGGCGAGGAACTGACGAAATTCGCGCGAGAGATACTGCGCGACAAGTTCCTTCACGCCGACATTGGGATTACCGGCGCCAATCTGCTTGCTGCCGATACCGGCACGATGATGCTGGTCGAAAGCGAAGGCAACATCCGGATGACCAGCCTGCTGCCGCCCGTGCACATTGCCGTAGCCGGCGTTGAGAAGATCATTCCGACGCGGAAAGAAATGGCGCCCTTCCTGGAGTTGTTAGCCGCCAGCGCCACGGGCCAGAAATTGACTTCCTACACGAGCTTCCTCAGTCCTCCGTTGGACGATCCACCTTTCGCGCTGCCGGACAAGCCGCGCAAGCCACGCGAATTCCATCTGGTTTTGATCGACAACGGCAGGATGCGCATGCGGGAGGACGCTGTCTTCCGGGAAACTCTCTATTGCATTCGCTGCAGCGCTTGCCTCAACTCCTGCGCCAATTTCGAAACGGTTGGCGGCCACGCATTTGGGGGGGAAACCTATTCGGGCGGCATTGGAGGCTCGTGGGAAGCGGGGACGGGAAAGCTCGAGAACGCACGGTTCTCGGAGCTGTGTACGGGCTGCTCGCGTTGCATAAATCAATGTCCCGTGCGGATCGATGTTCCCTGGCTGAATGAAAACCTGCGCAACCGTTTGAATCCGACCGCCGGGTTATCCGTGCTCAGCGGAGCTTTGACGAGTTTGTGTTCCGCACCGGAAGAAGAGGCGGAGGCGCCAGCCGGCAAAATCTTCTTTGGCAATTACCATTGGTTTGCGGAATGGGGCTGCCGCTTTCCGTCAGCCGCGAATGCCATCGCTAATACCAGCCTGGCCCGTTGGAGCATGGAACGATGGTTAGGTCTCGATCGCCGGCGCGCCCTTCCTCCTTTTCCAAGGCAGACATTCGTTCGCGCTGCTGAGGGTCTTTTTAGGGAAGACAACCGCGAACCATTTGCGCGGGCGGTTTTGTTTGCCGACGTCTTCACGAATTATGGTCTTCCGGAGCGAGGCTTGGCCACTCTTCGAGTGCTGCAGGCCATGAACGTCGACGTGGAGATCAGCGAATCGTTGCCGGAGGGGCGCGCCGCGCTTTCGCAAGGCCTGCTTGCAACGGCTGCGGAGTACATGCGAAGAGTGGCGCTGCACCTGGAGCATCATCTTCACGACGGCAGGGACGTCGTTGTTGTCGAACCCAGTTCTTTGGCAATGTTCCGCAGAGATGCGCGGCACTTGCTGGAGGACCCGGGGCAATTTGAGCGTTTGCGAGCGCGTACCTTCGAGCCCGTGGAGTACATTGTGCGCCTTCTCGACAGCACCGGCCGCAGTCCGGCGGAGATTTTTGATATCGCCCGCTCACCGGTTGGCACTCGCCTCTTTTATCATTCGCATTGCCAGCAAAAGACCATCGGCTGCGCGGCGCCAACCGAGGCGCTTCTGCGCAGCCTCGGCTTTGACCTGGTGACTTCGTCGGTCGAATGTTGCGGCATGGCCGGAAGTTTCGGCTACAAAAAGGATTTCTATGAGCTCAGCATCGCTGTAGGAGAAGATCTTTTTCAACAAGTGAAGCGCGCGGAGGAGAACGATGAACCGCGGGCGCTCATCGCGAGCGGCACTTCGTGCACCGAACAGCTCCAGGCTGGATTACACCGGAAGGTAATGCACCCCATCGAGCTGCTTGCGGCGATAATTCGCAAGTGAAGCGTTTTCACAGAGTTTAAAGCACAAGCAGATTCCTCGGGCACAGACCGCCCTCGGAATGACAACGCAAGGCACGTTAAGGGAGAGAAAGAACGGATTCCTCAGGGGCTAAAGCCCATTGTTTTACGCACGTTTATGTCGGAGCTGAAGCTCCGACCCCCTAAGAACCACCAAAAGATGACATTCTAGACGAGTGATTTGAGGGAGGCGCCGCGTATGGAAGCATCCAGAAGTTGAATGGTGTGCAGGACAGGCACACGCTGGTTAGCTCTTCCCAACGCGGCCTGTAGTTGGAAAATGCAGCCGGGATTTCCTGTGACCACAACGGACGGCTGGAGCGAGGCGATGAAAGATGCCTTGCGGTCGCCAAGGGCAGTCGCTGCTTCCGGCTGAACGAGATTATAGATCCCCGCCGAGCCGCAACAGACGGCCGATTCGGGAAGCTCGAGCAATTCCAAGCCTGGGATTTGTGCGAGGAGCGAGCGCGGCTGTGCGCGCACTCCCTGTGCGTGCTGTAGATGACAGGAGTCGTGGAGTGCCGCGCGCGCGGGAAGCGGCTTGCGCTCGGAATGGGCCGGGGCTTCGGTGAGCACCTCACAGACATCTCTGCATTTGGCGGAGAAGCGCTTGGCGCGCTCCGCGTAAACAGGATCATCGCGCAGAAGATAACCGTACTCCTTGAGGGTGGAACCACAACCAGCTGCATTGGAAATAATGTATTCGACGTTGGCGCGTTCGAAGACGTCGATCGTGCTTCGCGCAAGCTCTTGAGCACGCGCTTCTTCGCCTGCATGGACGAACAGCGCGCCACAACATGGCTGTTCGCGTGGCGCCACGACCTCGTAACCTTCGGCAGCGAGCACACGGGCGGTGGCCGCGGTTACGTGGGATAAGAGGACACGCTGTATGCAGCCGAGCACCAGGCCGACGCGCTTGCGTTTTTCGCCTTGTGCCGGCGTAGTTTCCGCGAGTTCCTCCTTTGCCGCCAGCTTCGGCAGCAGCACATCCATCGCATCCACAAACCGCGGAAACAGGCTGAACAAACCCGTGCTGCGGAGGAGAGCTCGCGCTCCACTCTTCTGATACGCCAGCAGCGGCCAGCGCAGGAGATCCAACCGAT
>OCOJ01037014.1_pt3 | contig 15721 bp, 14 predicted proteins | sample 1539251 | NCBI WGS metagenome assembly OCOJ01 (sample SAMN01911457, study PRJEB22624) | soil metagenome | biome: Soil | place: Malaysia | collected 2012-04-30 | depth RA_metagenome m | reverse complement strand
ATCCGCCGGCGGGATCGTGCTCCAGGGCAGCGCCTTCGGCACCGCTCACGGATATCAAGGCTGGAAATTCATGCTGCTCATCGCCGTGTACGGCGCCACGTTCGGCCTGCTGACAGTTTGGCGCCGCAGCCTGCGCCCCGGCATGCTCGCTCACTTCTTGCAGGATGCAATCGGCGGAATTTTGGGTCCTTATCTATCGTAATCCAACCTGGGATTGTATAAGCTCAGCCGAGCGCTTTCTTCGCTGCCACCACCGTGTTGCAGTGAATCGTCACGTTGTCTTTGACATTGCGCGCGTAGCCGCCGGCATACGTGACCCGGTCAATGACCACTACCGCACCTTCGGCCTGACCATCTCAAACCGCTGCGTGGTCCGGGAGTACTGATTGCCGCCCATTCGACCGATCAGGTCCAGCGAATCGGGATCAATGCGGCCGTCCTTCGTGTGTTTCTCGTCGATGTGAATCAAAACGATTTCGCCGATCACCAGGCTGCCGCCATGCGGCGGTGATGAAAAATCAAGAATCTGATAGACCGTGCATTCAAAGCTGACCGCAGATTCTCCCACCCGCGGCGGCTTCACCTTTTGCGAGGGACTGGGCGTCAACCTCGCCAGCTCAAACTCGTTCACGCTGGCATCGTATTCGCCGCTGGTCAGGTTCATCGCCTCCGCCAGATCATAGGTGACGACGTTGACGACGAATTCTCCGGTTTCGCGCACGTTACGCAAAGTGTCCTTGCTTTCTCCCCGAGTCGTTTCTCCGACGGTCCGCAGGCGAAGGCCCGGCGCAAAGGCCAAGAGTGGCGGCTTCGCGCAAACAGCATTGAAGAACGAAAACGGCGCCAGGTTCGGTTGGCCGGATGCGCTCAGTGTCGACACCCACGCAATGGGACGAGGCGCAACCGAACTGATCAGAAGTCGATAGAACTCATTGTGAGGAAGGTCAGAAGGGCGAATGTCCATTAAAAAATGACTCGTGTATTATGCGGAAAACATGAATACATCACAAACGGCTTCGGCGCAAGTGGCGGGCCACCCACCCCGTCGCGCCGTAGCGCCAGCGTGGCATACCGCCGTCGTGCTCCTTCTCATTTTTGGTCTCTCGCTCATCGGCGCTCGCGCCGGTAACCTGCCCGGTATCGGGGCTCGTGGAGGCGCCGCCGGCTACGTTCTGATCACGCTGTTCGAATGGGCTACTGTGGCCTTCATCTGGGATGGGGTGCGCCGTCGCGGCATCCGCATGGCCGATCTTGTCGGAGGCGCTTGGACACGCGCCGTTTACTTTCTACGCGATCTCGCACTCGGAATCGGATTTATCGCTGTTTGTGGCGTTGGCCTCGTGGACGGGCTGGGCTATTTGCTTAAAGCTGCTTCCAACGAAGCGCTCCGCAATCTGTTTCCTCGCGGTCCCACCGAAATCGCTCTTTACCTAGCGCTCACGCTTACCGCGGGGTTCTGCGAAGAAGTCATCTTTCGCGGATATCTCCAGCGGCAGTTCGCTGCCCTCACCCGCTCATCCGCAGGCGGGATCGTGCTCCAAGGCATCGCTTTCGGCGCTGCTCACGGATATCAAGGCTGGAAATTTATGTTGCTCATCGCCGTGTACGGCGCCACATTCGGCATGCTCGCAGCTTGGCGCCGCAGCTTGCGTCCCGGCATGCTCGCTCACTTCTTGCAGGATGCAATCGGCGGGATTTTGGGTCCTTATCTACCGTGATCCAATCTGGGATTGTATAAGCTCAGCCGAACACTTCCTTCGCCGCCACCACCGTGTTGCAGTGGATCGTCACCGTGTCTTCGACGTTGCGGGCGTAGCCGCCGGCGTAGGTCACCATCACGGGAATGTCTTTGGCACGAGCCACGTGGAAGACAAGCTCGTCGCGTTTCTTCAGTCCTTCAATCGTCAGCGAAAGCCCGCCGAGCTGATCTTCTTTATACGGATCGGCGCCCGCGATGTAGCAGATCAGATCCGGCTCGAACTGCCGCAGCCCGGAGCTGAGCGCGTTGTCGAGCCACGCCAGATAGTCGTCGTCGCCGATGCCGTCCGGCAGGTCGACGTCGATCGACGACGGCGGCTTCCACATCGGATAGTTGTTGTGCTGGTGCAGAGAAATGGTGAAGACCTCACCGGCGTGCGCTCCGCGCATCTTGCCTGGACGTGCGTTCCCCAGCGTCGACCCCCCAACCGACGGCAGCGGCTCACTGGCCGTGCGCGTGCCGGCAAAAATCGCCGCCGTGCCATTGCCCTGGTGCACGTCACAATCCACGGTCATAGCGGTGCGAATCTTGTCGTCGCGCTGCAGCCGCCGGATCGCCACCGCCACATCGTGGATCATGCAGAATCCCTCGCCGTGGTCGGGAAAGGCATGGTGAAAGCCGCCACCGATCGAGATGCTCACGCGATCGGCGAGCGCGTGCCGCGCCGCGAGAATCGATCCGCCCGCCGCTAGCCAGAACGCCTCGACGAGATCNATCCCCCCCCCCGCCGCTAGCCAGAACGCCTCGACGAGATCGCGCGAGTAGGGAACCTCCATCTCCATTTCTTCGTGCGGACTGAGCGTGCCCGTCTTCAGCTTGTGCACATACTCGGGCCGATGCACCAGAAGGATATCCTGATCGCTAGCCGGTTCAGGTTCGAGAAAATCGCTCCCCTCGGCAACGCCCGTCGCCAGCAGGCGATCGTGAATACGGCGGTACTTTTCTGCTGGGAACACGTGTGCGCCGATGGGCAGGAAGTACGCGTCGCTATAGATGAGTTTGAAGGGGAGCATGCAGCACTCAGCATTCAGCACTCCGCCGGATGAGTGCTCGAGGACTTCATATGATACGCCTCGCTTTGTCATCCTGAGCGAAGTTGCCGTCCGCAAAGCGGACGACAACGAGTCGAAGGACCGCTACACACTCGACATGAGGTCGGACACGAAAAGGAATTCTCTTCTCGATCCCGGATGATCTTTCTTTCGGGTCGGAACAGAAATTCCCTGCCAGGTCATCGCAACTGCCTCGGCGAAAGGGGTCCTTCGACTGTGATGCGGTCCGCTTCGCGGACGACATCTTCGCTCAGGATGACAAAACGGAGAGCTATTTCTTCTTCGCAGCCGGCACCATCGGCACCACCATCGGCCGCTTCACCGGCACGATCGCGCCCTTTGAGGGATCGGCCGCTGCACTCGCCCGCGTGAGCACTTCCTGCTGGATGTACTGCACGAACTCCTGAATCTGGCGTTGCATCTCCTCCATGCGCTCGCGCATTTGCAGGATGATCGCCATGCCGCTGATGTTCACGCCCAGATCGCGCGCCAGCGACAAAATGAACTCCAGCCGCTGCAGGTCTTCGTCGGTGTAGAGGCGCGTGTTGCCTTCGGTGCGCGAGGGTTTGAGCAGACCTTCGCGTTCATAGAGCCGCAGCGTCTGCGGATGAATGCCGTACATCTCGGCGACGGCAGAGATCATGTAGGCGCCCTTGGACTTGCGCTTAGTCACGGCATTCAGTTTATCCCAGAAAAGGGACAGCCACGGATCATCACGGATGCCGACAGATCCAAAGTAGATCCGTGTTAATCCGCGTTGATCCCTGGCCGATGAAGTTATGCTGCCGGCTGCGGTTTCTCGGCTGGAGCAGCCCATCCCTGGGGCTTGACCATGTGGTTGATGTAATAAACCACGAACCCCGCCGCGATCAGGATCATCCCGAAGGCGAACGAGCTCATCCCCAGCACCGACTCATGCTCGCTGCGAATGACCGAGAATCCGAGCAGCAACGCCGGTGGAATGCCGATGGCAATCGCTCCAAACAGTCCGCCCGGAACGCGGAAGGGCCGGGCCAACTCGGGCTCGCGGAAGCGAAGAGCGACCAGAGCCACAAACTCCAGCACCAGGCTGGCGCCATAAAGCAGAATGTCGAGCGTGACCAGCCGGGCAAAGCCCAGGCCGAGGCACATCGCCCATCCGATCGCCAGAGCCACAATCGCAACCCAGGGCGCCCGCGACTTCTTTTGCAACTTGGCGAAGATGTTCGGCAGCATGCCGTCCTGCGCCATCGCCAAAGGCAGACGCGAGTAGCTCATCACCAGCGCGTTGAACATGCCGAAGGCGCTGATCATGCCGCCAAGCACTACGCCCAGACGCAGCAGAGGCCCGCCCAGCAATCCCGCAATGTCGGCCCAGGAGCCAGTTTCCCACGCCGTTGGCGCCAGACCCGTCATCCACATCGCGACGAACGGAATCACATAGCTGAACGCTACAATGCAGACTGCCACCAGCATCGCCCGCGGATAGGTTCGCTGCGGCCGTTCCACTTCGGTGGCGATGGTCGAGGCGTTATCCCATCCCATGTAGTTCCACATGCAGATGAGCAGGCCGCCGAGGATGTCTACCGTCGAAGTCGTCGGTTTGGTAACGGCATTGACCAGCGCGCCGACCTTGAACGGCGCCAGGCACACAATAACGACGAACGGCGCCGTCAGCGCGAAGAACAGCCATAGCGATGTGAGGGAAACAACTTTTACTCCGGCGATGTTGAGCAGGGCGCAGGCAATCACCACCGCCAGGGCCACCCACCATCCGCGATTGTTCACCTGAAACCACGGGAACATGCGCGTCAGGTAAGCCACGAACAGCGTGGGATAAATCGCCATGTCGAAAATCGAGGCCACCAGCGAAAGCCAGGCTTCCTGAAATCCCCAGAAGTTCCCCATAGCGCGGCGCACCCAGGCGTAGTAGCCGCCTTCGTGAGGCAGAGCGCTCGACAACTCGCCAATCATAAACGCCGTGGGCAAGCTCCACAGCAGCGGCGTGAGCAGCAGGATCAGGATTGCGCGCCCGTAGCCGGCGCCGTGGACGATGTCTTCGGTGCCATAGGTCCCGCCCGACACCATAAAGAAGGTGGCGGCGACCAGGGGCCACAAGGTGAGACGGACGAATTTCCTCCGGTTGGGTACGGCGGCGAGGGGTTGGGGATTGTTGCTTTGGAGACTCGGGGCGCTAGCGGTGGCCAATTTCGATGGCTTCCTCCTCAAGCGACTCACTCTCACCACCGCGTCTCCCTTGAATTTCGTCGCTGCTCGCGGCTCCCGGGTGAACGGCGATTCCCGGGCATTTCGGCGGAGTTAGTTCGCACCTGTGAGATTACGGCAAATTTCCACAGATGCAAGATATTTTTCAATTATTTTGCAAATTTTTGTAAGCGAGGGGTGTGGTACGGAGGTAATGCGTCGCGAGACATGGTGCGAACGTCGAGGTCGCCGATCACGATTCAGCTTGAAGCGTCCCGCGCGTCTACAAAAACCTTGCCGCGCGGGAACTCGAAGAGTATAAGGTTGCGAACTCCAAGCCTTTTCTCCAGGGAGACCACAATGACAAGAGCCGTATGTGCTGTCCTCTGCCTTTCCGCCGTCCTGCTGCTCGCTCAGGCCCCCGCACCGCAGAATGCATTCACTCCGGATCAGATCAAGTGGGGACCACCCCCGCCCTTCGTGGCCCCGGGCGCTACTCTGGCCGTGATCGAAGGCAATCCCATGGCCAGTACCGGCGACTTCACCGTCCGGCTTAAGATGCCCGACGGCTACAAGATCGCCCCGCACTGGCATCCCAAGCGGGAAAACGTCACCGTCATTTCAGGGACCTTCAAGGTGGGGATGGGCGACAAATTCGACGAAGCCAAGATGATGGATTTCCCCGCAGGCAGCTTTGCCTACCTCGATCCTGATATGCACCATTACGCCATGGCTTCCGGGGAGGTAATTGTGCAAGTGCATGGCATGTCGCCGCTGCAATTCAACTATGTGAATCCGGCCGATGACCCCAGCAAGAAATAGCGAGAAATAAGAAGGGCTCGGTACGAATCCGAGCCCTCCGTCCCTCTGTGCCTTCCGTGTCTAAGGGTCGTCTTTCAGACTTTGCTCCACAACGCCGCCCTTGGGTCTTCCGGATTCAGCTTGGCTAGCTCCCGCAGCAATTCCTTGGTCCGCTCGTCCCGGGGCATGGGAACGGTCACGTTGATCTCAACGATTTCATCCCCCCGCACGCCTTCCTTCGTGGCCGAAGGCACACCTTTTTCGCGCAGCCGCAGCTTCTGTCCGGATGGCGTCCCCGGAGGAATCTTCAACAGCGCCCGCCCGTCGATGGTCGGGACCTCGATTTTGGCTCCCAGCGCTGCCTCCGTCGCACTCACCGGCACGGTCAGGTAGATGTCGTCGCCGTCGCGGCGGAAAATTGCGTGCGGCTCGATCCGAATGATCGCGTACAGATCCCCCGGCGCTGCCCCGCGTGTTCCCGCGTTTCCCTTTCCCGGTACGCGGATGCGCTGCCCATCGCGCGTCCCCGGCTTGATTCGCACTTCCAGCGGCTCGGTTCTCGACACCACCCCGTCCCCGTGGCAGACCGGACAGGTCGTAAGATTCTTCCCCGTCCCATGGCACCGCGGACACGGTACGTTGAACTTCATTCGCCCGCCCGTCTGTGTGATTTGGCCGGTTCCATTGCACTCCGGGCACTTGCCTGGCGCCTCCAAGTAACCCAGCCCATGGCAATTGGCGCAGGTGTCCTGCCGCGAGATGTTCAGCTTCATCACGCCGCCACGAATCGCCGTCCAGAAGGGCACGTTGACCTGATATTCGAGGTCGGTGCCCGGTTCCGGCGTCTCCTCGGTGGCTGCGCCGCGCCCACCGCCGAAGATCCCGGAAAAAATGTCTCTGAAGCTGCCGCCGCCACTTGACTTCCGGGCCCGACCCGCGTTGTCCATCAGATCGGAAAAATCGAACCCGTCAAAATCGAAGTGCACGCCCTGGCCGCCCGGTTGCGCCCCCCCGGGAAAGCCGCCGGGGAACCCTCCCGGAAAACCGCCACCTGAGGCGCCCGCGCGAGCGTATGCTTCGGCCGTCGCCGGGTCGATATTGTCAGAATAGAACCCGACCTGATCGTAGATTTTTCGCTTCTTGGGATCGCTCAGGACGTCGTTGGCCTCAGACAAAACCTTGAACTTCTCTTCCGCCGACTTGTCCCCCGGATTGACGTCAGGATGGTACTTGCGGGCCAGCTTGCGGAACGCTTTGCGGATCTCTTCCGCCGAGGCCGTCTTCTTCACCCCGAGAGTTTCGTAGTAGTCCTTCTTGGTCGTTGCGGGCATGGCTGACGTTCAATCGCGCTGGACTGTCATGATTTATTTCGCTCTGTCATCCTGAGCGAAGCGAAGGACCCTCATGGAAGTGGATCCTTTGCACCGGCTGGTCGAGGGATTCGCACCGTGCTGTCAGGAACATCGGGGGAATTCCTTGACGCGTTCATCCCACTCCATGCAATTATGGGGTCCTTCGACTGCGCTCCTGCTTCGCTTCGCGAATCAGTCGCTCCGCTCAGGATGACATGGCTCACGAATGATGATCCTTCATTGACTGGCCAGCAACTAACATCTCTGCTCCCCACTTCTCCGCAAGATCCTCCCAGCGTGGGTTCTTCGATTCAATCAAGGCGATCTTCTTCGCCCGCGTCCATCCTTTTAGCTGCTTTTCTCTGCCGATTGCTTTGTGGACATCGTCGAAGCCTTCGTAATAAACCAGGCGAGTACATCCGTACTTGCTGGCGACCTTCGATTTCTCCGCGCTTGTGCTGCAATGCTCGACGGTAAATGCTGTTCGTGATTCCGATATACAGCGTGCCCGAGCGGCTGGACATGATGTACACGAAATACTGATGTTCCTTCACAACAAATCCAAAGCCCTGTCATCCTGAGCGAGGATTGATCTTTGCGCTTTCGCGCAAAGATCAATCGCAGTCGAAGGACCCCGCACAACTGAGGCCAGCAATACTGCCTCAGGGAGTTCTCCCCGGTCCCCTGGCGGCATAGTGAGAACGCCTTTCCACGTTTCTGCGGCTGCAAGCAGTTCCGGGGTCCTTCGACTCCGCGGATGCTTCGCTCTGCGAAGCAGCCACTCCGCTCAGGATGACACCTTCTTGGCTCGAGCCTTACCTACTCGCCTCAGGAACTCCGGTTTGCTCCAGATCGAATGCCACCGGCCAAACTTGTTTCGGACGGCTGGGCTGTTGCTCACGCGCAATTCGACGTTTCCATAGCGATCAAAGCCATACACAGTGAAGATGCGCCCAACACAGAACCGAAACAGCTCGGCAGTTCGCAGTTCCCGACGTTGATCGCCCTTTAGGTCGTAATTCGGGTCTTTCAGATCAGCTGCGATATCGGCGACTCGAACCCGATCTCCTACCCTAAAATGCTTCCGGAGTCGAAGGGGCTGTCGCCCTGCAACAGCCCCAGACTTCGTCTTCTTCGCCATCAGATCCTTCGCTTCGCTCAGGATGGCCGCGCCGGGCTCAGTTCTTAGCCTGCCCTGAGCAACTGAGCCCAGGCGAAGGCGCCGAACGGGCCCGGCATGCGCGGTCACTTTTTATCTTCCACGTCCACGTACTCGGCGTCGATCACGCCCTCGTCTTTCTTGGCCTGGCCGTCGCCGCCGTGGCTGCCTGCCGCCGGCCCGGCTCCCGCGCCCGCCTGCGGCCCAGGCTGCGCCTGCGCCGCCTTGTACATCTGCTCGGCCAGCTTGTGCGAGGCCTTGGTCAGGTTCTCGCGCGCCCGGTCCATGGTCGCCTTGTCGTTCGACTCCAGCGCCTTCTTCGCGTCGGCCACGGCGTTTTCGACGTCGCCGCGCTCCGAGCCCGAGATCTTGTCGCCGTGCTCGCGCAGCATCTTCTCGATGTTGTAGACCATCGAGTCGAGCTGGTTACGCGCCTCGATCTCCTCGCGCTTGGCCTTGTCTTCCGCCGAGTGCGCGTCGGCTTCCTTGGCCATGCGCTCGACTTCTTCTTTCGACAAGCCGGAAGACGACGTAATCGTGATCTTCTGGTCCTTTTGCGTGGCCATATCTTTCGCGGTCACATTCAGGATGCCGTTGGCGTCAATGTCGAACGTCACCTCGATCTGGGGCAGGCCGCGCGGAGCCGGCGGAATGCCCGTCAGATGAAACTTGCCCAGCGTGCGGTTTTGCGCCGCCANTCGGACGTTCGCCCTGCAGCACGTGCACCTCAACCGAGGTCTGATTATCGGCCGCAGTCGAGAACGTCTCCGTCTTCTTCGTCGGAATCGTGGTGTTGCGCGGAATCATCGGCGTCGCCACGCCGCCCAGCGTTTCAATCGCCAGGGTCAGCGGAGTCACGTCGAGCAGCAGCAGGTCTTTCACTTCGCCCTTGAGCACACCGCCCTGAATGCCAGCGCCCACCGCTACGACTTCGTCCGGGTTCACGCCCTTGTGCCCGTCGCGCCCGAACAATTCCTTCACCAGTTGCTGGATGCGGGGCATGCGCGTCTGCCCGCCCACCAGCACGACTTCGTTGATCTTGCTGGGGTCGATCCCAGCATCCTTCATGCACTGCTTGCACGGGCCGACGGACTTCTGAATGATGTCTTCCACCATCGACTCGAGCTTGGCCCGCGTCAGCTTCTTAACCAGGTGCTTCGGACCCGAGGCATCGGCCGTGATGAAGGGCAGGTTGATCTCCGTCTCCATCGTCGTGGAGAGCTCAATCTTGGCCCGCTCTGCGGCGTCGCGCAGACGCTGCAACGCCATCTCGTTGCCCTTGCCGCGCAGGTCGAGGCCCTCATCCTTCTTGAACTCGTCGATCAGCCAGTCGACCAGCCGCTGATCGATGTTGTCGCCGCCCAGGTGCGTGTCGCCATTGGTGGCCTTCACCTCGATTACGCCCTCGCCGACTTCCAGGATCGAAATATCGAACGTCCCCCCGCCGAAGTCGTACACGGCGATGGTCTCGTCCTTCCCCTTGTCCAGGCCATAGGCCAGTGCCGCTGCCGTCGGCTCGTTGATGATGCGCTTCACCTCCAGCCCGGCAATCTTCCCGGCGTCCTTGGTCGCCTGCCGCTGCGCATCGTTGAAATACGCCGGCACGGTGATGACGGCTTCGTTGACCTTCTCGCCGAGGTAATCCTCGGCAGCCTTCTTCAGCTTTTGCAGAATCATGGCCGAGATTTCCGGCGGCGTGTATTCCTTCCCCTGTGCTACGACACAGACGTGATCGCCCGCACGCTGCACCTTGAAGGGCACCATCTTCATCTCTTCGGTCACTTCGTCGTAGCGCCGTCCCATGAATCGCTTGATTGAATAGATCGTATTCTCGGGATTGGTGATGGCCTGCCGCTTGGCCACCTGCCCGACCAGCCGCTCGCCGGTCTTGGTGAAACCGACCACTGAAGGTGTGGTGCGGCCCCCTTCTTCGTTGGCGATAACCTTGGGCTCGCCGCCCTCCATCACTGCCACGCAGGAATTCGTTGTCCCCAGGTCGATTCCAATGATCTTTCCCATAAACTCCTCCTGATCCACATAAGTGCTTTATAATCAGTGCAGTCCTGACTCGTCCAAGCCCATGCTAAGACTTGAGTGGATCGTTGTCAAGGTTTAGATGCACGAAAGGCCGCGACAGGTTCACAGCAGATTCAAACGATGGATGGGTACGAGGCTGGAAGTCGCCGACCGAGCAGCCTTGTGCAAACCGTCATGAGTTGGTCCGAGAAAACGCGCGGGGACATGTGACTTTCTGTAACGGACCGACGTCTATTCAGACTGCGGCATCACTGCGGGGGGAGACCTTCGACGATAAATATGCGGCTCCTGGCTGCGCTTTGCCGGATGGGCCGGATCGCCGCATAGGCGGGTGAGTCATACCACTCCCGCGCTTTCTCTACGCTGTCAAACGCGATGATCACAATCCCGCCCTTGGGAGGTTCACCCTCAAGGCTCTGAATGTTGGCGCTACGAGCGACGTAATGATGATTGAAAGGCGCCAGGGTCTCCGGCACTTTCTCGCCATATTTTTGCATCAGGGCAGGATCGCTCACGTCAACTTCCGCGATCACATAACCGGGGGTGGTCTTAGCCTGATCAGCTCGAATGGTTACACTGCCCACAACGCCGGCCAAGACCCCAGCCAGCGCGGCCACGGTCAGTTTCTGCTTTGCTCCCATCGTCGGTCTCCTCTGTGCTTCGTCTATGATCGCGCTGCCCAGAATCGCGAGTAGCGTGCTGCGCGTAGGTTAGGGGTGAAATGGAAACACGTCAAGAACGCACATTTTTGTGATTTACTACCCAATTGGATACCGGAGGATGCCGGATGCGGAAGATAAAGAGCAAGACAGTTGGCGAATGCCCCTGCGAATACGCGCTGCGCTATATCGGAGGCGCATGGAAGATTCTGATCCTTGTCATCCTGGACCGCGCCAAGATTCGCCGTCACTCTGAATTGAAGCGGGTTCTGCGGGGGATCACGCCCAAGATGCTCACGCAGCAATTGCGGGAAATGGAGCGTGACGGCTTGATCAAGCGCACGGTTTTTCCGGAAGTTCCGCCGCGAGTGGAATATCAGCTAACCAAATTCGGCGAAACCCTTCGTCCCGTGATTGATGCCATGTGGACGTGGGGCAAACAAACCCGAGAAGCCGACGCACGCGCGAGGTTGAAGAACGGATTCGCGCATTCGAGCGCGGCTTGTCCGTAGAGCTAATCCATCTCCCCCTTCCACAGTGGTTGTCCGCCCAGTGAATGGTAGAACCCCCAGCCTGCCATGAGCACCACGCTCAGTAGAGCCAGCAGCGTCGTGCTCACGTACCACGCGGAGAAGTCGGCGGTGAACGGCACATTCGCCAGCATGTCAACCGTGAACGCTCCTGCCGCCAGCGGCACCAGCCCAAAGCGGAAGACGATCAGCACCAGCACCAGGTAGATCAGCGCATATCCCGGAAGCTCGATGGCGACGTGGGTGCTTTGCAGGGCATGAATCGCCGTGTAGATTCCGATGAACGCTACCGCCGCGATCCAGTCCTTGCGCAGCAGAACCTTCAGCCCCAGGAGCACGAAGAAGAACTGGAGCGTGCCCAAAATTGAAGCGGGCACCTGGATCAGCCATTGCCCCAGTGCCTGCCGGCCTCCCAGCAGGTAAGCCGTGGAATTCAACCGCGGCGGCGCGCCCAAGCGGCTCAAGGCGACATCGCCAATGCCAAAGATCAGGAGCCAGGCGACGCCGAATAGGACTCCCAAGAGAATATCCCGGCCCACCAACGGATCCCGCAATTGTCCCGACAGCAGGCGCGTCCACGAAATTATCGACTGCGGCCAGCGCCGCCGGATCCACGGCTCCAGCGCCACGTACAGAACCCAGGTGAGGCCGCCAACGAAAAGACCCGAGGCAATACAAAGAATGGCATTGCCCAGGGTGTCCAAGCCGGCTACGAGATGGGAGCGGCACAGCCAGAGCAGGATTTCCAGGGAAAACATGACACCGGCCAGGCGGAACGCGCCTTCCCGGTCNCCTTCCCGGTCGGCGCGCCCGGCACGGTAATTGCGCCGCGCCAGCAGCGACCCCGACACCAGCAATGCCACCAGCAGAACCGCACCAATGATCTGGCTCAGCTGGTTCCGGGCCTGTTCGGAAGAGTCTGCCGCGACCATGCGCCATGGCTTGTTCCAGTCGCCGACCAGGGTGAAAAACACCGGCTTGCTATGCCACGCCGCCGCCTCCACGCGCAACGGCCAGCTCGTGCCCGGCCACATTCCCGTCCACGCGGCACGTGAGTCGGCGACGCCCAGCGAAGTCCATTCCGGCTGCGTCGGCTGCAGCTTGGACGCGTCCAACTGCGCCGCCGCAAACAAGGGGTTCCAGTCCGGCGCAGGGGACATTGCAGCCGCAGCTTCCTTCTGTGGTGGAATCGCCTGAAAGTAAACCAGCCTCCCCGCCGCGTCCAGCTTCAGATTGACCATCCCCGATAACGTCGTGGGAGGATCTTCTTCCGCAACGATGCCCGGCACCAACAGAAAGTCCTGATAGCCACTGGCCGACATGAGCTTCGGGCTCTGCCGGTACCAGAAATACAGCATGGGAGACCGCCCGCCGAGCACTTGATCCCACGTGGGCCGCGTCTTGCTGCGCTCGACGTAGTCTTGGAAATTCGTGTCATAGTCAAATCCAAATGCACTGTCTGCAGGTTTTTCCCGGTAGCCCAGATGTGCAACCATGTCGCGAGCCTTCTGTGTCAGCACCTCAGGCGGCTGTTCCAGATGCATTTTCTCCAGAGTGCCGTAACGAATCATCAGAACGATCGCCACCGCCAGCCCGGCCAGCACTGCGATCAGACACGCCAGCACAGCCCTCGGACGCAGCCCGGCCGTTTCTCCCGCCGCGGCCACCATCTGCGGAGACGGAGTTTCTCCCGCTGCCAGCGCCGCCGCCAGGGGATCGCCTCCGGGCAGCGCCGCGGCCACGCTGAGCACGGACGCCGGACGCAGCGCGGGATCCGGCTCCAGGCAGCGCAGGATCACCTTCTCCACCACTGGATCGACATCCTTGACCACCGACGACGGACGGCTGGGAGTCGTATCGGCACCCTCACGAGATTTTCCCGGCGGCTTGGCCCCGAAAGCGCGCTTGCCGGTCAAGACTTCGTACAGCACCAGACCGAGGGCATAGATGTCGCTGCGCTCGGTCACTTCCTTCCCCGCCAACTGCTCGGGCGACATGTACGCAGGCGTGCCGCTGCGCACTTCATCGCCGCGAATCTGGTCCGCAACTCCGGCCAGGCCGAAATCCGTAATCACCACCTGCCCGCGCCCGTCGAGCATGATGTTGGCGGGCTTGAGGTCGCGGTGCAGCACTCCCTTGGCATGCGCGGCAGCGAGTCCGGCGCACAGATGGCGGGCGATGTCGAGAGCCTTGTCGGAGGGCAGGCGGCCGATGCGGCGCAACAGAGATGCCAGATCCTCTCCGTCCACGTATTCCATGGTGAAAAACGTGTGCCTGTCCACCTCGCCCACGTCGTAAACGCGGCACACATTGGGATGCGACACCCGCCGCGCGATGCGCACTTCATTGCGAAAGCGCTCCAGCAGACCCGCGTCGCGCACCGCCTCCTCGGGCAGGAACTTCAACGCCACCGGCTGGCCCAGCGTCAGATCGTCGGCGCGATACACCTCACCCATGCCGCCTCTGCCGAGCAGCGCCACGATGCGATAGCGGCTGGCCAGTAGTCGCCCCGGCAGAAACCGGCCTTCCTCTCCCGGGAACCCTGAGGAGCTCGGCGGCCGCGAGGCCGACGACGGCTTCGGAGGCAGGGGCGACGTGGCCGTCGGGAGATAGTCAATCGTCGGCACATCGTCCGGATTCACTGGCGTTCCGCAGGAAGAGCAGAACCGGACGCTGGCTGACAGCTCCACGCCACAGGATGAACACTTTGCCATCAAATTTGCCCGGCTACAGTCTAACGCGGTCTGCAGTCAACTGCTTGGTTGACAGGGGAGCGGTCACTTCCTGAATGTCCTGCGGACGAAGTCCTTGCAGGATTCCTTGGGATGCTGTTTCGCCAGGGTCTGGAGTTTCTCACATTCGACAATCGCTTGGTCCGGCTGATGAAGCAATAACAGCATGGTCATGATCTTCTTGTGGATCGCGAGGTCCTGCGGAGCAAGATCTGCGGCCTGGCGATATTCGGCCAAGGCGGCGTCATACCTTTTGCCAATTTCAAGTATTTCCCCCATTTGTTTATGGCGGAAAGGGTTCTCTGGCTCCAGCCGCTCGGCTTCAGACAGCTCTTGGATGCCTTCATGGGCTTTGCTCTGCTTAATCAAAGCCACGCCAAGATTGTGATGCGCGGAGGCATCGTCTGGGATGAGCGCGAGCGCCTGTCTTGCAAATTTCTCTGCCTGCACGGGATCGTTCTTCTCGAGAAAAAGGCTCGCCAGATTATTCACCGGCGTTTCGAACTCCGGGTCGAGACTCATGGCCTTGCGATATGCACTTTCCGCCAGATCCAGTTCATGCAGTTCGTGCAGCGCAAATCCCAGATAGCTCTGGAAATCCGCAATCCCAGGTTCGGCCACGAGGGCATCGATGAAAGTGCTGCGGGCTTCCTCTGCGCGTCCGCTGTGAAGGGCTCTGAGACCGAGGGCAAAACGCGCCGTCGATGGCTCGATCGCCGCGGCTTTCTTACATGCATCTGCCGCGCTGGCGTTAGCGTCGCTGCTCTGTAGGCAGGCCACCATGTCGAAGAAAGCGGACTGTTCCGTCGCAGGGTCATTTGCGACCCGAACGACCGTGGCCTGCTTCAGCTTTTCTAAGAGAATCGGCTTGGCATGCATCGCAGCCAGCTGCTTCAGAAAGTGTTCCGTGGGAGAAAAATCAATGCCCCGGCGTTCGATCAGTTGCGCAGCCCGCGCACTCTCATCCCCTCCATCCATCCAGACTAGGACTTGTGCCGTCGTGAGCGGGGCATTGGTCAAGCCCACTCCCTGGCTGGCATCTTGCGGCAGCGCAGGTAAGACCAAAGCAGCGAAGTAAACCAGAACAGGAATACCTTTCATAGGACGGACTCTAGCACAGCAGCCTTCAGCGAGCTGCTAGGCGTGGCCCTTCGGGGTGCCGTAGCGGCACTATGCTTGGCATGGCACCGTAATTTCTCCCATGTATTACCATCGCAGCGATGGCCTCGCATGCACGCCGCTGGCTCCGCGATCCGTTGTTTCTGCTGGGCCTGACCGCCGGCCTGCTCGCTTTCGTCGTCCAGTCGGGCGAGCTGGGCACGGCCGACACAATGCACCGCCTTCAGACCACGCACTGGCTGTGGACGTCCCAGCCGCAGGTCTTCCCTAACGAATACCCTGAGTTTGGCCTGCACGGTCGCGGAGGCCGCCTCTACAGCTGGTATGGCATCGGACA
>OCOJ01028312.1_pt1 | contig 15722 bp, 14 predicted proteins | sample 1539251 | NCBI WGS metagenome assembly OCOJ01 (sample SAMN01911457, study PRJEB22624) | soil metagenome | biome: Soil | place: Malaysia | collected 2012-04-30 | depth RA_metagenome m | reverse complement strand
AAGCCAGGACCAGAAGTCGATGTGGAGGAGCGAACGCCTACGAGCCCGCCGCCTATCGCCATGGTGATTGCCGCAATCTCGTCTTCTGACTGGACGACTGCTATGTTTCCCTTGCTGCTCATCCCGGCCGCCTCCGCCATCTGGGGGTTCTCCTGACTGGCGAAGCTATCGAGCTGGAACTCCGAGTGACCTTCGAGGAACTCGCTCTCGTCGCTCGCCGGTGTGATCGGGTAGTAGGTCTGCAGCCTGCACCCTGCGAGTTCCTTCGCCATGGCAACCACCGAGTTGCCCCTGACAAAGAGCCTGACTCCATCTGCTTTGATCGGGGAAAGTTTGGTGGCGAAACTCCCAGCGTATTTTTGCTCCATAAAATCATACGCAACGCTGACCGCCTCGGCGTTTATTTCGGCGACCTTCGGCTTTGACCTGAATTGCTTCTTCACGGTCTCCTTCACAACGTTTTCGTCGTAGGAGAGCAGAGCGAAAGACGCGGCCACGGCCATCACGTTAAGCATCCTCTGGAGGGAGCTGAGGGAAGTCTCGCCGAACTTCGACCCCACCTGCTTGAGCAGCTCGTCGTATGGGACAGGATAGATGTGGACCCCGCGCCTGCGAGCGAGCTCCAAGACGCCTTTGACAGAGTCAGAGTAGAAGTCGGAGAGCCCTGCCTTGGACAGCTCGGCGTTGAGGGCCGCCTTGACCGGGGCCTCGATGGTTGGGACCTGGTCCAGGCGCTTGGTGTCCTGGTCCGGGTCGTAGATTATCGCACCTTCCTTCCTGACCTCGAGGGCGTGCCTGAAGATGGTCTCCTCCTCGTAGGTCGCAAGCATGTCGACCGTATCAACGTGGGACCTGATCAGGTCCTTCGAAACGCGGACTTGGAAGTAGCTGTGTTCTCCCTTTATGTTTGAGTAATACTCCCTCTTGCCGAAGACATAGAGACCTCCAGCCGCAGCTGCCCTCGCAAAGACGTTGGCTGACGTGTCAACGCCGCTCCCCTGGACACCGCCAATCATCCAGGAAAAGTCTTCCCGCTTCAATTAGGAAACGCCTGAGGCCGCAGAGGTTGCTAGTTCTTTAAGAGTATAGTTATTACGTCCCTTACGCCTACTTACTAGGGGAGGCTGAGATGATGGATGAATCAAGAAGGGTGCAGAAGGTGGGGTACAATTCGCTGTCCATTTCGATCCCCAAGCAGTACGTGAAGGACATGAACCTTAAGCAGGGGGACAGTCTTCTGTTCAGGGAGGACTCCGACGGGACGCTGCGCCTCATCCGTGCGACGAAGGCGAGAGAGGAAGCCAAGGCGACCGTGAGGGCAGAGCAGGCCGGGAGCCCAGAGATGCTGGCCAGACTCATTGTGGGGGCGTACGCCCTCGGTTATGACACGATCGAGGTTACGGGGAGGGAACCGCTCGACCAGGTCACGACGAACCGGATACTCAACACGGTCAAGAGGCTCAGGGGGATGGAGGTCGTCGAGTCTGACGTCAGGCACGTCGTGGCCCAGAGTTTCATCGACCCCACCAAGTTCCCCGTCGATTCTCTAATCAAGCGGCTCCAGATGCTTGTGTCTGGGAGCCTCGAGCGCGTAACCGAATCGCTGGACCTGAAGCAGACAGGGAGCCTCGACGGGGTGGGCTCGGTAAAGGAAGAGATCGATGAGCTGTACTGGCTCATACTCAGGCAGCTCTTGGTAGCGCTGAACAGGAGAGAGCTGGCGTCAGAGATAGGAATCGAGTCCCCGCTCCACGCGTCCGGCGACAGGGTCTCGGCGAAGACGCTCGACGAGATTGGGGGCATAATCCAAGACATAGCTCAGGAGCTGACAAGGCTAAGGGGGTCTGGAACTAGCATGGATCTGGAAGTGACGGCGGAGCTCAAAAAGCTCGCCGCAAAAGCAGAGGAGGCGTTCAACACGACCGTCGAGAGCCTGCTCACCCCTGACGTCAAGCTCATCGGCAATTCGCTCGCGCTTGTAGAGGAGACGACGAGATTGGAGAAGGAGGTTACCGAGGAGATGCTGGCCTCAAGAGAGTTCGGTTACGCTAGGGTTCTGGCGTCCTACTTCGGACAGATTGCCAGGTACTGTAACATCATCATCGAGATTTCATCCCACCGCCTGCTGAGAAAGACCACCCGAGTGGCGACCGTCCAGCAGTGATAGAGCCTTAATCTGAACCCGATGAAACGCCCATGGCGCGGGGGTAACGAAGCCTGGTCAACCGTGCGGGACAGAGTTCCCCGACTCAAGATCCGGCCTCGCTTCGGATGGGGNCTTCGGATGGGGCATCCCGTCCCTTAGGGGTTCGTGGGTTCAAATCCCACCCCCCGCACTCATAGGGCTCGTTGTTTGAACCTGGCAGCACGCAAATCAGTTCACATCTCTTGGGCACAGGTTACTTCAGAAGCTCTTTGACGTTCTGAGAGATCAGGTCCACTGCTTCGGCGATTCTCCTCTCTCGCGTTTCCGGCTTCTTCGCGGCTGAAATCCAGATGACGTATCTCTTGCGATGACTCCGCGCGAACTTCTCATAGTTACTCCACGCCTTGGCGTTCGCTCTCAGGGCCTCTTCTAGGTCCGCAGGGACCTTCATCCCCTCGGCGTTGATTCTTTCTAACGCGGAGATCTCCGGGGTTCTCTTCGCAAACGCCTGCAGGCCCCACCTGGTCATCCTCCCTTCGGTCCGCAGCCTCTTGACTCGGGCGATATTGAGGCTGGACCAGATGCTCCAGGGCTTGCGCGGAGTGAACTTCCTCGCGTACCTCGTGTCGTCAATCTTCCGCACTAGGCTGTCAATCCAGCCATAGGCTAGAGCCCCGTCGACGGCTTCGTCGTAGCTTAGCGATTTCACGCCCTTCTTACGGAAGACCAGCCATACGCCCTGACTCGACTGGTGGTTGGCCGCAAGCCATGAAAGCCATCGGGCCTCGTCTTCAACTTCGAGGGTGTCCAGCTCCAAATCCGTCGTCCGGCACTGGGAACTGCTTGTATAAAGCCCCGGAGCGTGCTTTTCCCAGGTTTGAAAACTGACTGGACCGTTTAAGTGGGGACAGACCGCTGAGCTGGTTCGAAATGAAGACGTCAGCTATCACTAGGATCAAGTCCTACCCACCCCCTCCGCAGCTCGCGACACCAACAGAGCTCACCCCCCACGAGGTCAGGGCAGTAACGGAGACCGTCAACCCGCTGATTGCAGATGCTTTCGCGCTCTATGTAAAGACGAAAAACTTCCACTGGCACGTCTATGGTCCGCACTTCAACGACTACCATCACATGTTCGATGATCAGGCTGGGGACATCTTCGAATCCATAGACGGGATGGCCGAACGGGTCCGTAAGATCGGGGGCACGACAATAAGGAGCATAGCTCACATCAGTCAACTGCAGACAATCGAAGATGACAACGATGACTTGGTGTCGCCTGAAAAGATGGTCAAGCGACTGGCGGAGGATAATGCCCGTATGGCAAGGGCCATCCACGACGCCATCGCCGTGTGCGACAAGAACCGTGACGTGGCCACCAGCAACCTGCTCCAGGACGTCCTCGACAAGACGGACAGGCGCAAGTGGTTCCTCTTCGAGACCCTGCAGGAGACCAAGCATCCGTAGTCCACGGAACCGATGATGGCGGATCCGGGGCTCTCGTACCGGAGGTGGGGGACGCGGCGCTGAAGGGCAGCCGCACCTGAGCGCAGAATACTTGCTGGAACCGGGCGAGATTTAGTCAGCGGGTTCCCGCGTGACCTTCACAGGAAGATCTATCCCATAGCCTTCTTCGATTTTCTTCAGCATGCTTGCCACGCGCCCTTCCTTGGACATCCGGTCGATCTCGTGCATCAGCTTCAGCGAAGCGAGAACCCTCCTGTTCGTTCTAGATGCGTATGGTATGGATTTCACCGAGTTGTAGAGGGCTGCCCGCTCTTCTTTCGTGGGCTCCTTCCCGTAGTCCCGTTCGAGAACGTCCCCTATCTGCCGAAGGCTATCCTCAAGGCAGACGTCTGGGTTCGAGTAGCCGAAGAAGCAGTTCCTGCAGTCCGCCGCCAGCATCTCCCTCATGGGCCCTCGCTCGTTCACCCTGTAGTGCCTCAGAGGGTAGACGTATCCCCGAGTCTTCAGGCGCTCAGCGAGCTTGTACACCGCCCCTATGCCCAGCCCCTGGCCGAGCATTGCCTCGTACAGCTCTGCGACGGAGCCTCCCGGGCCGGCACAAAGGACCGACATCACCATCTCTTCTGTCCAGATCGGAAGCTCGGCGACCTTCCTCTCTAGGGTCTGCTGAATCAGCTTCCTGTCAGATGCGAGCTCGCTGAGCCCCTGCACAGAGTTGTTCTCTGAATTTGAGCGGAAGAGCGCCTGCAAAGCCTGGCCGCACTCCTTTGTTGTCAGCCCTGCGACCTCGGCAATGTAATCGAGTTGGAGACTGGTATGCTTCCAGTCCCCCTTCTCCCCAATGTGTGCCAGCGCCCATAGCGCCAGGAGCCCCCTGTTCCTCCAGCTCCTACGCACGTACCAGTCGAACTCTCGAAGTGCCTTCACTGCGTATCCTCTGGAGACCGCGTAACTGACGTGCCCCTGGCGAACTTTCTTCAGGCCGAGTGAAGGCGATATACCATCCAGCACGGACTCTTCTTCGTGGTCTCGGGGGACGAGGAAGACGCGTCCAGAAATCGTCTCGATGACAAAGGGCGGACGTTTGGTGTATGCCTCCTCGCGCCAATCGGTGGGTCTGAACGACCCGAACAGGCTCATGGGGATCTTCAATTGTGCCCCCGCCTGATAAGAGAGTGGCTCTTCATTTACCGCTACTCCCTAATTAGTTAGCCAGAATCGAATATACGAAAGGAACGCTATTTCGACTACTAAACCAAATTATACATTTGCGTGCAGTTGCACAATGGCTTGCCTCCCCGGAGCCAAGTCGCGGTGCAGAGGAAGGAGATAGGAGCAGGCGTCATAACTCGAGAACCGATAAACTCCGCGAAGTTCACCAAGCCCGTCGCCCAGGTCTACATAATCCCTGAGAGGTGCAAGGAATGCGACTACTGTTGGACGTTCTGCCCTAACGATGTCCTAGAGATGTCGGAGGAAATGAACGCGAACGGCTATCGCCATCCACGCGTCAAGCCTGGGAAAGAAAACGACTGCGTCAACTGTGGCATGTGCATGGTGGTGTGCCCCGAGTTCGCCATCTACACCAAGGAGGTGGCGTAGCCGTTGATCAAGTCAGGAGGCGGGCTCGCCCCTGGCGAGTACTTCACCATGGGGAACTTCGCCTGCGTGGAGGGAGCGATACTCGCGGGATGCAGGTTCTACGCCGGATATCCGATCACGCCCTCTTCTGAAATCTTCGAGAGAGCCAGTGTCAGGTTCCCGCAGGTAGGCGGATACGCCATTGAAATGGAGGACGAGGTCGGTAGCATGGCAGCCCTTGTGGGAGGCTCGTTTGCCGGAGCCAAGGTGATGACGGCCACATCGGGTCCGGGCTTCAGCCTGATGATGGAGAACATAGGGCTCGCCTACATGATGGAAGCCCCGTGCGTGCTTGTTAACGTCCAGAGGGCTGGCCCAAGCACGGGAATCCCCACTCTCGTAGGGCAGGGAGACATGATGCAGGCGAAGTGGGGGAGCCACGGGGACCTGGAAGTCATAGCCTACTCTCCTAGCAGCGTCCAGGAGTTCTTCGATTTCACCATTCAGGCATTCAACACGGCAGAGAAGTTCCGCACCCCAGTCTTCGTCATGGCCGATCAAGTCATCGGCATGATGTGGGAAAAGCTCCATGTCCCTCCTTCAGAGAAGATCGAAGTCGTCGAAAGAATCGTCGCGGGACCAGACGCGACCAAGGACAAGGAGCACCCCCTGTTTGACTATGCTAGGGACTTCGTTCCCATGCCCATCGCCGGGATGGGAGTCAGGGCGAACATCGACAGTCTTACTCATGATTCAATGGGATACCCGAGCACAGACCACCAGGTGTCAGAGAGGATGACGAGGCATCTCGCGAACAAAATCAGAGATCACGAGAGGGAGATATGGCGCTGGGAGGAGAGTTTCATGGACGATGCAGATGTCGCGGTGGTGTCCTACGGGAGCGCCGCCCGCTCGGCCCTCGCTGCTGTCAAGAAAGCGCGCGCCGAAGGGATCAGAGCTGGCCTCATTCGGCTCATGACCCCCTGGCCATTCCCCGACGAGATCATCGAAAGGGCGAGTCGCAGGGTCTCCGGAATGGTCGTCGCTGAGGTGAACGCCGGGCAAATGATTCACCCTGTGAGAGAGAACGCCCGTTGCCCGGTGGTGGGAGCGAACTGGGCGCCTGGGTCGCTGATCGAACCCAGGGCGATACTCGAAGCCATGGAGGCGGTGGCCGCCACATGATTTCCCAAGAGAAGCGGGGAGGGCCCGAAGTAAAGGTGCAGCGTCACGTCAACGACGACGTCATCAGGTCGGAGAGGTTGCCCAACATCTGGTGCCCAGGATGTGGGATTGGCATTGTTGTAGGGGCGTACGTCAGGGCGATCCAGAAGTCGGGGATACCCCGCGACAGGCATGTTTCCATTTCGGGGATAGGGTGCACGGGACGCGTCTCCGGTTATCTCAACCTCGATTCATACCACACGACCCACGGCAGGGCAATCGCCTTCGCAACGGGTATGGCCGTTGTGCGGCCCGAACTCGAGATTACCGTGATTGCGGGCGATGGGGACCTGGGGGTGATTGGCGGGAACCACCTGATACACGCTGCCCGTCGGAATGTCGACATGAATGTGGTCATGGTGAATAACTTCAACTACGGAATGACCGGCGGACAGCACGGCGGAACAACTCCGCTGGGAGCCAAGACGCACACCTCCCCCTACGGGAACGTCGAGACCCCGTTCAACATCCCGTACCTCGTCGCGGCGGCAGGGGCCTCCTTCGTGGCGCGCTGGACTGCAATACACGTCCGCCAGATAACGGCAGCCTTCAGCAGGATGATGGAGGTGAAGGGGTTCGCGTTCATGGAGGTGCTGTCTCCCTGCCCGCCGACCTTCGGGGAGTTCAATGGGTTCCCAGACGCCCTCGACATGATGGAGTACTTCAGGGACAAGTCTGTGGTAGACCACAACGCAGACCTCAGCAAGATCGCTGTGACAGCCCGTCCCGAGGACGAGGTGATCGTGGGGAACTTCGTTGACAGGCGTAGGCCCTCCTACCAAGAGCTGCTCAGCGACCTCAGGACCAGGGTCGCTGCCCAGGGGGTTGGGAAGAAGTGAAGTTCGAGGCCAGGATTACGGGCCTGGGGGGCCAGGGGGCGATAACGGCCGGCCACATCTTCGGGAGCGCCGCCGCCCTCCACGAAGGGAAGGAGGTCGTGGTCACAGAGGGGTACAGCCCCTACATCACCGGCGGGTGGTCCAGGGCTGACGTAGTGGTGTCCGACGAGCCCATCGACTTTCCGCTGGTGTCGAAGCTCGACGCCCTCGTCACAATGTACCAGGAGGGGCTCGATATCAACATGAGGCTTGTCAAGCCCACGGGAGTCGTGATTGCCGAGAAGAGGCTGGTGGACCTGTCGAAGGTGGTGGGGGACCGCCGGGTCTACGCCATCCCCGCAGGAGAGGTCGCCGTAAGCCTCGGCAGGAAGGTCCTCATGAACATAGTCATGCTTGGCTCCATGGTCGCCCTGGCTTCGCCGCACTCGCTGGAGCCTCTGAAGAAGGCAGTGGTGGAAAGGTTCCCGAAGGCCGCCGAGCTGAACGTGAAGGCCTTGGACAAGGGGGTCGAGCTGGCGAATGCCGCGAAGAGCGGAGGCATAGAGCAACTTGTCTGATTCCAGGGACAGGATTCTGATCATAGGAGGGGGCATCGCAGGCATCCAGGGGGCGCTGGACGCGGCCAACGCGGGCGCAAAGGTCACCCTGGTGGAGAAGAGCCCGACGGTGGGAGGGAAAATGTCGGTGCTCGACAAGAACTTCCCAACGCTCGACTGCTCCATCTGCATCGAATCCCCGAAGATGAGCGAAGTTGCCCTCAACCCCAACATCGAACTCCTTACGATGGCGCAGGTGCAGAGCGTCGAGGGGAGCGCAGGGGACTTCAGGGTCACGATCAGACAGGATGCCAGGTACGTCACTGACGCTTGCACGAGGTGCGCAGAATGCGTGAACGTGTGCCCCGTCATCGTGAAGAACGAAGCAGACTACGGCATGGCTGCGAGAAAGGCGATCTACACTCCCATCGAGCAGTCGGTCCCGGGAGCATACGCAATCGACGTCGAGAACTGCCTCAACGACCCTCCGAACATGCTCCCCTGCAGCAGGTGCACAGACATCTGCGGCCCGAACGCCATCGATTTCAACATGAAACCGAAGCTCATCGAAAGGGACGCGGTTGCGGTCATCATCGCCACAGGCTTCGACCTCCTGGACCCCTCACTGCTAACGGAGTTCGGGTACGGGAAGCACCCGGACGTACTGACATCGATAGAGCTGGAGCGCCTCCTGCAGGCTTCAGGCCCCAGCATGGGGGAGATAGTAAGGCCATCTGACGGGGAGCACCCCGAGAGGGTGCTCTTCGTCCTCTGCGCGGGGTCTAGGGACGAGAGGTTGGTGAAGTACTGTTCGAGGATATGCTGCATGTCCAGCATCAAGGAGGCGTACCAGCTCAAGGATCATGGCATCAAGCAGGTCGACGTGGCCTACATGGACATCAGGGCCTTCGGCAAGGGGTTCGACGAATTCTACGACAGGACGAGGACATCTGGTGTGCGCTTCATGCGCAGCAGGCCTGCGAAGGTGTCCCCTGCCGGGGGAGCAATTAAGGTCACTTTCGAGAACACCGAGGACGGGGCGGCCAAAGTCCAGGCCGACTACGACATGGTCGTCCTTGCGACCGCCGCCATACCGTCCAGGAGTACCCCCGCCCTGGCTAAGATGCTCGGCATCGCCCTTGGGCCGGACGGGTTCTTCGCCACCATGGACGAGAATGGGGGGTTCAACTCCAGCACGAGGGAGGGAATCTACCTGGCCGGGTGCAGCACAGGGCCGAAGGACATCCCTGACAGCGTCATTGAAGCGGGCGCTGCAGTGGCCAAGGCCCTCACGTTCGTCAAGACGAGGTCCTGGCCCAAGCCCGCGGAGGTGGTGCAGATCAGCACAGAAGGGGAGCCGAGAATCGGAGTCTTCGTCTGCCACTGCGGCTCCAACATAGCGGGAGTGGTCGACATCAAGGCCGTCCTGGATTTCGCAAAGAACCTCCCGAACGTGGTCCACGTCCAGGACCAGACGTATTCATGCGCTGCCAACACGCTCAACGACATAAGCGGGGTGATCCGGGACAAACAGATCAACCGTGTAGTCGTGGCCGCCTGCTCGCCGAAGACCCACTACCCGACGTTCCAGGGTGCTCTGGACAGGGCCGGCCTGAATCCGTACCTCCTTGACATGGCCAACATCAGGAACATGGACTCCTGGGTCCACAAGGAGGACAGAGAGGGCGCCCTCCAGAAGGCGAAGGACATGGTGAAGATGTCCGTGCTCAGAGCAATGAACATGAAGGCCCTCCAGACCATGAGGTTCCCAGTCACTCAGACAGCGCTCGTGGTGGGAGGGGGGGTGGCTGGGATGGTGGCAGCGACCAACCTGGCCAAGCAGGGGTTCGAGACCCACCTCGTCGAGAAGGAGCAGGCGCTCGGTGGGCTGCTGAACTCCGTCACCGAGATAGCCCCCCTCGGGCTCGAATCGAAGGCACTGCTCGACTCCCTTGTGGTGGAGCTCCGGGAGAGCGGGGCGAAAGTCCACACGGGGACGACGGTCGAGACGATAAGCGGCTTCGTCGGAAGCTATGACGTACGTCTAACCGACGGCTCGAACTTCACTGCCGGGGCGGTGGTGGTCGCCACAGGGGCCGAACCTTACGTTCCGACCGAGTTCGAATACGGCAAGAACCCCAACGTGGTGACGAGCCTAGAGCTGGACAAGATCATAGATGGAGTTACGGGGAAGAGCGTGTCCATCATATCGTGCATTGGATCCAGAAACGCAACGAGCGGCTGCTCCAGGTTCTGCTGCCAGACCATGATCAACCAGGCGGTCAGGCTGAAGGCGAAGGGGAATGAAGTTAACGTCCTCTACAAGGACATCAGGACGTTCTCGCGTTTCGGGGAAGAGGAGTATGAGAAGGCGGGGGCGATGGGGGTCAGGTTCTACCAGTACCCCCAGGGCTTGGTCCCCCAGGACTCGATTCAGCTGACCGATGGGAAGCTAATGGTGAAGGACGAGCTGAGCGGCAGGGACATAGCGCTCCAGAGCGACCTCACGGTTCTCAACGTCGGGCTGACAAGGAGGAAGGCGAAGCAATGACCGAGCAGAAGGGGGACGTGCTCCAGCAGTTGAAGGTGTCCATCGACCAAGAGGGATTCGCTCTCGAGAGCCACCCGAAGCTTGGCCCGGCAGAGGCTGCCGTGCAGGGGGTGATGCTGGCGGGGACGGTGCAGTACCCCAAGAGCGTGAAGGAATCGGCCCTTCAGGCTCTGGCCGCGGCCGCAAAAGCATCGGTCGTGATTTCGAAGAATGAAATCGAGAGAGAACCATTCGTGGCTCTGGTGAGCCCTGAAAGGTGCACCAAGTGCGGCAGGTGCATCCCGGTCTGCCCCTATGGTGCGATACTTGGCGAGGTAAGGAAGAGCATCGAGTTCGTGACCGCCGCCTGTCAGGGGTGCGGCACCTGCGTAGCCGAGTGCACCGTGGAGGGGGCCCTCACCCAAGAAGGGTTCACGGACAGGCAGATTATGGCGCAGGTCGACGCCGCCCTGTCCGAGGGGGCCGCGGGGAAAGTTCTGATCTACGCTTGCAACTGGTGCTCCTACGCCGGCGCAGATTTGGCCGGGGTGATGAAGATTCAGTACCCGTCCAATACCCGGGTCATCAGGACGATGTGCTCCGGGAGGGTCTCCCAGAAGTTGGTCATGTACGCCTTCTCGAAGGGAGCGGGGGCCGTCCTCGTCACAGGATGCCACCCGGGAGACTGCCACTACATCAGCGCCAATCTGCAGACGGAGAAGAGGGTCGAGAGGTGGAAGACGCAACTGAGGGCCAAGGGAGTGAACCCTGACAGGCTGCAGCTCTGGTGGGTCAGCGCGGCGGAGCCGAAGCGTTTCGCAGACAAGGCGAAGGAGATGTCATTGCTTATCTCGAAGCTTCCGGTAGAGGAGCTCCAGTCGACCACGGTCAGGGTCCAGGTGAGGGGGGCCTGACAGGATCATGAGCGCCCAGTACCCCGACTTGGAGTTCAGGAGCGCTGTGGCAGGGTCATCGCCAGCCGCGCTCTCCCTATGCTACCAGTGTGGGACATGCACTGCAATCTGCCCCATGAATGTCCCCGTGAGAAGTATAATGCGGGGGGCTCAGCTCGGGATAAAGGAGCTTGCCATCAGGGAAGCCCTCTGGCTCTGCGCCACGTGCAAGCAATGCGAGGTGGCCTGCCCCAGGGGGGTTGACATTACAGGTGTAATCCACTCGCTCAGGGGGATGAGCTACAAAGAGAGGAAGGCCCCCTCGAAGCTAGAGAGCGCGCTCTGGCGGGTATACGAAGAGGGAACGGCCTGGGAGGGGAAGAAGAGTGAGAGAGGGAAGTGGGCTGAAGGCCTCAATGTGAAGGTGGGAAAGCAGGCCAAGCACCTCCTATACCTTGACGATGCAGCGTCCTTCGACCCCCGCCTGCAGCACATCGCCCGGTCTCTCGTCGAGATATTCAACGCCGCCAGGGTGGACTTCGCAATCCTAGGAGAGAAGGAGAGGAGCTCAGGGGACGAAGTGTATCAGATTGGGGAAGAAGCGTTCCTCGAGGAGCTTGCGCAGTCAAACATCGAGGCATTCAAGAGCGTAAACGCCGAGGACATAATCACTGTCTCGCCCCACAGCAATGGCCTGTTCAGGGATGTCTACCCGAAGTACGGGAGCGTCCCCCCTGTACTCCATTACACCGAGTTCCTTTCGGGAATCATCGACCAAGGGGTGCTGAAGCCTGGGCACGCCAGTGACTGGGACGGCTTGGTGGTGACGTACCATGACCCCTGCTACCTGGGGAGGTACGGCGGGGTGTACGAAGAGCCGAGGAAGATTCTCGAGAGTGTCCCCGGGCTGAAGCTCAACGAAATGGACGACACCAAGGGTGACGCGCTCTGCTGTGGAGGGGGAGGGGGTGGGATGTACGTGGAATCGGAGGGGGAGAGGCCGAGCCACAGGAGGGTTTCCCAGGCCGAGGAAGCAGGTGCGTCGGTGATGGCAACGGCATGCCCCTTCTGCGTCCTGAATTTCGAGGACGGGGCGAAGACGGTGGGCTCGGGCGTCAAGATTAGCGACGTGGCAGAGATTCTTGTAGCGTGCGTAAGAAAAGGAGGGGGCTGATTCCACGAATAGGTCCGGCGGTGTCTTCGTCTTCATCGAACAGGTTGATGGCACCGTGGAAGATGCCTCTCTCGAGGTTCTGGGAAAGGGGAGGGAGATAGCGGACAAGCTGGGCGTCCACGTGACTGGCGCCATACTAGGCGAAGGCCTTCAAGACATGGCGGAGTCATGTTCTCATAGGGGCGCACATACGATTCTCGTCGCCGACTCGCCTCTTCTCAAGAACTTCACTGCCGAGGCGTACGCCCTGGTAGTCGCGGAAATGGTGAGAACGAGAAATCCAGACATGCTCCTCATCGGCGCCACCCATAACGGAACGGCCCTCGCTGGAATGCTCGCGGTCAGGCTGGGAGCTGGGCTGATGGCCCATGTGGTGGACCTTGAGATAGAGGAAGGAACAGGTTCGCTGCTGGGCTCTGTCCCCGGATTCGGGGGGAGCATCGTGGCCGTGTGCAAGTGTAAGAAAGGGAGACCACAGATGGCGACGGTGAGGTCGGGGGTGTTCAAGCTGCCGGAGCCGACAGAGGAGGCAGGGTCGGTAGAGCCGTTCTCTGTGGGCCTGAAGCCCGAGGACATCAGATGCGAGGTCGTGGAAAGGAAGATCGAGCGTGGAGTCAGCGTGAGCAAGGCCGAGAGGGTGGTGGTCGCGGGACTAGGATGCAAGGACAACCTGTCACTGCCAAAGGAACTCGCCGTTGTTACTGGCTCTGCCTTCGGCGTTTCAAGGCCCTTGGCCGATAAGGGTCTGGCGTCGAAGAACCTAGTGGTGGGTTCGACCGGGTCCAACCTCAACGCGAAGCTCGCCCTGGTCGTTGGCGTCAGCGGCGCGGCCCAGTTCACCTCAGGTCTGAGGAGCGTCGAGACTGTGGTGGCCGTGAACTCCGACCCGAGCGCTGAGATCTTCAAGCACGCAGACTACTGTGTGGTCGGGGACGCGTCCAAGATCGTCCCCAGGCTCATCGCCGAGATGGTAAGGACGGCAGGAAGCAGCACATGAAGCAGATAGTCTGCCTTAAGGTCACCCCTAAGATTGAGCAGATCAAGTTCGACGAGCAGAAGAAGACGATCGTCAGGGAAGGGGTCGAGAACGAGATCAACGACGCAGACAAGAATGCGCTTGAGGCCGCGCTGAAGCTCAAGGACGCGGCTGGAGGTTCGGTTGTAGTCCTTTCGATGGGGCCTCCGTCCTTCGAGCCATTCCTCAAGCTCGCCGTAGCCATGGGGGCTGACGACGCAGTCCTCCTTAGTGACAGGACCTTCGCCGGGGCTGACACCTATGCCACCTCGAGGGTCCTGGCTGCAGGGATACAGAAACTCGCGCCTTTTGATATCGTGTACTGCGGCGAAGCGTCCGCTGACGGGAGCACCGAGCAAGTCCCGCCGGCCGTGGCGGGCTGGCTGGGCATCTCACATGTTAGTTACGTCAGCCAGCTGAACCTCATTGGGGAGAAGGTCAGGGCGAGGCGCGAAATCACAGACGGGCATGAAGTGGTTGATGCAAAGCCCCCGGTGTTGGTGAGCGTCCAGCTGGGTTGCAACTCGCCCCGCTTTCCTGATTTTAGGAGGAAGAGGTGGGCCGACAAGGAGTTCAAGCTGACTACATTCAACATGCAAGACCTCGGGTTCGCTCCGGGCGACGTGGGACTGGAGGGCTCGCGCACGGAGGTCACCGGTCTGAGTCGAATGCGTTCTCCTGAGAGGAGGAAGGAGTTCATCGAAGGGACCGAGGAAGACATCGTGAGGCGCGTTTGCCAGATTGTCAAGGGAGCGGAGCCGGGGAGCTGATCAGGCATTGACGAAACAGCAGGTTCGTCCTCGGGCACACAGTGCACGCGGGAAGGCTCTGTCCCGGCACCCGTCCGCGCGCAGAGGAGGCGTGAGAGAACAAGGGGGACCGGGCGCACCGGAGAGTGTCCTATCAGGCGCCGCCACCTGTGCCGATTGCCACTATTGGTTACCTTTCGCCCTGCTGCCACGAATCGGAGAGTGCGACAATGAATTGAGCCCCCATTTCAGGAGGCCCGTCTTCTCAGGCAAGACCACAGAGGATTGCTTCCTCAGACGCTCTCTTGAGGGACTGGAGTTCATGTGGTGCCTGACCCATCGCGAAACAGTCCACTACACCGATGTGCCCTACCACGGGGGCTGCCAAATCTTCGTGGGTTCGGCGAACCTTCCTGTCGAAGATCAAGCGGAAATGACGCTGCCTGGTTGATGGCGATGCCGCTCTTTGAGAATTCTCATGACAGTCTACGGAGTCCCACGGAACCCGGAACGCTTCTAACTCCGGTCGCAAGGAAACCCTCTTGATTCTCCAGAAACAATTTAGCACCAGCTCAGGAGTCGCTATCCGGATGATCAGACCGATTCATGTGAGGCTCGTGAACAGATGAATTCCCAAGTAGAGAAGGCCGAGGTGTTCCGTAGGCTCCACAACAGGAAGGACGTCCTAGTTTTGCCGAACGCCTGGGACGTTCCTAGTGCGAGGGTGTTCGAGGATGAAGGGTTTCCCGCGGTCGCCACCTCGAGCGCAGGCATGATGGTGTCGCTCGGATATCCCGACGGCGAGGACATCCCTCAAAGCGAGTTCGACGCCGCTGTCAAGAGGATTTCGCGAGTACTGTCAGTCCCGCTCAGCGCCGACGTCGTCGGCGGGTTCGGGGACACGCCCGAGGGGGTTGCAAGGAGCGTCAGGGCCGTTATCAGAGCAGGTGCAGTGGGGATTAACATCGAGGACTTCGTGCACAACACGAAGAAGCTTCTCCCGGTCGGGAAGCAGGAGGCGAAACTAAGGGGGCTAGTCCGCCTTCGCAAGGCGCTGAAGGTCCCGTTCGTCATCAATGCCCGCACGGACGCGCTGCGGTACGCGCCTGGGAACGACGACGAGAGGATGGAGGAAGCCATTAGAAGAGCCGAGGCGTACAGAGACCTCGGGGCGGACTGCGTCTACCCCATGGGCCTGACCGACGCTGCGTCGATTGCGAGGTTCGTGCGCGCCCTCGATTTTCCCACGAATGTGATGGTCAGGAAGGGCCTTCCGACCGTGCCGGAGTTGAAGCGACTGGGAGTGGCTAGGGTGAGCTTCGGGCCCACCGCATCGTATGCTGCCATGGGGCTCCTCAGGCGGGCGTCCAGGGAAGTTCGAGAAAAGGGGACGTTTGACTTGCTGGTCGAAGGCGCCATCACCTTTGACGAGCTCAACTCCCTCGCTCTCCCGAGGAAACCAGCCAATCAACGATAGTGGCGGAGTCAAGAATCGGACAGGTTTGATATTGAAGGAGGACTTGCTAGACTTTGATACCGAGCAGGCGCTCAAGGATGTCCGAAAGCGT